>Ga0209108_10001108_pt1 | contig 15562 bp, 15 predicted proteins | sample Rifsed10ft1_FD_184003 | JGI IMG/M metagenome (GOLD analysis project Ga0209108, IMG submission 184003) | Soil microbial communities from Rifle, Colorado, USA - sediment 10ft 1 (version 2) | ecosystem: Environmental > Terrestrial > Deep subsurface > Rock core/Sediment | place: Rifle, Colorado...
GTAGGGAGAACAGCCACTGCCATGAGCCTTCGCGCCGCCAGACGGGCAGGCGGGGTGGGCAAGAGCCATTGGCCTGCGGGGCATGTTAGAATGCCTGGGTAGGCTCCGAGGTCCGGGAGACGGTGGATGATCGAAGTCGCCATTGACAGCATCCGGGTCAGCTTGATGTCCCAGCACCGTATCGTCATCCTCAAGGACATCGACTCGGAGCGCTTCCTGCCGATCTGGATCGGCCAGAGCGAGGCCGAGGCCATCACCGTCGCCCTGCAAGAAATCCCCATCGTCCGCCCGCTGACCCACGATCTGCTGCGCAATGTCTTGCACGACCTGGGGGCGGAAGTCCTGCGGGTCAACATCGTCGAGCTGCGCAACGAAATTTTCTTCGCTCACATCCTGCTGCGGGTGAACGGACGCGAGATGGAGATCGATTCCCGCCCTTCGGACGCGCTGGCCCTGGCCGTTCGGGTGCACGTGCCGATCTTCGTCGCCGAAGAAGTGATGCGCGAGGCGGCTTCCGAGCCCGCCGCCGAAGTCTCGCCGGACGAGGCCGAGGGCGAGGGCGATCAGCGGCTGGACGTCTTCAAGGATTTCGTCGAGTCGCTCGACCTCGACGACATGGACACGAGCGAGTCGGACTCCGACAACTAGCCCGTCCCGGTCGGGTCGACCGGGTGTTCCTTCCCATTCTTAACCGCCTCGGGCGGAAGACCAAGAGATGAGCGATAACCCCAACCTCCCCGGTGAACGGCAGTCCTTTTCCGGCGATGGGCGACCGGCAACGATCGTGCCGCACAACCGCGAGGCCGAAGAGGCCGTCCTGGGAGCGGTCCTGGTCAGCCCGGAGACCTACTTCGACCTGGTCCACACACTTTCGCCGGACGACTTCTTCCTTCATCGCAACCGGTGGATCTGGGAGGCTTTCACCAGCCTGCAGGAGCAGCGCCTGCCGATCGACGTGCTGACCGTCTCCGAGGAGCTGGAGCGGCAGGATCGCCTGCAGGAGGTCGGCGGGCCGGCCTACCTGGCGACCCTGATCCACAACGTCCCTTCGACTCTGAATGCCGGCGCGTATTCCCTGCTGGTTCAGGAAAGCGCCACCCGGCGACGCCTGCTGGAGGCGGCCAACGCCATCGCCCGACTGGCGCACGCCAACGACTCGCCGATCGAGGACGTCGTCGGCGACTCGGAGAAGGCGGTCTTTGCCGTCAGCGAGCGGCGGCTGACGCGCCAGTTGCTGCCGATCCGGAGCGTCCTGAGCGAGTATTACGACCGGATCGACTACCTGGCGCGCCATCGGGACGAGATCGTCGGCGTCCCGACCGGTTTCATCGATCTCGATCGGCTGCTGGCCGGGATGCAGCCGAGCGATCTGCTGATCATCGCCGGGCGTCCCGGCCAGGGGAAATCCGGCTTCTGCCTGTCGGTGGCGCGCAACGCCGCCCAGACCCACCGCAAGCACGTGGCGCTGTTCTCGCTCGAGATGTCGAACGAGCAGGTGGTGCAGCGGCTGCTGGCCCAGGAGACCTCGATCGATTCGCAGCGCCTGCGCCTGGGCAACGTGCGCGACGAAGAGTGGCCGCTGTTCACCCAGGCCGTCAGCGTCTTGAGCGAGACCCAGATCTACCTGGACGACACGCCGGCGCTGACACCGCTCCAGCTGCACACCAAGTGCCGGCGGCTGCACATGGAGATCGGCCTGGATCTGGTGATCGTCGACTACCTGCAGCTGATGACCGGCGACGATCGGTCGGAGAACCGCGTGCAGGAAGTGTCGTACATCTCGCGCAGCCTGAAGACGCTGGCGCGTGAGCTGCGGGTGCCGGTGCTGGCGGCGGCGCAGCTTTCGCGCGCCGTCGAGCAGCGCGCCGACAAGCGCCCGGTGCTCTCCGACCTGCGAGAGTCCGGCAGCCTGGAACAGGATGCCGACGTCGTGCTCTTCATCTACCGGCCGGACACCTACGACAACGACACCCTTAAGCAGAACATCGCCGAGATCGTCGTCTCCAAACATCGCAACGGGCCCGTCGGCAGCGTCGAACTCGTCTTCCGCAAGTCGCTGGCCAAGTTCGAGAACGCCGAGACGCGCCACGTCCGCCTGACCGAGACCGAGATCGAAGCGGCGGGGTGAGGATGGCCCACGGCGGAATGTCATTGCGAGCAGTCCCGAGCCCTTCGATGCCATCCCGAACGCAGGGAGGGCCTTCGCTCAGGGCGAGGGACACAGACTGCCCCGAGCGTAACCGAAGGGTGGCAATCTCCCCCCCGAGGCGATTGCTTCGTCGCCCTCCCACTTCGCTTCGCTCCGGGGACTGTCGTTCGGGCTCCTCGCAATGACAAGTTGGAAGAGCGCCCGCTTCACCGGCTTCCCCGAAGGGAAGGCCGATCCGACGCCGATCCCGGCCGGGTTCTTCTCCGAGCTGTTGCCGGCGATCGACGACGTCGGCGAGCTTCGCCTGACGCTGTACGCCTTCTGGGCGCTCGCCCGCAAGCCGGCCGCCGGCCGCTATCTGCGCAAGAGCGAAGTGTGCGAGGATCGCCTGCTGTTGGAGTCGTTCGGCGGGCACACCGGCGGGAACGAAGCGCGCCTGATCGCGGCGCTGGAGCGCTGTGTCGCCCGAGGAACGCTGCTCCAGGTCCGGCCATCCGGCGAGGGCGAGGCCGAGCCGCTCTACCTGCTGAATACGCCCCGCGGCCGGGCATCCGCCGAAGGTCTGGTGCGCGGGGAATGGAAGCCCGGCGACGATACCGCCCCGGTCGAACTGATGCTCGATCGGCCCAACATCTTCAATCTGTACGAGCAGAACATCGGCCCCCTGACGCCGATGATCGCCGACCGCCTGCGCGAAGCAGAGGCGAGCTTCCCGTCGGTCTGGATCGAGGAAGCTATCGGTATCGCCGTCGAGAACAACGTGCGAAAATGGGGCTACGTCCAGGCGATCCTGGATGGCTGGCAGCGAAGGGGAAAGGATGACCGAGAAGATCGAGGCGACTCTGAAAAGGCTCGCCGCCGATACCTCAAAGGCGAGCTCGCCGACTCCTCCGAATCCTGACCGGAGCGGGCCGGCCGGCGACGGTACGCCGCCCGGCGAGCGGCTGGGGCGGCCCGACTGCCCGCTCTGCCACGGCAGCGGCTACATCCGCGTCGAGCGTCCGCTGGGCGATCCGGACTTCGGGCGCCTGGAGATTTGCACGTGCCGCCAGGCGCAGGTGCGCGCTCACATCCGCGATCGTCTCTTCAGCCTGAGTCGCCTCGACCAACTCCAGCATCTTACCTTCGCCACCTTCCGGCCGCGCGGCCGGGCCGGGATCGGCGAGAAGCAGCAGGAGTCCTTGGCGACGGCCGTCGAGGCCTGCCGGGACTTCGCCCACAGCCTCAAAGGCTGGCTGCTGCTTACCGGCACCTACGGTTCGGGAAAGACACATCTGGCGGCTGCGATCGCCAACGAAGCGGTCGAGATTGGCGTGCCGACGCTGTTTTTGACCGCCCCCGACCTGCTTGACACCCTGCGGGCGACCTTCGGCGCCGAGGATACCTCGTTCGAGGAAGCCTTTGAACGGATCCGCAGCGCCCCGCTGCTGATCCTGGACGACTTCGGTACGCACAACGCCACCGAATGGGCGCGCGAGAAGCTCTTCCAGATCCTCAACCACCGCTACATCAATCGCTTGCCGCTGGTGGTGACGATGAACTTGCCGCTGGAGGAGGTCGAGGGCCGCATTCGCTCGCGCCTGTCGGACCAGGCGCTCGTCCGGTCGGTCCACCTGCAGGCGCCCGACTTCCGCCGTGCGGACTCGGACCGCGGCCAGCCGGAGCTCTCCTCGCTGTCGGTCCACGCGCACCAGACCTTCGGGACGTGGAGTCAGCGATCGGACGAGAAGCTCGCGCCGCGCGATCAGCGGACGCTGGAAGACGCCTTCCGGGCGGCCCACGCCTACGCCGAGAAGCCGGAAGGCTGGCTGCTGCTCCAGGGGCCGTACGGCGCCGGCAAGACGCACCTGGCGGCGGCCATCGCCAACTATCGCGAGAGCCAGGGATACCCGATCATGTTCGTCGTCGTACCCGATCTGCTGGACCATCTGCGGGCGACGTTCAGCCCGGAGAGCACCACCACCTACGATCAACGCTTCGAGGAGATCCGCTCGGCGCCGCTGCTGGTGCTGGACGACATTGGGACGCAGGCAACGACGCCGTGGGTGAAGGAGAAGCTCTACCAACTCTTCAACTACCGCTACAACGCTGCGCTGCCGACGGTGATCACGACCGCCGACGACGAGAAGCAGATGGATCCGAGGCTGTTGTCGCGCTTGATGGACCGTCGGCTGGTGACGGTGAAGCCCATTACCGCCCCGGCGTTTCGCGGAGGACGGGGCAAGACGCGGCGAGAGACGAAAAGCTGAGGCAGAAAGCTTCCGGGAAGCTTGAAGCTTCCCGGAAGCTCGGGGTACAATCCCCGCCGCATCCTAGCCCCCATCGTCTAGAGGCCCAGGACGCGGCCCTTTCAAGGCCTAAACCGGGGTTCGAATCCCCGTGGGGGCACACGCCCGCGCAAGGCAAACCGCCGGCTCCAGGCCGGCGGTTTGCACGGTCCATGTTCGATGGTCAATTCCGCCGTCGGAGACGGCCCCGACCGGAACGTCAGCGTCGTCGCTTGGAAGATTTGACGATCTTCTTGCCGCGCCGCTTCCAGGCCTTTCCCTGGGCGAAACCAAACGACCGCAACACCTCGTCCGTGCGAGGCTTGTCGAGCATCTTCTCGACCTTGTTGCGGACTTGGATCGCCTTGGAGAGGTCCTTGGGGTGGACCCCGCGCAGGTAGCGAGTCACCACCTTCCCCCGCCATCCGACGGTGACCTTGTACACCCCCTGGTCAGGCAAGTACGTGATTCCCTTGTGACCAGTGTTGCTCATGATGAATCTAAGCCTCGCATGGGATGATCTTGGCTCCGAGTATACCGGAGGCCGGAACGCCCAGGCAAGTAGCCCGCATCCCTATGGCGGTCCCCCGCAACGCCGCCCGGAAAGCACACCGCCAGCCCCACGGGCCGGCGGTGTGTTCTATGTTGGGCTCACCAGAATGGCAGGCGGCCGGGCATCTTCTCGGGCCTCTGGTTGGGGGCGAATAGTAAGCTTAGTCCGGCATTCCGCAAGCGCCCCGCCACCAACCAGGTCACCCTTCCCCGTTCTGCTTCACGCTCCTATAATCCTCTCGACTTGCTTGGTCCGAATTCGCCTCAGGCGATCCTGCCCGGCGAACGGATGGACTCCGACGAGATCCTCGGCAGCGAAGGGGTATCTATCGGCTCCCTTGTCACGGAGCAGAGGCGAGAATGCGAATCGTGATCCTCGGCGGCAGCGGACTTGTCGGCCGGGCCCTTTCAGAGGACTGGGCAAAGGACGGCCACGCCGTCACGATCGTCTGCCGCCATCCTGAAGGTGTAACCCCGATTCATGCAGGCGTGGATGTCATGCGCTGGGACGGCCGCACCATGGCGGGCTGGGGCGATCACCTCGATGGCGCGGATGCCGTCATCAATTTGGCGGGCGAAACCATCGGCGGCACGAACCTGGGTCAGATCTTCTTCCAGCGTTGGAGCAAGGCCAAGAAGCAGCGCATCCTCGACAGCCGGGTCAACGCCGGCCGAGCCATCGTTGAAGCGTTCGGCGCCGCTCGCAAGAAGCCGGGAGTCATTCTGCAGATGTCGGCGGTCGGGTTCTACGGTCCGCACGGCGACGATGAGCTGGACGAGGTCGCACCGGCCGGCAAGGACTTGCTGGCCCGCGTGTGCGTCGAGTGGGAGCGATCGACCGAGGCCGTCGAGGCAATGGGCGTGCGACGCATCGTCGTCCGCACGGGATTGGTGTTGAGTCTAGAAGGAGGGCTCTTCCCGGTCATCCTGCTTCCATTCCGGCTTTTCGTCGGAGGACCGCTGGGATCCGGGCGTCAGGGTTTTTCCTGGATCCACGCCGAAGACCATCGCAGGGCTCTGCGCTTCCTGGTCGAGAACTCTCAGGCCAGCGGCGTCTACAACCTGGCCTCGCCTGAGCCGGTGTCGAACGCCGAACTCGGACGTCAGGTGGCGCGCGCCCTGCACCGACCTTACTGGTTCCCCACGCCGGCCTTCCTGCTCCGGCTCGCCCTCGGGGAGAAGGCCACTCTGGTGCTCGACGGTCAGCGGGTCGTGCCCCGGCGACTGGTCGAGATGGGATACTCATTCCGCCACCCGACGCTCGCTGCGGCGCTGTCTGACCTCCTGCGATGATGGGCCACGGTCGCTTTCGCCTGGGCCGGACGGCGATCGAGGTCTGCCCGCTGGGGTTGGGCACATGGGCGTGGGGTGACCGGTTGGTGTGGGGCTTCGGCCGCGGCTACGGCGAGCCGGAGGTGGAGGCCGCCTACCGCGCCAGCCGCGCCTCCGGCGTCGACTTCTTCGACACGGCCGAAATCTACGGGCAGGGCCGTTCGGAAAGGATCCTTGGCCGGATGGCGCGAGTGGGACAGAGCGGCGTCTTCCTGGCGACGAAGTTCTTCCCTTATCCCTGGCGCCCCTATCGAGGATCGCTTGTTCGTGCCCTGCGGGGCAGCCTGAAACGGCTCGGCGTCCCGCGCGTCGACCTGTATCAGATTCACTTCCCGTTCCCGCCGTTGTCCGTCGAGTCTTGGATGGAAAGCATGGCCGATGCCGTCGAACTCGGCCTGACACTGGCCGTCGGTGTATCGAACTACTCGGTGCGGCAGATGGAGCGCGCCCACGCCGCGCTGGCTCGGCGCGGGGTCCCGCTGATGTCGAACCAGGTCGAATACAGCCTGCTGCAGCGAGGGCCGGAACGCTCCGGGTTGATGCAGACGTGCCGCGACCTGGGGGTGACGCTGATCGCCTACAGCCCGTTGGGGATGGGTCTGCTGACCGGGAAGTACGGCCCCGGGCGGCCTCCTCCGCTGTCACGGCGGCGGCGGGCCGGCGGACTGCTCGACCAGATCGGCCCGCTCCTGGATGTGCTCCGCCAAATCGGGCAGGACCACGGCGGCAAGGCGCCGGCCCAGGTCGCGCTCAACTGGACGATGGCCAAGGGAACGCTGCCTATCCCTGGCGCCAAGAACGAACGGCAGGCGGTGGAGAACGCAGGGGCGCTGGGGTGGAGCATGACAGCGGATCAGGTCGCCAGGCTCGACGCTGCCTCCGACGCCGTACGCGAATGAGCCGCCGCTCCATCGGACGCGCTGAGCGGTGGTCCGAGCCGAAGGCGAGGACCACTGTCCGTCGCTGCGATCGGGAGGATCTCGAGGCGCGCTTGCCGCACTGCGCCGTGATCACCACGCAGGCTGGCACCCAACTTCTCTGAGAACATCGGGTTCGACGAGTCGAACCCGTTCCTACCAGATTCCCGGCAACAGCCGGTAGCGCACCTTCTGCGTGTATTCGTGATAGCCGCGCAGTTCCTGTTGCAGCGTGCGGTCTTCCAGGGCCGTGCGGACAACCATGATCACGGAGAAGGCCAGTGCCGGGAGCAGCGCCCACTGCGAATCGAGGAAGACGGGAGTGGCCACGTAGGTGAGGATCGCGCCGACGTAGCCCGGATGTCGCACCCACCGGTAGGGTCCGCCGGACACGACCTGGTGGCCGCGATCGAGTTGAATCCGCACCACCCCGGAGAAGAACCGGTTCTCGATCAGGGCATAGGATCCCAAGGCAAGGCCCGCAAGGATGACGACCAGCGAGATCGCTTCCGCCGGTCGACCGAAACCGGGCGACCAGTCCAGCCGCTCATCCAGCCCGGCGATCACCAGGATCAGAACGCTGCCGATCCCGATCAGAGGTGCCAGGACTCGGTCCCAGGGCTTGGCGTCCAGATGCTCCATGAAGCGGGCACGCTCGGCCAGCAGGTCGGGGTAACGTCGCGCGGCCAGCAGCCGGCTCACAGCAAAGCTCACGATCAGCACGACGGCATAGAGCCAGGCCCCGCACCACCCCCAGTTCCCGGAGATCGGCAGCGGGAGGAACGGGCCAAGAACGACGAAGAGAAACACCTGGAGAAGGACACGCGGCGTGAGCGTCCTGCGGATCAATGTCATCCCCACCCCGGTCGTCGCGTGCTGACTGACCGATTCAGACGGGCGGTTGAAACGCCAGGATCGTCGCCGCGCCGTAGAAGAACGCCGCCACCCCGATGACCGTCGCCCCGCCCGCCAGGACCTTGCGCGCCCGGCTGACGCAGTCGAAATCGGTCAGCACGGCGTACGTGCCGGACAGCGCGTGGACCAGGACGAAGAAAAGGAAGGCGATGTCGATGGCCTTCCACATAGGATCGGCCATCCGCTCCAGGATGCGCGCGAAGTCGATGTGGAACGGCGGGTAGTGCAGCACCATCATGTGGATCGTCAGGAAGACGAGCAGGGCGATGGCGCTGACCCGTTGCAGTTGAAAGAGCCGCATCGCCGCCTCCTAGCCCTGGACCAGGAAAACAAGAATCGGGACGGCGCCCGCCAGCGTCATGATCGCCGCCAGGCCGAAGGCAGCATAGAACAGGCTGCGCCGGTAGTCGGTGATTTTGAACCAGTTGACCAGCAAGAGCCGCAACCCATCGAAGGCGTGATAGAAGAGCGCCGCCAGCAGCGCCACCTCGGCAAACTTGAAGAACGGGGTTTGGACCGCCGCCAGCCGGGCGTCGAAGACCTGCGAGCCCTGCAGAGCGGAGCCGATGACCCACATGTGGGTGAAGAGGTAGAGCACCAGGGCGATCCCGGTCACCCGTCTCAGCAGGAAGCTGATGAAACCGTTGCTGCGGTACATGACTCGTCTCCGAGGCTACGGGGCGCGCGCCCCGCTCCATGCGGCCTGGCGGGTCCGGCGCGCGGCTTCCAGCGCCTTGCGCTTGGCGGCCAGCCCGCGCAGGGTTTCGATCGCCTGCGTGGGGTTGAGGCCTTTGGGACAGGCGTCGATGCAATTGAAGATGGTGTGGCAGCGGTAGACCCCGTCGTCGCCGCCCACCTCGCGCAGACGATCCTCCACGGCGGCATCGCGCGGGTCCAGCACGCGCAGGAAGGCCTTCAGCAGCGCGTGCGGCCCGATGTAGCGTTTGCCCATCGCCACGACCTGGCAGGCCGAATAGCAGGCGCCGCACATGATGCAGGTCTCGGCGTTCTGCAGCGCCGCCACTTCCTCCGGCGTCACGCGGAATTCCTTCTCGGGGACGTCGTCCGGTGGAATCAACCACGGTTTGACGCGCAGGTACTGGTCCCAGAACGCCGTACGGTCGACGACCAGGTCCTTGATAATCGGCAGATAGGGCAGGGGACGGATGGTGACCGTCTTCCCGCCGGCGACCTTGTCGGCCAGGCGCGTCTTGCACACCAGAACGTTGTGCCCGTCGACGTTCATGGCACACGAGCCACAGATGGCGTGGCGGCAGGAGCGGCGGAAGGTCAGGCTGCCGTCCTGTTCGGCCTTGACGGCGTGCAACCCGTCCAGGATGGTCGTATCCGGCGTCAGCGGCACGCGGTAGGTTTCCAGGTGCGGCCGGCGATCGACCTCGGGATTGAAGCGCTGGATGCGAAGGTTGGCGGTATCGCTCATCGGTGCAGTCCCAATCTCTCGTCTCCAATCTCCAATCTCCAATCCGAGTTTCGAGATTGAAGATTGGAGATTAGAGATTGCCTCCTCAGTACTTCCTCTCCTGCGGCGGGTAGCGTTCCCAATCGATGCGGACCGGGCGATGTTCGAGCCGCGGCGGGGCCTCGTCCCCTTGCCGGAAGGCCAAGGTGTGTTTGAGCCAGGACTCGTCGTCGCGTTTCGGGAAATCGGTCCGATAGTGGGCGCCCCGGCTCTCGGTGCGGGCCAGCGCGCCGGCGACGATGACTTCCGTGAAATCGAGCAGATGGTCCGTTTCCAGGGCGTCCAGCAAGTCCGTATTGAAGACGCGCGATTGGTCGCGCACTTTCGCCAGGCGGAAGCGGCGGCGGATTTCGGCGGCGGCTTGTCGAGCGCGCTCCAGTCCGGCGCCGTCGCGGAAGACGCCGCAGTCCTCGGTCATGGTCGTCTTCAGCGCGTCGGCCAGAGCCGCCACCGACTCCGTCCCGGGGGCCTCGAACCGCGCCCGCAACCGGGCCTGGGTGTCGCCCAGGGGGTTGCCCGCCACCGGAGCCACTTCACGGCCGCCGAGGATTTCCTCGGCCATGGCCGTTCCCGCCCGCCGGCCGAAGAGCGAGGCATCGAGCAGACTGTTCGTCCCCAGCCGATTGGCGCCGTGGACGCTGACACAGGCGCACTCCCCGGCGGCGTAGAGCCCGACGACGGGAGCCTGGCGTCCGTCGGCCAGCACGCGGCCGTCGTTGTCGGTGGGAATGCCGCCCATACTGTAGTGCGCCGTCGGCTGGATCGGGACCAGGTCGTCGATCGGGTCGGCGCCGACGAAGTCCATCGCCAAATCGCGCACCTGCGGCAGGCGTTCCATGATCTTCTGACGACCCAGGTGGCGCAGGTCGAGATGGATGCCCTTGCCGTCCGGACCGACGCCGCGGCCTTCATTGATCTCCACCTGTTCCGATCGGCTGACCAGGTCGCGGGGCGCCAGCTCCATCTTGCTGGCGGCGTAGCGGCTCATGAAGCGCTCCCCGTCGCGGTTGACCAGGTAGCCGCCCTCGCCGCGGCAGGCCTCGCTCATCAAGATGCCGTGTTTGTAGAGGCCGGTAGGGTGGAACTGGACGAACTCCATATCCATCAGGGGAACGCCGGCGCGGTAGGCGATGGCCACCCCGTCGCCGGTATTGGCATGGGCATTGGAGGTGATCTTGTAGGCGCGACCGTAGCCTCCGGTCCCCAGCAGCACGGTGCGGGCGCGCATCAGGTGCAAGCCGCCGGAGGCTAGATCGAGGGCGATCAGACCGCGGCAGACGCCGTCCTGCAGCACCAGATCGAGCAGCACCCACTCGCTGTAGAAACGCACGCCGTAGCGCAGCGCCTGTTCGTGGATGGTGTGCAGCAGGACGTGGCCGGTCCAATCGGCGGCGTAGTTGGCGCGCGGCGCCGAGTGGCCGCCGAAGCGGCGCTGCGCGATGCGGCCGTCCGGCAGCCGGCTGAAGACGCAGCCCATGTGCTCGTAGGCGTAGACGATGTCGGGCGCTTCGCGCACCAGGATCTCCATCGAGTCCTGGTCGCCCAACCAGTCCGAGCCTTTGATGGTATCGAAGAGGTGCAGCTCGAGGCTGTCGGCCGGCTCGCCGTCTTCGGGAGCCGCTTCCAGCGGGCCGTCGCCGCCGGACCCGGGCGCCGGCCGCACGTTGCCCAGTGCGGCGGCGATGCCGCCCTGGGCCGCGCCGCTGTGGGAACGCAGTGGGTGAATCTTGGAGAGTACCCCGATGTCTTTGACCCCGCGCTGCGCCGCGGCCAGGGCCCCCCACGTCCCCGCCAGGCCGGCGCCGACGACCAGAATGTCGTGCTGGATCACGTCCGATTCCATCAGCACCAGGAATCCTCCCTCGGCCGCCCCGCTTTGGACGATAACCCTGCGGGCTCCGGCCTCCCCAGTGGCACACGTCACCCGGACCGGTGACGGACGGCGGTCTTCAACCACCCCACTCGCCCCCCCGACGCCGCGCCTCTGCGACGTTGCTTGACGCTCGCCGGGGGCGCATGTAGAATCGCGTCATCTTGTTGGCCGAGGAGCAGGAAGGGATCATGACCGCACGACGTGTTCTCGTCTGGAGTGCCTCCATCATCTTCGGCCTGGTGAGCGCGGCCGGCGTCATCCTGGCGTTCCAAACGACTCTGGATAAGTTCTCGGTCGTCAACGCCTTCCTGGTTTTCGCCTCGTTCGCCGCCCTGGCCTTCATCTGGCTCGATTGGATTCTTCACACCCAGTACCTGCGCAGCTGACCGGGCGACGGAGATAGAGGCATGCAGCCGAATGGGGACACGCGCGTCGTCGTTACCGGGCTTGGCTTGATCACCCCGATCGGCACGGGCGTCGAGGCGTTCTGGGATAGCCTGCGGAACGGCCGCGGCGGGATTCGACGCATCACTCAGTTCGATCCCACGCCGCTCTCCTCCCAGATCGCCGGCGAGGTCCCCGAATTCGATCCGGGCCTGTACCTGAATCGCAAAGAGGCCCGGCGCATGTCCCGCGCCAGCCAGTTCGCCGTGGCGGCGGCCCAGCTGGCCGTGCAGGACGCCGGGTTGACCATCGACGACGCCAACCGGGAAGACGTCGGCGTGTTGATCGCCAGCGGAGCCAGCTCGCCCGGCGAGACCGAATCGATGGTGCGCGACTACGATCGGGGCGGCTACGGCAAGATCAACCCGTTCCACGTAACGGGGTCGCTGCCCAACATGCCATCCTGCCAGGTGGCGATCAACCTGGGGCTGGTCGGCTACACCAACGCCATCTGCACCGCCTGCGCCGCCGGCTCGCAAGCCATCGGCGAATCGGCCGAGGTCATCCGCCGCGGCGAAGCCCAGGTGATGCTCGCCGGCGGAACCGAAGGGCCGATCGCCGAATCGTGCATCGCCGGCTTCTGTTCCCTGCGGGCCGTCTCGACCCGCAACGAAGACCCGCTCAAGGCCTCGCGGCCGTTCGACGCCGGCCGCGACGGGTTCATCTTGAGCGAGGGCACCGGCATCGTCGTCCTGGAAAGCCTGACCCATGCCCGGGCCCGCGGGGCGCGCCTGTACGCCGAGCTCGTCGGCTATGGTTCGAGCTGCGACGCCTACCACGTCACCGCGCCGGAACCCGAGGGTCGCGGCGCTACGCGAGCCATGCGGCGGGCCTTGAAGCGCTCCGGCGTTTCCCCGGACGAAATCGACTACATCAACGCCCACGCCACCAGCACCGAGGTCGGCGACGTGTCCGAGACGATCGCCATCAAGACCGTCTTCGGCGAGCGGGCCTACTCGATCCCGGTGAGCTCGACCAAGTCGATGACCGGGCACATGACCACCGCCGCCGGCGCCGTCGAAGCCGCCGCCGCCATCCTGGCGATGCGGCACGGCCTGATCCCGCCGACGATCAACTACGAGAACCCCGACCCGGCTTGCGACCTGGACTACGTCCCCAACCAGGCCCGCCCGGCGGTGCTGAAGACCGTGCTGTCGAACTCGTTCGGGTTCGGCGGCATCAACAGCGTGCTGATCTTCCGCCGGCCGGAGGCGGCCGGCTAAGACGACGGCGTCTTCTGGGCTGTTGCATTGGGCCGCGCCGCCAGACTTCGTAGCCGGTCCCTCGTCCCCACCCCCTACCCCCTCCCCGCTTCGAGGTTGTCCCTGCCACGAGGTTGTCTCGCGGGGAGGGGAGAGGATTTTGAAAAGAGGGGGTGGCAAAGCCGCCCCCCTCTCTTCAATGAACAACCCCTCCCCCGCCTAAGCCTTCGAATCCGGAAAGTGGCTCATCGGGGGAGGGGGTAGGGGGTGGGGGGAAGTCTGAAGGAACGGATGTCGTCGTGGGGATTGGCCGGGGCAAAGCTCACGACCCAAATGGAGGAAGTGCCGGACCTACCCCGGCGCCGCCAGGATGTGCCGCAGCAGTTCCTTGGCGTCGAGGTCCTTGAGGACGTAGGCGGCGGCGCCGGCGCGCTTGGCGGCCGCCTCTTCCCAATCGGTCGGGTACGTCGTCAGCACGATCACTTTCGGCGCGTCCGGCGGGGCGGTAATCTGCCGCACCAGTTCCAGCCCTAGACCGTCGCTGCGCTTGATCTCGATCAAAACGATGTCGATGAGGTCGGTGCGGATCGCCTCGATCGCCTGCGCGGGCTCGGCCGCATCTCCGACGACCGTCACCGACCCGACGCGCGAGAGCCGCTCGGCCAGGGCGCGCCGCACGGGACCGTGCTCATCGATAATGTAGAGACGGGGCGTGCTTGTGGCCATGCGCAACACCAGTCTAGCCTTCCGCCCAGCGGCCTCCCCAGTGACCTCCATCCCCGACGGATGGGCTACCTGTCCTCGCGGGAGGCGTCGACACTTACGCCGGGCGGCTTCCGACAGGCAGTCGAATGGTGACGGTCGTCCCGTCCCCCAGGCTGGAGGCGATCTCGACGTTGGCGCCGATGGCGTGGCCCCGCTCGACAATGTTCGACAATCCGTGGCCGAGCAGCGCCGGCGTGGCGCTGGCGTCGAAGCCCTGCCCATTGTCGATCACCTGCAGGACGACCTCGCCGTCCTCGCTCCGCAGACTGATCCAGACGCGCGAGGCGCGAGCATGCTTGGCGATGTTGGCCAGCGCTTCCTGCGAGATATGGAACATCGCCGAGCGCACGACCGGGTCCAGCGACCGCCCCAGACCGTCGTCGGCGCGGAGCTCGGCCTCGATCAACGTGTTGGCTCGGAACTCGTTCGCCAACCGAGCCAATCCTTCCGCCAGGTCGTTCAGCGGCACGCGGCTCGGCTGCAGGTCGAGGATGTAGGCGCGGATGTCGCCGATGACGCTGTTCAGCCGCTGGATCGCCTCCCGCATGGAGGACTCGCTTTGCTCCGGCGCGCTTTGCAGCATGATCTTGGCCGTGTCGAGCATCAGACCGACGGCATAGATCGATTGGATAATGCCGTCGTGCAAGTCCATGGCGATGCGTTCCCGCTCTTCCAGCACCGCGATCCGCCGCGCCTGGCGGTAAAGGCGGGCATTCTCGACCGCCACACCGACACCCGCCCCGATCGCCTCCAACAGCCCGATCTCCTCCACCCGCAGCGGCCGCTCACCGAGGAAGGCCAGGCTCATCACACCGACCACCTGCGCCCGCGCCTTCAGCGGGACCGACACCAGCGACCCGAACCCGGCTTCGATGACCGCCTGCCGCAGGAAGCGGGGCTCGCCGGCCTCGGCCAGATTCGTGGTCCAAATCGCCTTGCCCGTCTCCGCCACGCGGCCGACGAACCCCTCGCCGACGCGGAACTGACTGGCGGCCCAGAAGGCCTCCTCGGCCATCCCGCGGTGAATGACCGGCACGAAGACATTCTCTTCCTCGGCGCGCAAGAAGACTTCACCCGCCTGCGCGTGGAACAGGGCCATGACCCGGTCGAGGATTCCCTGCAGCAGCGGCTCGAGTTCGATGGCCGTGCTCACGGCGGTGCTGAGCGAGTTGACCAGCTCCAGCTCCCGATTGCGCGCTGCCAGTTCGCCCTCGCGGTCCTGCACCTGGCGGTAGAGGCGGGCATTCTCGATGGCGGCGGCGGCATGCGCCGCCAGCATTTCGATGATGTTCTGGTCTTCTTCCGTGAACTCGGGTTCCCCGATGCGCTCGGTAAGGTAGATCTGGCCTACCGGCCGCCCGAAGGCCGAGATCGGCACGCCCAGGAATGACCTCATTTCGGGGTGACCCTCGGGGAAACCGGAGGACCGCGGATGGCACGCCAGATCCGGAAGCCGAATGGAGCGCCCGCTGCGGTAGACCTCGCCGATCAGACCGACGCCGATGGGCGGGTGCGGAATGCGGGCCGCCTCCGCCTGGCTGAGGCCTTCGGTGAGAAACATCGCCAGGCCGCCCTTCCCGTCCGGCACGCCCAGCGCGGCATAGCGGGCCTGAGTCAGGTCACGCGCCGCCTGCACGATGCGGCGCAGGGTCCCATCCAGAGAAAG
>Ga0209108_10001111_pt1 | contig 15556 bp, 12 predicted proteins | sample Rifsed10ft1_FD_184003 | JGI IMG/M metagenome (GOLD analysis project Ga0209108, IMG submission 184003) | Soil microbial communities from Rifle, Colorado, USA - sediment 10ft 1 (version 2) | ecosystem: Environmental > Terrestrial > Deep subsurface > Rock core/Sediment | place: Rifle, Colorado...
GATCAATTCGGGGCATCAAGTTGGAGCGGCACTAGTCGTGTCAGGTGCCGCCAGCCACATTCGTCCGTCAACGACACCTCCTCGAGGAGCGATACGCCGTGTTGGTCACGATCCGCAAGAGCGACTTTCTCACCGCTGCCGTGTTCGCCGCGTTGCTTCCTTCGGTCCTTACTGCGCAGGGGAATGTCACCCGGCGCGACACGGCGATGGTCAATCGCTCGGCGAATCCCCTGCTTGCCAACTTCCGCTTCCGCTCCATCGGACCGGCCAGCATGGGCGGGCGCATCGATGACATCGCGGTCTACGAGAAGGACCCACGCATCATCTGGATCGGGTACGCCGTCGGCGGCGTCTTCAAGTCGGCCAACGGCGGGACCACGTTCCAGCCGGTGTTCGAGCAGTACGGCTCGGCTTCGATCGGGGACATCGCCCTCGACCAGAACAACCCCGACATCGCATACGTCGGAACCGGCGAGCCTAACAACAGGCAGACGTCGTCGTTCGGCGACGGGATCTACAAGACCACCGACGGCGGCAAGACCTTTACGCACATCGGTCTACGCGAGACGCAGACCATCGCGCGCGTCGTGCTCGATCCGCGCAACTCGAACATCGTGTACGTCGCGTCGCCCGGGCATCTCTTCGGTCCGAATCCCGATCGCGGCATCTACAAGACGACCGATGGCGGCCGGGCCTGGACAAAAATCAAGTACGTGGATGAGAACACGGGATTCACCGACATCGTCATCGACCCGTCCAACCCTGACGTGCTCTACGCGGCCAGCTACCAGAGGCGCCGGACGGGATGCTGCTTCAACGGCGGCGGCCCGGGCACCGCGCTGTGGAAGACCGAGGATGCCGGGCGGACATGGACGAAGCTGACCAGCGGGCTTCCCCCTGGCACGTACGGTCGCATCGCGGTCGATGTCGCGCGATCGAATCCGAACGTCGTCTACGCGCAGATCGAGACTGATGGCGGCGACTCGTCGGCGGTCATCTCGGGCGCTGGCCGCGGTGGCTACGACTGGTGCAACAACGGAGGACGGGGACGCGGGTTCGGCGGCGGAGCCGGCCCTGCCCCGGGGTCGGACACGCTGCGTCCGCCTCCACTGAGCCGGGCGCGACCCGGGATTTACCGGTCGGAGAACAAGGGGCGAAGCTGGACGCTCGTCAGCAACTGCAACGGGCGGCCGATGTACTTCAGCAACATTCGCGTGGACCCGACCAATGCGAATGTGCTGTACGTGGCCAACGTGCGCGGGACGAAGTCACTCGACGGCGGAAGGACCTTCGTCACGATCGACGAAGGACTCGGCTTCGGCAATCAGACCGTGGACCAGCACGCATACTGGATCAATCCGGCCAACCCGAATCACATCATGCGGGGATCGGACGCAGGCTTCGCGGTGAGCCGGGACCAGGGTGCGACGTGGGAATACGTGCGCACGATGGCGACCGGGCTCGCGTACTGGGTGACGGCGGATATGCACCGGCCCTACCACGTCTACGCTGGGCTGCAGGACAACGACGGTTGGGGCGGTCCGAGCGCCACGCGGAGCCGAGTGGGGATCCGCGACAACCACTGGTACCGGGTGAGCTTCGAGAACAGCGGTGACGGATTTCAGACGGCGGTGGACCCGACCGATCGTCACACCGTGTATTCAGAGGCACAGGATGGCCGGACCGTGCGCACCGACCTGCGGACCGGGAGGACTGTCAGCATCCGGCCCGTGGCGCCACCGGCGACCGGAACGCCGGCCGCGCCCACGCCCGGGTCGTGCGTCGATGGGCGGATCATTCCACCGGCGGCCAGCGGTCGCGGCGGGGGCGGCGGGGGCGGCGGGGGCGGTGGAGGACGCGGCGGTGGAACGCCTAACGTTGTGAACGCGCAGCCCGGCGACGCGTACCGCTTCAACTGGAACACGCCGATCCTGCTATCGCCCCACAACCCCAGTACCATATGGATGGGCGGCAACCGGCTATTCCGCTCCGACAATCAGGGCGACCTGTGGACGGCCAGCGCCGACCTCACTCGGCGGGTGGACCGTTGCGCGATCACGGTGATGGGCGCCGCCGGCACGACTACGCAGCTCTCCAAGAACGACGGCGTGAGCGCATTCAGCACGATCATATCGATTTCGGAATCACGCGTGGCTGCCGGTGTTGTGTGGGCCGGCACGGACGACGGCCAGATGCAGGTGAGCCGGGACAACGGGGCCTCTTTCACCGAAGTCGGCCGCAACATCGCCGGTCTGCCCGCTGGCGCCCTCAGTGGTGACAACCCGTACTGGATCTCACGGATCGACGCGTCGCATTTCGATGCGGCGACGGCGTACGTGGCGATCGACGGGCACCGCAGCAACGATCTCAAGCCGTACGTTTACGTGACGCGCGACTATGGCCGCACGTGGACGAACGTCGGCTCGGGTCTCCCGCCGTATGGCAACGTGCAGGTCGTGCGCGAGGACCCGAAGAACCGCGACCTGCTGTATGCCGGAACCGAGTTCGGGCTGTTCATCTCACTCGATGGCGGCAGCAGCTGGGAACGTTTCATGAACAACTATCCGACCGTGCGCACGGACGACATTCTCGTGCATCCGCGCGACGGCGACCTGATCGTGGCGACGCATGGCCGCAGCATCTGGATCGCCGACGACATCACGCCGCTGCAGCAGTGGAACCCCCAGGTGGCCGCGGCCGATGCCACGCTGTTCGACGTGCGGCCGGCGGTGGCGTACCTGAGCGACATCCGTCTCGATATCTCGACTGGCGGCGAAAAGCAGTTCGAAGGCGAAAATCCGCAGCGCGGGACCGCCATCCAGTTCCATATCAAGGCAGGAGTCACTGGTGACGCGAAGGTTTCGATCTCTGATCCAGCTGGCCGCTCGCTCTGCGAGACCACGGTGCCCGCCAGACCAGGCATTCATCGAGTGCAATGGACGCTGGTCACTCCGATGCTCAGCACGGCCGGACGAGGTGGGCGGGCGGGAGGTGCTGGAGCTCCGGCTGCCGCAGCGCCTGGAGGCATAGCACAGGGTGCGGAGGGCGGTCGCGGCGCGGCGCCCGACGTGAGTTGCACGGGGGCTACCGGCGGTCGCGGCGGCGGCGGCGGTGGTGCCGCACCGGGCAGCTACGTTGCGAAGCTCACGGTCGGCGGCAAGGAGTACTCCAAGCCGGTGACGGTGCTCGAGGACCGGTGGATGAACGAGAGGTGAGAGGCCTGGCAGCATGGTGGCTGCTGCCCGCCCTCGCCGCGTGCGCGGCGCCGGGCGCTGGTGTCACCGCCTACGTCGGCGCCAGCGTGTTCGATGGCATGGGCGCGACCATCGCCAATGCTGTCGTCCTTGAATCGCAGGGCCACATCGTCCAAATCGGCACCCGCGATTCAATGGAAGTGCCGCGCGGTGCCACTGTGGTCCCGCTCGACGGCCGATGGCTGATCCCGGGACTCATCGATGGCCACGCTCACGCAGGCGAGTCGACGCTCTCCCGCTACCTGTCGTACGGCATAACGAGTGTGCGTCACGTGGGCGGCAATCTCGAGAACCTGACGAGTCTTCGCGCGCGCGTTGCCGACGGCACCGTTCCCGGGCCGCGCCTGTACATCGCCGGTGAAACCATCACCGGCTCGCCGGCAGTGTGGCCGGGCCATACCGTGCTGCACGCCCCCGCGGACGCGGGGCCCGCGGTGTCACGCCTGGCGGCGGCCGGCGTGTCGCAGATCAAGCTCTACACGCACATGACGCGCGAGCTGATGGAAGCCGTGGTGCAGGAGGCTCGCGCGCACGACATCCCTGTCACAGCGCACCTCGGCCGAGTGGATGCCATAACCGCGGGGAAGGTCGGCGTGGGCGCGATCGAGCACCTTTCGGGCGTGGTCGAGTCCACGGTGCGTGATCCGGCGCCTTTCTTCGCGGCGCACGAGAATTTCCCCAGCGGCTGGATGACGTTCCTGCGCGGATGGGCCGGCCTGGACTCGGCGGCGCTCGACCGGACCGCAGGTGCGCTGGTCGAGTTGGGTCTGGTCATGGTTCCGACGTTGATCCAGTCGGAGACGTACGCGCGGATCCTCGACACGACGTATGCGAAGGGACTCGACCTGTCCGCCGTTACCGCGGCCGAGCAGGAAGCGTGGAACCTGCCGGACCTCGTCAGGCGCTATGGCATCACGCCGGCCGACGTGCCACTGCTGAGTGTTTCACGGCGCAAGGAAGACCTGTTCGTGCGGCGGTACGTCGCGCGCGGTGGGCAGATCGTGGCCGGCAGCGACTCGCCGAACCAGCTGCTGGCGCCCGGCGCATCGCTGCATGAGGAACTCGCTCTCCTGGTAAAGGCGGGAGTGACGCCATCGCAGGCGCTGATCGCCGCAACGCAAGCGGCAGCTCGGCTACTGCGCGCGGACTCGATAGGCGTCCTGAGACAGGGAGCAGTGGCGGACTTCGTTGTCCTCTCCGAGAGTCCGCTTGACGACATCCGCAATGTGCGACGCGTGGAACTCGTGGTCGCGAACGGTCGCCGCTACCAGCCAGCCGAGCTTCGAAGGTAGGCGCGATCTTCCTCAGGGCGCTTTCTGCACCGCTTTGCCCGGGTCGCGCTCGACGGTGACCGTGTATTCGGTCGCGAGCACGGCGATGGCAGCCACCGCGGCCCAGAATGGGAGCAGTGCGACGCCGACCACACCGGCATTGAGTGGCATGTCGAGCAGCACGCGCCCCGCCGGGTTCTTCAGGATGACGCGGCGGACGTTGCCTTCGCGGATGAGCTCCTTGAGGCGCTCTTTCAGCTTCTCGCCGCTGACCTTGAATTCTTCCATCAGGCTGCTCCGGCTGTGGGGCCCATTGTCCTGCTGAATGCCCGGCGTCCTGAATCTACGAGACAGAATCGCCGGGCGCGGCACGGATGCCCTCTGTGATCCGGGGCTCGAACTGGCTCCAGGGGGCGACGGGCTGCACTTTCTGGCAGTGCTCACCTGCATCGCGGAACCGAAGACGACAGGCAACCAATGAAAAGCACACCGGCTCCTCCGCGTGCTCCTCGCGACGACGAGTTAGATGTCTTCGGTCTCTCGCATCAGGGAAAGGTGCGCAAGGACAACCAGGACCGTTTCCTCCTCGCCACGATCCACAAGCGTGTCAACGTCGTGGCGAGCAACCTGAACGCGACCGAGCGTCTGCCGGTGGGCGAGCAGCGTCTCGCCTACCTGGCCATGATTGCCGACGGTGTTGGAGGCGGCACCGGTGGTGCCGAGGCCAGCGCCACGACGCTCGAGACGGTCATGGAGTATGTGAACGACAGCATGCTCGTCTACTATGGCGCCACTGTGGACGAGGCCGAGTTCACCGAACTGCTGCAGGCAGCGGCGATGCGCGCCCACGAGGCGGTCCTTCGTCGTCGCGCCGAGCGGGGGGTGAGGGGCACGATGGCGACGACGCTCACGCTCTACATCGGCATCTGGCCGACCTACTACCTGCTGCAGCTTGGCGATTCGCGATACTACGTGTGGCGCAATGGAAAGCTCCGGCAAGTGACCCGCGACCAGACGCTGGCGCAGGACCTGGTGGACGACGGCGTCATGACGCGCGCGGCGGCCGCGAAGACGCCGATGGCCAACGTGCTTTCGAGTGCCATCGGCGGCGACACCACCGTGCCGGTGGTGACGCGGCTACAGGCCGACTGGCATAACGTCCACCTGATGTGTTCCGACGGGCTGACCAAGCACGTGAGTGACGAGCGGATCGCTGCGGTGGTGGGGAGCATGACGAGCTCGAAGCAGGCATGCGAGCAACTGCTTCAGGACGCGCTCGACGGTGGCGGAGCCGACAACATCACCATCATCATCGGCCGTGGCGTGCCCAGGGATCCGGTGTAGCTGAAGGAGCCTGGCACCTAACGCCTCCCTTTGCCCGAGGCAGGACGCGGACGCGCGGGACTGGATGGCGCGATCGTCTTCTTCACGAAAGCCACGACCTCGGGCCGCACCTCGTAGTAGATCGCCATCGCATGCTCGCGGCCAGGGATAATCTTCGTCCCGACGTGCTTCAGCCCCTTGCTCCAGGTGCGGATGTTGTTGGCGCCGTCGAACGGGTCCTGCTCGGATGACGTCAGGAGCATCGGCGTCGACAGCGACTGGCAGTTGGCCCGGATGCGATCCATGGCATCCGCGGAGTGGACCGGCGCACCGGCAGCGCCGAACGTGACCACGGCACGCAAGGCGCCAGACAGTTGTGGAGCAGCGAGCAGCACACCGGTTCCGCCGACGCTCGCTCCCACGAGCATGAGCCGGTTGGGGTCGATGAAGTTCTGGAAGAGGCCCCACGATGCCACGCGCACGATGTCGTCGGCGATGTGAGCGAAACTGACCGCGCTCGCGCTGGCCATGAAGGCCGCCCCGAACGCGTTCATGTTCGGCTCGGCCGGAGTTGGTGCAACCCGCAGTCCGGAAGACGTCCACACAGACTCGCCCTGGCCCCTCATGTCGAACGTCAGCGTCGCGATGCCCAGGGCATGGAGGTCCGCACAGAAGGGAGCGAAGCTGTCATGCGTGGCCGGGTACTGGTGCGCCATGACGGCCAGCGGATAGCGCGTGCCGATACGACCGTGCGGGTACGTGAGGTGCCCCCGGAGGACGAGGCCGTCCTTTGCGGGTATGGCGGGATGCTGGGGGGCGAGGGCGGGGTAGCGTGTCATGGCTGCGGGCTCGGCGGGGCTTCGGGACAACTATATCCTCGGGGACGGACGAGGCAGGTGCAACACCGCGGCACGATCAATCGCCACTCCGGCTGTCCGGGGAGTCGCGCGGAAGGCACATTCGGTCATGCACCGCAACGCCTCGTTTGGCGCGCTCATCGGCGCGCTCGTTCCGCTCATCGGCTGTGTGCCGCGTCCCGCACGGCCGCCGCGTCCCGAGCGACTTGTTCCCGTTATTCCCGCCCCCCACGTGACGCGCCCGGGACCGGGGTCGTGGATCGCGCCGGACACGCTCGAGGTATTCGTCGCCGACACGGCCAACGCCGAGCTCAAGGCGTTAGGCACGCTGGCGGCGGAGATCGCCGGCGCCGCAACAGGAAAGCCGGTCCCGCTCACGAGCGGTCGCCGCATCCGCGAGCGCGCCATCCAGCTTCGATTGATCCAGACCCTCGTTTCCGAGAAAGAGGGATCCTACACCCTGACGGTCGCGCCCGAGGGAATCGAGATCACCTCGTCGTCAGGCGCGGGACTCTTTTATGGGCTCCAGTCGCTGCGCCAGCTGTTGGAGGACGCGGCTCGGCAGAGTGAATCGCAGGCGACCCGCAACCCGCGACCCGCAACCCGCATCCCGGCCGTCACCATCGTCGACACGCCGCGGTTCCCCTGGCGGGGACTGCATCTCGACGTGGCCAGGCACTTCGAGCCCGTCGCGTTCGTCAGGAAGTACATCGACCTGATGGCGCGTTACAAGCTGAACCGGTTCCACTGGCACCTGACCGACGACCAGGGGTGGCGCGTCGAGATCCTGAAGCACCCGCGCCTGACGAGTGTCGGTGGATGCCGCAAGGAGACGATGGTCGAGAAGAACGTCCAGCCGTTCGTCGGGGACTCGACTCCATACTGCGGCTTCTACACGCAGGCCGAGATCCGCGACGTGGTGAAGTACGCCGCGGAGCGATACGTCACGGTCGTCCCTGAAATCGAGATGCCGGGCCACGCGAAAGCGGCCCTGGCGGCGTATCCGGAACTCGCCTGTACGCCTGGGCCGTTCGAGGTACGCACGACGTGGGGCGTGGACGAGGATGTCTTCTGCCCCAGCGACAGCACATTTGCATTCCTCGAGGATGTGCTCACCGAGGTGATCGAGCTCTTCCCGGGTCGCTACATCCATATCGGTGGCGACGAAGTACCGAAGACGCGCTGGGGGGCGAGTCCGCTCGCGCAGGAAGTGATCCGTCGGGAAGGCCTCAAGGACGAAGCGGAACTCCAGAGCTGGTTCATCCGGCGCATCGAGCGGTTTCTCATCTCGAGAGGCCGCCGACTCATCGGCTGGGATGAAATCCTGGAAGGAGGACTCGCGCCCGAGGCGACGGTGATGTCGTGGCGCGGCACCGCTGGTGGAATCGCCGCCGCGCGCGAGGGGCACGACGTCATCATGACGCCGAACTCGCATCTCTACTTCGATCACTACCAGGGCGACGCGCGCTTCGAGCCGCTGGCCATCGGGGGGCTGAGCCCGCTGGAGCACGTCTACTCGTACGAACCGATTCCGGACTCCCTGACCGCAACGGAGGCCACGCACATTCTCGGCGCACAGGCCAACCTCTGGAGCGAGTATCTCAAGACGCCGGAGGCGGTGGAGTACATGGTCTGGCCCCGCGCTCTCGCCCTGGCCGAGCTGACCTGGTCGTCGCCCGAGGCGCGGGACTGGGACAGTTTCGTCGCGCGGCTGCCTGGCGCGATGCGATCGTTAGGCCGGCTGGGCGTCGCGTACCGGCTGCCCCACGTCGAGGGACTGGAAAGCGACCGGCTGACACTCGACGACCACGTCACGGTCCGCCTGCGCACGATGATGCCGGACGCGGAGATCCGGTACACGACCGACGGCACGGATCCCACGACGTCGAGCGCGAAGTACGAGCGCCCCGTGCGGTTCAACGTCTCGGGGCAAGGCACGCGTGTGACAGCGCGTGCCTTCACAAAAGACGGTCGCGCCAGCGCGCCCCGCGCCGCGACATTTACCCTGACGTCATACCGGCCGGCCGATCGCCTGGTGGTGGTGCAGTCAGGGCTGCGCTACCTGTACTACGAAACGACGGTGCGATCGACGAGCGCCATCGACACCATCCCACCCACTCGTGAGGCAATTGTCCCCGGCGTCAGCCGGCGCGGCGATGAACGAGCCGAGCGGTATGCGATCAAGCTGAGCGGATACCTGCGGGTGCCTGACGATGCGCTGTACGAATTCGCGCTGTCGTCCGACGATGGCAGCAGCATGGACATCGGTGACCGGACTGTGGTCAACAACGACGGCTTCCACGGCGACGAGCAGCGAACCGGGATGATCGCGCTGCGGAAAGGACTGCACCCGGTCGTTGTGCGCTACTTCCAGGGGTCCGGGGGTGCGTCGCTGTCGCTTCGCTACCGCCGCGGGGAAGGTTCCTGGTCACTCGTTCCCGACGGCTGGTTCGTACTGGCGGGACTGCAGTGACTAACCGCGACGCAGCCCGACGGCCGGGTCGAGCCGCGCGGCGCGAACCGCTGGAATCACGCCGACCACCAGGCCCATGGCGACCGAACAGCCCAGGCCGACGAGCGCGGCAGTCCATGGGGGGACCAGGTCCCACGGACCCAGAAGGGCGGTGAGCCCCGCCGTCGCGAGTCCGGCCAGGACACCGGCGGCCCCGCCCGCGCCGGCGAGGAGTGTACTCTCGAGCACGAACTGGAGCCGGATGTCCGTTAGCCGCGCCCCCACGGCCCGGCGCAACGCGATCTCGCCAACCCGTTCGCGAACCGACAGGAGCATCACGGCCACTATTCCGACCGCGCCCACGACGAGCGAAAGCGCCCCGGCGCCTAACGTCAGACCGCGCAGCGCGGCGGTCGCGCCCCGCTCGGTCCGCAGAAGCACGGCCTGATTCCTCACCACGAATTCCATCGGGAGCCCCGAGCGCGACCGATGACGCTGGGCGAGAAGATCGCGGGCTTCCCTTTCGAGCTGGTCCAGGTCGCGGACCGATCGCGCCTGGACGAACAGCGCATCAATGAACGGCACGTTGAGGACACGGCGCATCGCGGTCGTCAGTGGAAGCGCGACGGTGTTGTCGAGGTCCGAGCCGCCAACGTCCGTTCCCCGGCGGCGCATCACGCCGATCACCTCCAGGGGAATTCGTCCGATGAGGACCGTTTCCCCGACCGGACTGGCGTCGCCAAAGAGGTTGCGCGCCACCGTGGCTCCAAGGACGGCGACGCGACGAAGCTCGCGCTCCTCGGCGGCGTCGAAGACTCGTCCGGCCTGGGCGGTAATGCCCTGGATTCGCAGCCCATCGGACGTGGTGCCCAGCAATGTCGTTGGCGAGTTGCGTCCGCCCGATCGCGCGACCGTGGAGCGCACGACCGCCGGCGCGGCGACTCGCGCCAGCGCGCTCCCGCTGGCGATGATATCGGCATCCTGCGGACGCAGCGTCGTCACTGTCGTTCGCTGTCGTGCGCGACCAGCCACAACCGGCGCCGGTGCGGCCTGGATCACCAGCAGGTCGGTGCCCATCGCGCGAATACGCTCGATCACCCGGCGCTCGGCGCCCTGAGCGACGGCGGACATGACTACCACCGTCGCCACCCCGAGCAGGAGAGCGGCAACGCTCAGCACCGTCCGGCGGCGATGGGCGAGCTGCAGCCTGATCGAAAGTCGAAGCATTCGCGAAACGCGGTGCCACGATATTCCCGCGATCGTGCGGCCCGGAGCGATCACGGCTTCGTCGATACGGGTCCGCCGGAGGCGATACGGCCGTCCGCGATGACCAGGATGCGGTCTGCTCGTTCCGCGACAACGCGATCGTGCGTCACGAGGATGATGGCGCGACCCGAGTCGGCCAGGGAGCGCAGCAGTTCCAGCACGCCGGCGCCGCTCTTCGCATCCAGGCTGCCCGTCGGCTCGTCCGCCAGGATGAGCACGGGATCGTTGATGAGCGCGCGCGCGATCGCGACGCGCTGCTGCTCGCCTCCCGAGAGTTCGCCCGGCTCGTGATCCGCACGCGGTTCCAGGCCGACCAGGGCAAGAGCACGCCGCGCCCTCGCCGCACCGTCAGCAACGTCTGCCTCGGCGTAGAGCAGAGGCAGCATGACGTTGTCGAGCGCCGAGGTGCGCTCCAGCAGATGGAATTGCTGGAAGACGAATCCGATTCGCTGGTTCCGCACCGTGGACAGCGTCGCGTCGTCGGCCCCCGTGAGATCGGCGCCCTCGAACCGGTACGTTCCGCGATCCGGCCGATCGAGAAATCCCAGGAGGTTCAGCAAGGTCGACTTGCCCGAGCCCGACGCCCCCATGATCGCCACGAACTCTCCAGCGTGGACGGTGAACGACACGTCCTTCAGCACCTCGGTGATGATCGCGCCCTTCCGGTACGACTTCGCGAGGTGTTCGACAGCGATCACGTCAGGCATGGTGCGATCGTCAGGCGGAGCGCACGCGAACGGCGGCCGCCGGGTCCAGTCGCGCGGCGCTGCGTGCGGCGCGGATGCCGACCGCTACGCCGATGACGACGGACGCAGCCAACGCGGCCACGAACGGCACCCACGTCAACTGCGCGCGCGCGAGCCCCAGGGCCGCCAGGCCAAGCGCTGCAGCTACACCTGCCGCCACGCCGATGACGCCACCTCCCAGGGAGACGAGCAGTGATTCGGTGAGGAATTGGCGGTTGATATCCGCTTCCCGGGCGCCGGTCGCGCGCCGGATCCCGATCTCCTGCGTGCGTTGCGAAACGCCAGCCATCATCAGGTTTGCAGTCGCGAACCCGCCACCCGCCAACCCGATCAGTGAGACGGCTAACAGAAGCGCCCAGAGCGTCGACGACGTCTCCGTCGCGGCGCTCTCGACATCTTCCGGCTCGCGAACGAAGAAGTCGTCGGCCTCGCCTGGGCCGATCTGGTGACGCACCCTCAACAAGGCGCGCACCCGTTCGGCAGTTTCGGCCATGCGCGACGCGTTGGCGACGCGAATCACGATCTGTTCGAGCGATGGCCGGTTGAGGAGACGTCGCGAGGAGGTGGTGAACGGGACAACAATCCGGTCATCCCAGTCGTCACCGCCGGCGCTCGCGCCCATTTCGATGAAGAGCCCTTTCACGACATATGGATCGTTGTTGACTCGCACGGTCTGTCCGATCGCTCCGCCGTCGGGGAACAGCTCGCGCGCCACCTTCGCCCCCAGCATCACGACCCTGCTGGCGCCGGCGATGTCGTCATCGGAGACGAACTCGCCTTCGACCATGCTCCAGCGACGGATGGTCACCCAGTCAGCGTTCACGCCGAACGCCCGCGTAACGACGGAGCGGTCCCGCGCGACGACCTCGATGCCGCGCTGGTTCTGCACCGGGCTCATCATCTGCACACCGGGGATCTCGCGCTCGATGGCGAGGGCGTCTTCTTCGAAGAGCACCGACAGGCCGCGGTCCGCGCGGGGGGCAAAGACCTGCACCTCACCGCCGGCACGGACCATGAGCATATCGAGGCCGTGCTTCGCAATCAGTGACATCACCTGGTTCCGCGTGCCCTGCGTCGAGACGATAGTCGCGGCGAGCAATGCCACCCCGGCCGCGGGCCCGAGCATCATCAGGATGGTGCGCGAACGATTGGCGCGGAGCGACGCGATCGCATCCCGCGTGATCCGGTTCGAGCGGCTCATCGACGTTCCTCCACGGGCGAAGCCGGCGGGTCGAGCACGACCCGCTCCCCGGCCTGCAGTCCATTCACGATCTCTATCCACGGTCCGTCGCGCCAACCGATACGAACGGGACGCGTCACATCTCCATCATCGGTGCGCACGGTCACGACGTTCTGGCCCGCATTGCGCCGGATGGCGCGTGCAGGAATGGCGAGGACCGAGCGCGGTTCAAGGGTAATGCGAACGCTGGCCGTCATCTCGGGGCGAAGCAATCCAACCGAGTCGTCGGCGATGTCCAGCGCAACGATGTACTTCACCACGTTGTCCTGAATAGTGGCGGTCGGGTAGATCGCGGCAACGCGCCCCACGAAGTCTCGCGCGGGGAATGCATCAACCGCGAACGTCGCCTCCTGACGCAGGCGGACCTTGCCGATATCCACCTCGTCGACGTAGGCGTGCACCTGCAGCCGGTTGAGGTCCACGATCGTGACGAACGTCGGCGCGCTGAGGCCGGCGGCCACCGTCTCGCCCTCCTGCGTGGCGACGGCAGAGATCGTACCGGAAATCGGCGCCCTGATGATCGTGAACGACCGCTCGACCTTCGCCAGTTCGAGCGACGCCACCGCGCGCGAGTGTTCGGCCCGTGCCTCGCGTTGCGCCAGATCGAATTCGCGCCGCGCCGTCGACAGTTGCGCCTGAGCGACGAGGTGACGCTCGCGTGCCGCCTCGACATCGGCCGTTGTCGCTCCACGGCTGGCCAGAAGCTGCTGCTGCCGGGTGAGTTCGGCGGACGTGAGTTGCTCCGTGGCGACGGCGCGCGCGACTTCGGCCGCCGCTCGCGCCAGTCCTTCGGGTGAGCTGGTGTCCTGCGCGGCGAGGCGTGCTTCAGCCAGGCGAAGTTGCGCCTCGCGTTCGGCCACGATCGCATCGAGTTCCGCCGTCTCGAGTTCGGCGATCACCTGGCCCTTCGTTACACGGTCGCCGATGTTGGCTCGAAGACGCTGGACGCGACCCGAAATGCGCGAGCCGACTCGCACCTCCGCGCCGATCTGCGGTCGCAGGGCGCCGATGGCGAGGACGGTAGCGGCCAGGTTCCGCTGCTCGACGACGGCCGTATCGGTTGACCGATTCGCGCCACCGTCACGCCGACAGCCGGCCAAGGCCAGCAGGGCGCAGACGAAACTCAGGGTGCGACTCAACAGGTAACGGGATTCCACGCGGCCAGGTTGCGGGAGGGCCGCGAAAAACTACGGATTGGCGTGCGATATCGCGACCGAGGCAGGGCGCGACCGGCTGGCGTGACTTGGCGCCGGAGATACTTTCGAACCCTGTATGAACCAGCTCGCGCACCTCCAGAACGCCCTGTCGGATCGCTACCGGGTCGAGCGCCAGATCGGCGTCGGTGGCATGGCGACCGTGTTTCTGGCGCGCGATCCACGCCACGACCGCAACGTCGCCCTCAAGCTGTTGAAGCCCGAACCGGGTGCGGTCCTGGGCGTCGAACGGTTCCTGAGCGAGATCCGCGTCACCGCCAACCTCCAGCACCCGCACCTTCTTCCGCTGTTCGATTCCGGCGAAGCCGACGGACTGCTGTTCTACGTGATGCCGTATGTGGAGGGCGAATCGCTCCGCGGCCGGCTCGATCGTGAGAAGAGTGACCTCGATTGTCACCTCTGCGCCTCTTTGCATCCTCGGCGGTTCAATTGTTTTCCCGGGCCCTGCCGATTGCTGGAAGGCTTCGTCGCGTTCCCGATTCACAGTCGCGGAACCGGCCTCACGTCGCCGGGATCACTGTCGCTTCGTCGCGGCTCCGGCGCGGTGCCGACGGACGAAGCGCAGTGCGATGCCGCGCCGACGGTGACTCACCAGTGAGCGGTATCACCTCGGCGGCGAACCGCTCCATCTCCTCGAGCTGCGGACTGCACTGCAACAGCAGGAGATCGACTCCGATGTCGCGATAGGCCTGGATGCGATCGGCGACGTAAGTGGGAGTGCCCACGAAACCGGGGCGCAGCCCGCGATTCGACACGGAATAATCTTCGAGGCTCACGCGCTGCTCGAGCTTCGTGTTCGAGATCCAGTCCTGATAGTTCTGGTAGCCGGGCGAACCGGGCGAGACGTTGGTGATTCGCTCGAGCTCCGCTCTCGCCTTGCGTTCGTCGCTGCGAACGATGGCGTACGCCGCCATGCCGAACTGCATCGGCGGGAGGCCGAGGGCCTCGCGGCGCTGGCGCAAGTCCGCGATGCGCGCGGCGATGCGATCCGGTGGATCGCCGTGCATGACGTACGCATCGCACGTCGCGGCGATGAGGCTTTTGGCCGCGTCGGACTCGCCGCCGGCGTAGATCGTGGGACGCGGCCAGCGAACGGGCTTCGGCTCGGCGATGGTCTCCTCGACGCGGTAATACTGTCCTTCGAAGCTGAATGATGGCTGCCGCCAGATGCCGTCGACGACCGCCAGCCATTCCTTCGTTCGCGCATAACGATCGTCGTGCTCGTCGAAGCGGACGCCGTAGCGACGCGCCTCGTCTTTCCACCACGAAGAAACGACGTTTAGCGAGAGCCGGCCGTTCGAGATGCGGTCGACGTTCGCGGCCTGCTTGGCGAGGATCGCCGGGTTGTGGAACGTCGGCCGGACCGCGACCATGAGCTCGAGCCGGTTCGTAACGGCTGCGAGGGCGGCCGCGGTCGACCACGCGTCGAGCGACGGCGCCTCGATCCCCTTGATGTCGTTCAGAAAGAGCTCGGCGATCAGCGTGAGATCGTAGCCGATCTGCTCGCTGCGCTGCGCCAGGCGTCGCACGTACTCCCACGACGCTTCCACCCGCTCATCGTCGACGTTCCGCAACCACCCGCCGAAGACGGGGAGCCAGTAGCCATATCGAATCGCACTCATACCGGCGCCACCTCTGCCACTGAAGGAGTGAAGCTCGTAGTTGTGGATTGCCGTCTCGGACCTCTGACCTCCGACCTCTGACCTCGCCATTCCAGGTAGTCGACGAGGTTCACGAACGGATCGAAGCCGATCACGTTCTGCGCGTCGGCAACGAAGTTCGACAGTGCATTGATGTCGTAGAAGTAGTGCTTCCCGTCGCGGTCATCGACGAGGAACTCGATGCCGCCGACATCGAGCTTCGCGGCCCGCGCGATGCGCTCCACCTGGTCGATGATCTCGGCCGGCGGGCGTGTGCCCTCCACGCGCAGGCC
>Ga0209108_10001112_pt1 | contig 15535 bp, 7 predicted proteins | sample Rifsed10ft1_FD_184003 | JGI IMG/M metagenome (GOLD analysis project Ga0209108, IMG submission 184003) | Soil microbial communities from Rifle, Colorado, USA - sediment 10ft 1 (version 2) | ecosystem: Environmental > Terrestrial > Deep subsurface > Rock core/Sediment | place: Rifle, Colorado...
GAGCACGCCGAGCGCGACACCGACTGGAAACTCTGGGGGCCGTACCTCAGCGAGCGCGCGTGGGGCACGGTGCGCGAGGATTACAGCGCGACGGGCGAGGCGTGGACGTATTTCCCGCACGACCACGCCCGCAGCCGCGCCCAGCGCTGGAGCGAGGACGGTCTGCTGGGCATCTGCGACCGCCGCCAGAACCTGTGCTTCGCCATCGCGCTGTGGAACGAGCGCGATCCTATTTTGAAGGAACGCCTCTTCGGGCTGGCCGGGCCGGAGGGCAACCACGGCGAGGACGTCAAGGAGTATTACTACTACCTCGACAGCACGCCCACGCACTCGTATATGAAGGCGCTCTACAAATATCCTCAGGCCGAGTTCCCCTACCGCCGGCTGGTGGAGGAGAACCGCCGCCGGGATCGGTTCGCGCCGGAATTTGAATTGATGGACACCGGGGTCTTCGACGAAGACCGCTACTTCGACGTCTTCGCCGAATACGCGAAGGCCGCGCCGGACGACGTCCTCATCCGCCTCACTCTCGTCAATCGTCGCAGATCCCCTTCAGGGGGCGGCCCGGCCCCCGCGCGCCTGCACGTCCTGCCGCACTTATGGTTCCGCAACACGTGGTCGTGGGGCCACGCATGGCTCACCAGACCGGAACTCCATGCCGAAGGACCGGGCGTCGTCGTGGCAAATTCAAAGCATCTGAAAAGCCAATGGCTGTATTGCGACGGCGCACCGGAATTGCTGTTCACCGAAAACGAATCGAACGTCGAACGACTATGGGGCGTCTCCAACACGCTACCGTACGTCAAAGACGGCATCCATGACGCCATCGTGAACGCTGCGCCGGGGCGCGTGAACCCGGAGATGAAGGGGACGAAGGCCGCCGCCCACTATCCGCTCGACCTCGCGCCGGGCGAGACGCGCGTCCTCCGGCTGCGGTTGACGGCGCGGACGCAAGCCCACCCGTTCCAGTCCTTCGAGGAAGTCTTCGATTTGCGGATGAAGGAAGCGGACGATTTCTTCTCCACCGTCATGCCCGAGCGCCTCTCCGAGGACGAGTGCGCCGTGATGCGGCAGGCGCTCGCCGGGCTGATGTGGAGCAAGCAGTATTATGGCTACGACGTGGATGCCTGGCTCGACGGCGATCCGGCCAATCCGCCGCCCCCGCCCGAGCGCAAGCATGGCCGCAACGCCGAGTGGATGCACGTCCACACCTCGGACATCCTCTCGATGCCGGACAAGTGGGAATATCCGTGGTTCGCCGCGTGGGATCTGGCCTTTCACTGCGTCCCCATCGCGTTGATTGACCCCGACTTCGCCAAGCGCCAGCTCATCCTCATGCTGCGCGAGTGGTACATGCACCCCAACGGGCAGATTCCCGCCTACGAGTGGGCGTTCGGCGACGTGAACCCGCCCGTGCACGCGTGGGCCTCGTGGCGCATTTACAAGATTGACAAGAAACTCAAGGGCAAAGCGGACACACTGTTCCTCGAGCGCGTCTTTCAGAAACTGATGCTCAACTTCACGTGGTGGGTGAACCGCAAAGACGCCCAGGGCCGCAACATCTTTCAGGGCGGCTTCCTCGGGCTGGACAACATCGGCGTCTTTGACCGGAGCGCCCCCCTCCCCACAGGCGGCTACATCGAGCAGGCCGACGGGACGAGCTGGATGGGGATGTACTGCCTCAACCTGCTGGCGATGGCGTTCGAGCTCGCGCGCCACAACCCGGCCTACGAAGACGTGGCAACCAAGTTCTTCGAGCACTTCATCTACATCGCCCACGCCATCAACAACCTCGCCGAGGGCGAGGGGTTGTGGGACCCCGAGGATGGATTCTTTTACGACCAGCTCCATCTCCCGAACGGCTCACACATCCCGCTCAAGATTCGGTCGCTCGTGGGCCTCATCCCGCTCTTCGCGGTCGAGACGCTCGAACCCGATTTGCTTGACATGCTCCCGCGCTTCAAGCGCCGCATGCAGTGGTTCCTCGATAACCGGCCCGAGCTCGTCGAGCACATCGCGTCGCTCACCATCCCCGGCGAGGATGGCCGCCGCCTGCTCGCCATCGCCGACAAAGAGAAGCTCGACCGCATCCTCCCGCGCATGCTGGACGGATCGCAGTTCCTCTCGCCCTACGGCCTGCGCGCGCTCTCCAAAGGGCACGAGCACGAGCCGTTCGAGTTCTGGGTCAACGGCTCCGTCCACCGAGTCAAGTACGAGCCCGCCGAGTCCACCACCGGGCTGTTCGGCGGGAACTCGAACTGGCGCGGTCCCATCTGGTTCCCAACCAATTACCTGATGATCGAGTCCCTCCAGAAATATCACCACTACTACGGCGACGGGTACAAAGTCGAATGCCCGCGCTACTCTGACAACCGGCTCACGTTGTGGGAGGTGGCCGCCGAGCTTTCCCGCCGCCTCACGCGCCCCTTCCTCCGCGACGCCGCGAACGCGGGCCGCCGACCCGTCTTCGGGGGCGTCGAGAAATTCCAGACCGACCCGCACTGGCGCGACTACATCCCGTTCTACGAATACTTCCACGGCGACAACGGCGCGGGCCTCGGCGCGAGCCACCAGACCGGCTGGACGGCGCTCGTGGCGAAGTTGATCCAGCAGAGCGGCGGGGCGGGGGAGTGAGAGAATTGGGATTTGGGAATTTATGATGCTATAATCGCCGCTTGCGAACCGGGGCACGCGGATGACCGACCAGATCGCCATCAAGGGAATCAAAGAGGGCCTGCTGGTGACGGTGAGCGACGCCGAAGGCTGGGCGGACACGTCACGGGCACTGCTGGCGCGGATTGACCAGACCGCCGACTTTTTCAAAGGCGCAAAAGTGGCGCTGGCGGTCGGTGGACGCGCGATCAACGCCGCCGACCTCGGGCGGCTGCGCGACGCGCTCTCGGATCGCGGGGTGAGCCTGTGGGCGGTGCTGAGCGATTCGCCGCTGACGACGAACGCGGCGCAGGCGCTCGGGCTGAACGTCGCGCTCCCGGCGAGCACGCCGCAGACGCGAAGCGTGCCGGAAAAGGAAATTGACCCGGAAGAGGCGCGCGACGAGGCCGTGCTCGTGCGCCACACCCTGCGGTCGGGGCGGAGCGTGCGGCATCGGGGCCACGTGATCGTCGTCGGGGACGTGAACCCGGGCGCGGAGATTGTGGCGGGCGGCGACATCGTGGTCTGGGGGCGATTGCGCGGGGTGGCGCACGCCGGGGCCCCTGCCGCTACGCTTCAGGGATCTTCGACCAACGGGGATACCGGGGCGGTCGTATGCGCGCTCGACCTCTCGCCCACCCAACTGCGGATCGCGGAACACATCGCCACCTCGCCCGCGCGCAAGGGCGATCCCAAACCGGAGATGGCGCGCATCAAGAACGGGCAGATCGTGGCGGAGCGGTGGAGTGCTAAAGGGAAATCAGAGTAAGGGCGAATGAGTCGTGGGGCGTGGAGCGTGAGGCGTGGAGCGTCAAGCCGAACACGCCGCACGCCGCACGCTGCACGCCACACGGAGTCAGTATGACGGCAAAAGTAGTCACCATCACTTCCGGCAAAGGCGGCGTGGGCAAGACCACCGCGACCGCGAACATCGCCGTGGCGCTGGCCGGGATGGGCGAGAAGGTCGTGTGCATTGACGGCGACATCGGCCTGCGCAACCTGGACGTGGTCATGGGCCTGGAGAACCGCATCGTCTACGATCTGGTGGACGTGGTGGAGGGCCGCGCCCGGCTGCGGCAGGCGATGATCAAAGACAAGCGCATGCCCGAGTTGTACCTGATCCCCGCCGCGCAGACGCGCGACAAGGCCTCCGTCAGCCCCTCGGACATGATCAAGGTGTGCAACGACCTCCGGTCGGAGTTCGACTGGGTGCTGATTGATTCGCCCGCCGGGATCGAGCGCGGCTTCCGCAACGTGATCGCCCCGGCGGATCAGGTGCTCATCGTGACCAACCCGGAAGTGTCTGCCGTGCGCGACGCCGACCGCATCGTGGGGTTGATCGAAGCCGAGGAGAAGGGGCCAGGGCATCTGATCATCAACCGCGTCAAGATCGAGATGGTGAAGCGCGGCGACATGCTCAGCACCGAAGACGTGCTCGACATCCTCGCCATCCCGCTCATCGGCGTGATCCCGGAAGACGAGGTCATTCTGGTTTCGACCAATCGCGGCGCTCCGGCGGCGATGGAGGAGAAGAGCCGGGCCGGGCAGGCCTTCCGCAACATCGCGCGGCGGCTCAAGGGCGAAGACGTGCCGTTCATGTCGCTCGACGACAACCAGGGTTTCTGGCAGAAGCTGACGGCGCGCTTTGCCCGGTCGGGAGGGTGAGATGAGCAACTTTTTCGATCGCCTGCTGGGGCGCAGCCCGCGCGACACGAGCGCGCGGACGGCGAAAGAACGGCTACAATTGGTGTTGATCCACGACCGGACGGACGTCCCGCCGGCGGTGATGGACCTCTTGAAGGACGAGATCATCACGGTGATTTCCAGGCACGTGGACATTGACCGCGAGGGCGTGGAGATCAACCTGACGCAGACGCAACGCGAGAGCCGGCTGGTGGCGAACATCCCGCTGCTGGACGCGCCGGGGGGCGGAAGAAAACGAAGAAGGTAGAATAGTCGAAAGTCGAAAGTGGAAGGTGGAAAGTAGCAAAGGACGTTCCACTTTCCACCTTCCACTTGTAACCCCATGGAACGCGGCAAAATCTGGAGACACTTCGACTTCTGGCTGTTGGGCGCGGTGACGCTGCTGATCATCTTCGGCATCGCCATGATCCGCTCGACCACGCTCACCTCGATTGACCCCGAAATCCAGCAGCTCACCAGCCGGCAAATCCTGTTCACGCTCATCGGCGCGGTGATCTTCTTCGTCGCCTGCGCCATTGACTACCGGTTCTGGGGCGCGACGGCGGGCAACATCTACGTTGTCCTGATCGGCCTGCTGCTTCTGGTGGAGGTCGTCGGCACGGAATCCTTCGGCGCGAAGCGCTGGATTGACCTGCCCCTCATTCCCATCAACCTGCAGCCCTCGGAGCTGGGCAAGTTTCTCATCATCCTCACGTTGGGGCATTACGTGGCCAGCCGTGCACAGGAGCTGGAGAAGCTGTCGTTCATCCTGCGCACGCTGGTTCACATCGGGCTGCCGGTGGCGCTCATCTTCATCGAGCCGGACCTGAGCACGGCGGTGATGTACATCGTCTTATGGTTCGTCATCCTGTGGGCCGCCGGTATGCGCTGGCGGCACATCGCCGTGCTGGGCGGTGTCGTCGGCGCGGTCGTGCCCTTGGGGCTGTTCGCCACCCTGGAAGTTGCCAGGTTCCAGTACATGGCGCAGCGGCTGATCGTGCATTTCATCCCCGACGAAAACTCGGCCGCGTACCAGGAGGCCTATTACAACATCAATCAGGCGCTCATCAGCGTCGGGTCGGGCGGCTGGTTCGGGCAGGGCTACGGGCACGGCACGCAGGTGCAGCTCCGCTTTCTCAAAGTGCGGCACACCGACTTTATCTTTTCGTCCATCGCGAACGAGTTCGGGTTCGTCGGCGCGGTCGTCGTCATCCTGCTGCTGGCCTTCGTGGTGTACCGCATCTTCCGGGCCGGGCAGCTGGCGCGCGACCCGTTTGGCAGCTACATTTGCTACGGGGTCGGCGCCATCCTCATGTATCAGGCGTTCTTCAACGTCGCCATGAACATGAACCTGCTGCCGGTGTCCGGCATCCCCCTCCCCTTTGTCAGCTACGGCGGCAGCTCGTTGTGGACTTTTCTGTTTGGCATCGGCCTCGTCGAGTCGGTCATCCTGCGCCATAAACAAATCGAGTTCTGAAATCAGAAGGCAGTAGGCAGACGGCAGTCAGCAGTCGCGCCTGCCGACTGCTTTCTGCTTACTGCCCACTTTTCAGAAAGAAGTTATGGATCCTGTACGAGTTCGTTTCGCCCCCTCCCCCACCGGCCACTTCCACATCGGCGGCGCGCGCACCGCGCTGTACAACTTCCTGCTCGCGCGACAGACCGGGGGCCGGTTCGTCCTGCGCATCGAAGACACCGACGTGAAGCGCAGCGTGCCGGAGGCGCTGGAAGAGCTTAAGGAAGCATTGCGCTGGCTGGGCATCCACTGGGACGAGGGGCCTGACGTGGGCGGCCCCCACGCGCCGTACAACCAGACCGCGCGCAAGGAAATCTATCTCAAGCACGCGCAGCAGCTCCTCGACTCCGGCCACGCCTACCGCTGTTTCTGCACGCCGGAGCGGTTGAAGCAGGTGCGCGAGGCCCAGAACAAGCGCAAGGAGCCGCCGCACTACGATGGCCGCTGCCGCCGCCTCGACCCTGCCGAGGCCGAGGCCCGCGCCTCCGCCGGAGAGAAGTTCGTCATCCGGTTCAAGACGCCGCGCCAGGGCAGCACCACGGTGCACGATCGTCTGCGGGGCGAAATCACCGTCGAGAACCTTTCGATTGACGATTACATCATCGTCAAGTCGGACGGCTTCGCGCTGTATCACCTCGCGGCGATGGTAGACGACCACCTGATGGGCATCACACACGTCTTCCGGTCGTCGGAATGGCTCGGCACGTTCCCCCTGCACGCGCTCATCCTCCGCGCGTTCGGCTGGGAGGAGCCGGTCTGGTGCCACCTCTCGGTGTTCCTCAACCCCAGCGGGAAAGGCAAGCTGAGCAAACGCCACCTCAAGTCGGAGCAGGAGGTGTTCGTGCTGGGCCTGCGCGAGATGGGCTACGTGCCGGAGGCCATCAACGGTTGGATCGCGCTGATGGGCGCGTCGTTCGGCGCGGAGGAGGAACTGCTCTCCCTCGACGAGATGGCGGCGCGTTTTGACCTGGACCACCTGACCCCCTCGGCGGCGCGCGTCAATTTCGACAAGCTGGACGACTTCGACGGCAAGTGGATCCGCCGCCTGGGGGTGGACGACCTGGCGGCGCGCGTCAAGCCGTTTATTGAGAAAACGGACCTCCACCCTGACGATGCGACTCTCCGCCGTGTCGTGCCCCTCATCCGTGAGCGCCTGGTCACGCTGGACGACGCGGTGGCCTTCGCCGGGTTCTTCTTCCGCGCTGAGGTGAAGCCCAAGGCGGAAGATTTGATCGCCAAAGGGCTGACGCCCGCGCAGAGCCTGCACGCCCTGCAACGCTCGATCACACTGCTGGAGGGTCTGCCGGAGTTCACTCACCCCGTCATGGAGCCGCCCATGCGCGCGCTGGCCGACGAGCTCGGCCTGAAGACGGGCCAACTGTTCGGCATCCTGCGCGCCGCCGTGACCGGGCAGACCGTCAGCCCGCCGCTGTTTGAGTGCATGGAGGTCGTGGGCCGGGAGACCTGCCTGGCGCGGCTCAAGCAGGCGGAGGAACTGCTCAAGGCGCTTTGAGAAAGTCCTCAAAGTCGCTGGCGGTTGAAACCGCGCCTACAAAACACACGAAGTCCGCCTGCGCGGACTGGCAAGCAGCCTGCAAAGGCAGGCTTCGCGCCTTTGGTCGCTGCGATTTCAATCGCCGGACCAGGGTTTGAGGACACTCTCTGAAAGGACGGAAACTCATGCCTCACCCACTCGTCCTGCAATTGCGCTTTACCCGCAGTGAGTTCAAGCGCGGGCTAGAGGGCCTCACCGATGCCGAGGCGCGGAGGCGGTTCATGCCGATGAACTGCATCAGTTGGAACATCGGCCATTTGGCCTGGCAGGAGCAGCGCTACTGGCTGTGGCGCGCGCAGGACCGAATCCTGCTGCCGCACGTCAACGAGCAGTTTGCCTATGGCGCTCCGGCGAGCACGCCGCCGCTCGACGAGATTTGGCAAACCTGGCGCACCATCACCGCCGCGGCTGATCCCTGGCTGGATATGATCACGACCGCCAAACTGCAATCCGACGTCATCGCGAATGGCGAGTCGCTCGGCACGAATTGGGGCTCGCTCCTCCAGCGCGTGATCTATCACTACTGGTACCACACGGGCGAGAACATGGCCATCCGCCAGAACCTGGGCCACACCCACCTGCCGGACTTCGTGGGCGATATTGACACGGAAGCGCCGTATCGGGTGGAGTGACAGGCGCTGTTTGAGAACAAGGAGACTGTGGGGCGGGAAACGGTGATGGCGCGGCTGAAGCGGGCGGATGTGATGCTGCAAATGCTGACTTAAGCGGCCACGAGCAACGTGTAGAATAGCACCGTGCCAATTGTGGGAGATGCCCTACGCGCTGGCGCTGGGGCCGAAAGGTCGCGTCGTGCGATAGCTATGACTCTGCTCCCCTGTTTCCAATGGTATTAACTTCCAAAGGTTTCCACCAAAGGCGCCCATTTTTGATTCAAAATAACCCCTCGGGCTGATAATGCCAATTCTTAGGCGCATCGACTATGGCTGACGCAACACCTTCCAACGCTGGAGATCGCTACCATTTTGTGCATGTTGCACGGCGGATGCTCGACATGCTTCCGCCGAACGGCAACTTGACGCTAATCCAAATGGAGAATTTGTCACCCATCGATCAGCAACTCGTTGACCACCCTGACGAGCTACTTGGCGCAGACCTAACCGAATATTATGGCGGTGACAGCTTTGCGACAGCCTCATTCATTGAAATAACGCAAGTCAAGTTCAGTGCCACAAACTCAAACGAGTCGTGGACGCTCAATCGGTTATTACAAAACAAGCAGAGCAGCACAGGTAGACGATTACCGGGGACGTCGGTGCTACGGAAATTGGCAAATCTTTTTGCCGCTGCCTATGGTGCATTGGGCGACACTTGCCGTGAGAAAGTACGAATCAAACTTCTTACCAATCAACCTTTACATCCAGCATTAGCAACCGAGATTGAGACCATAAAGCACGATTTGGAGCAAGCCATCCATGCAAATGACGAAGCGAGTGGGATGCTATTGAAAAATCTAGCAGACAATGGAAACGCTACGCTCGCTTCATTGCAAACCGTTACCACCCTTTCGTGGAAACGCTTGTCAGCTTTTCTGCGTTGCTGGGATCTATCAACCTTTAGCCAACCCATGTCAATGGCACAGGGGGCTGAATTTGCTCAACTACTTGATCAAGTTGTAGATATGGGCATCTACTTTGGGAATCTGATAAATTTTGTTCAGGAACATGCTGTTCCAAATCGCAGAACAGACATCCGTAAAGAGCAAGTTTATGGGCTGCTCCGCATCCGAGAGTCGAGCTTCTTTCCCGCTCCAGCACAATTTGACAACCCCGATACACTGCAACTATCTGAGAATGTTAATAAGCTGCTCACGGCCATCACTAGCACGCCGTATCCGGTAGTGCTGGCCCACGGCCTAAGCGGCACTGGTAAAAGCTCGACGCTCCGACTCATCCAGCAACGATATGCCGCTGAGAAAGCAATGGTCATTTACGATTGCTTTGGTGGTGGGCAAGGCGTTGGCCTGGATACAGGTCGTTTTCCCTTCAAGACATTTTTCGTGCAGATCATCAACGAGTTGGCTGGCCGCTTCCACACCGATCTATATGCCACGACACAAATTGATGGGGATGAAATCGCGCAACGCTTCAGCATGGCGATTGCGAGGGCGGCAAAATCGGCCCAACAAGCCGGTCAACAACTGATCATCGCCGTCGATGCCATTGACAATGCGGTGGAGGCCGCACGTGAACAGCCTAATCGGCAGGACATTAGCTTTGTGCCTGATCTGTGGAGAATTCGCTGGCCAGAAAACTGTATCTTGGTGGTCACAAGTCGTACTGAAGACAGACTGTCCCTGGATATCAGGTGTGACTACACAGAGGTTCAGTTAAGCGGATTCTCTGAGCAGGAGAGCCTAACATTTCTGAGGAGAAAGTGGCAGGACGCAGATGAGAGTTTGCTACAGTATGCTTATGCACGTACACAGGGCAACCCTCGTGTACTAGCAAAACTGATTGAATCGGCTAAACGCGAAGCCCCCAACGATTTGCGGCAATTCATCCACGAACAGGCGCAGCATACTGCTTTTGCTTACTATCGCAAGAAAGTTCCAGCTGTGCTTGGCAATAATCAGGCGGATTGGTTGTTGCTGGCCACCCTACGCGAGGCATCGCAATTTATTACCATAACCGATTTATCCACCATCACGGGGCGCAATCCGCAAGATGTGCAAGCCGTTATCGAGCGCTTGTATTTTGGCTTGCGAATCACGGATAAGGGTGAGATCCAGTGGCCTGACGAGGATTTCGTGAGCTATGTACAACAGTTTGCCGAAGATCACACGACTCAAGCGCAGGCACTGTGGGCTGACTACTGCGTAAGGAACTTCGACTATAGTGGGTATGCCAAGCGGCATTTATCGCGGCACCTGTTTCTAGCAAAGCGATACGGCGATCTGATCAAATGGTGGATGGCAGAGAGCCGGTTGGCTACAAAAATGGCGACTAGCCAGCCTCATATGGAAGACATCTCGGATGACGTTCAATACACGCTTCTAGCCGCCATTGAGTTGCAGGATTTTAAGGCCGGACTCCAGGTTCTGATCCTGGCGGCTGAAATTGCTCAGGGGTTAGGTGTGTTCAGCACAATTGCTCGTAGATACCCACGCGTTGTGGCTGAACGTGGCTACATCGGTCGACTGCTTGGTCATTTGCGTCGACGTGGCGACCTCGATGACGAGTTGATGTCTACGCTCTTTGCGCTGGCTCGCGCTCAAGTCGAATATGGCAATCAGCCAGACTTGGCAGAGCAGTTATTCGATGAGGGTCATGATATTGCCGAACGGATCAAGCAGGGAGCGCGGCGCGATGAGATTTGGTCACAAGAAACAGTTTTAGACATCGCTGTTTATCAAGCGTATGCACATGGTTTGAGGGCGGGTCTCGCTGAGCTAGACCGTTGGAAGCCAAAAGATGAAGTGGCTGTTGGCTATGCTGACCTGACTTGCGCTTGGTGTCAACAACATGATACGGAGGCCGCGGTCGAGGTCATTCAACAGCAGCCACTCGACGAGAAGCAGGTGGCTTATGCACTGCTAGGTGTACTGAAAGCCGGGAATATCACCAGAGATGCCGCGTGTTTTCTAACTGACAGGGTACTGGAAAGTGTACGAAAGGGAATAATTGAAAATCTTGGCCAGACCAGACACAGTTCTCTCCAGCCTCCAACACACTTGCCAAAAGTCCTTAATACCTTGATCAGCCATGGTCTTAATCAGGCTGCGGCTGAACTGATGATCTTCTGGTCTGTTAGCCCCCCAAGATCACATCATTCAATAGACGCTGAGTTTGCCCAATACGCTGCATACCAGCATTTTCTGGGCATCACTACGGTTAATCTTGACACCTTCGAACTAGAATATGAGGCAAATAAGGAACAACCGCTTTCAGACTACAAGCAAAGAGAACTCAATGAAGAGAACTCACAGGCACGCCTTAAGTTGCGACTGCTATTTCCGCCTCGACTGTTGCGGCTAAAAGCTCTAGCTGGTGCGCCCGTGGAAGAAATCCTACAGGCAGTAAATGATTTCCTAGCCACGTGGCAAAATCAGACACAACCATACTGGTACAACTTCTTTAGAAGCGATGTACAGAATGCCTGCGGACTACTAGTGGAAACTGTTGCGATGTTACAAGGGTATCATCTGGATGTCATCCGCAAGATTGTGGAAGAGACTGAACGGCTGGTTGGTTCTAAAGGTTTCTACGGGCTGACTCACTACGCGGAAACCCTTTCTCAGCATGAGATGTATCACGCCGAGGCTGAAAAACTGATTTACCGACGGTTGGAAGCCATTCGTGTGCCGGAATATAGCGCATCCGATGCAGTCGAGGCACTGCTCGACCTATATCCAGCAGCGTCACGCGTTGACCCCAATATGGCTTTGCAGATTTTCATTCGCGCCCGCATTGATGCAGGTAGCTGGGACAGCCGCATTGACGGGTCGGCTTATGCCTTACTAGCAACTTTACAACATGCTCAGCCCAACGCGAGACTAACTGTCGAACAAATCAACGAGCTTGTCGCCATTTTCCGGGTTATCAAAAAAGTCACCGAGGGCTATGATGCGCTCATTCATTTAGATTGGTTTGTGCGTTTGTTAACAACGATTCACCCGGAATACACATTGGCGGCTCTGCTCGAGTTTGATAAATCCGATTTCATCGACCTGCAAGATTCAATTGAAGGCATTGCGCTTGGTCTGTTGGACGCCAAACTACCTGCCCAGGCAATTTATCCTTTGACGCATGTTGTGAACACACCGGGTCAAGCCATCCCTATTTTTGAACAAGCCATTATTCAACTCGATGGTGATGCCCAAAACACCGCTCTCCGAAAGCATGCCGAGTATATCCAGAAGGAGACATTGCGAGACAGTCGAGACTATCATGCCCAACAGATGGTCGTATGGGCAGAAAAGAATGGACTCGCCCAGCATCCCGCTGTGATAGAAATCGCTGAACTTGCTACCCAACTCTCACAATTCAAAGTGCACAGCGACAAACAGAGGACAAGGTTCAGCGAGATTGACAAATCAGGTAAAGATTTGCTGGCTCAGTTCGAGAATGCACTGGTTGGCTCACCACAACAAGCCCTGCAAACGCTTCTCGAAGCTGAGACTGACGATCTGGCCAAGATACCTTTTAGAAATTTCCGAAATCTCGTGGCGACGTTAACGGACCGCCTGCCATCAACGAAAGTTCGGGACATTCTGCAAATCGTCGAGCGATTTAACGAGAGGCGCTTTGAGCCGGAGGCGTTTGGCTTACTCAGTGTTGTTGCCGAGCATGTCTCGCCTTCACAGACGGCACACGCGGAGTGCATTGAGAGCTTACAACGGATTCTGACACCCGCCAAGCTCGACAACCTAACGCGCTGGTGGTATCGGGAACATCTCAATACCTTGCTGGCTTGCGAAGCGTTGAACTCGCAGGATGTGTTGACTGCATTTTTACGCGCGACATCCAAGTGGTTGCCGCAACTTTACGCCAATGAACTATATCGGTTGGTTGGTGCGTTAAGCCGCTTGTTACGTTCCGACGAATCGTTTGTGGTTTATGAGATGTTGCAGGCGCGGGCAGCGGCGAAGTTGCCGTCGTCTTACTCGTTTGCTGTTGAGCCATACGCGCCGGATACGTTATACACAACATACATTCGATTTTTGGCGGACTGTCTTGGGCATCCAGATCAAACGAAATGTTGGCTGGTGCTGTTTGCGCTGGTTGATATCTGCATTGACTTGCCGGAAGAGACACTTCCGCAATTGGTCAACACGTTGGCCGACAATACACACCCACGCTGGATGACGAAGCGTGTTTGGTTACTAATTCTGTTCCATCATCTATCGTTGCGAATTCCGATGCGGCTTATACCACATATGGAGACGTTCGTTTCAATCGCGCTTGACGCCGATTTTCCTCATGCCAAGATGCGCCATCACGCCCAGCAAATTGTGTTGCACGTCGCAGTGGCAAACCCCGGAACGGTCAATCAAGAGACCTTAGCACGTGTTAGAGCCGTAAATCAGCCGAAATCCGTAATCCAAAGAGATCATTCTGTCATAGCGACGAGAGACAAGGAGGAGGACAAAAGATGGTCATTTGGCTGGGACACAATGGAGTATTGGTATAGTCAGATCGAAGATGCGTTCGGCGGAGATCGGCCGTCAGTGACCTCAATCGCACGGAAATGGATTGTAGAGAGGCTTGGATTTTCAGCCGAAGATGCTACTCGTGAGGCAGATTGGGTTCACTCAAAATATGACTACTATGCAACAAGCAATGACCATGGTAGCCTACCCCGCGTTGAGTCACTCCGGATATACGCCGAATTGCACGCCCGTTACCTGGTCGCAGGTGAATTAGTGGATACACGGCCTGCATATGTGGATAGGTGGTCGAACCATCCAGAGTGGGAACACTATCTACGCTATCATGTTCGAGGACTTGATCCTGTGCTTCCAACCCGCCTCGCAAGGCCCCTACCAATCAACCCTGCAAACTACGGGGTTTTTGACAAGCCATTTGAAGAGTGGGCAAGAAAAGATGATGAGTCGGAGTTTGAGCGTGAGCTTTGGGCGGATGAACAAAAAACGTGGGTTGTTGTGTCCGGGGGCTTTAGTGCCAATGCGAGTGACCGAGATTTTTCCGTAGGTATTGACTCGTACCTCGTGCATCCACAGACCAGTGCCTCAATGGCGCGCCTGCTCAATTCACAAGACGATTTTGTCGCCTTGCCCCACGCTCATTCTCCCTATGACGCGATTTTGCCGGAATTAATTGAGGACTTTGCAGATTGGAAAGAAGAATCTACTTTCGAAAACGAACTTGATGAGGAGCCATTTTTGTTACAAGGTTGGGTGGTGAATTGGCATCAAGAGTTACCAATGCAGGAACTCAACCCAAAACAAGAAGGCCATGGTATTTCGCTGGAGATCTTTGCCCCGAAATTTACCACCAAACAACAGATTCGATTTGATCCGATGACGCTTGACTGGTATCACAAAGAACGTGGCAAAATTGGATATAGTGAATTCTGGGTATACCGAGAGGGGCGCAGACAATATGAGAAAGTCACTTCGGGCAATCGCCTCGTTGTTCGTCGCGATTTTCTACTGGATTATCTACGAGAAAGCGGGTTTGAGTTGTTGATCCAGGTGCGACTGCGACGTTCTCGACCATATCATTCGGGCTATAAGGACAGCGAAACTTACGATAGGGGTGCCGTGCGTGCGTTGGTACTGGCTTCTGATGGAGAGGTCAAAATGGATATGGATCAAACACTACTTGAGAAGGCAAAAGCGTTGGTTGCTGGGTTTTCCCATGAGAGGGCCACGACACTCCAGAAGTGGATGGCAAATTACATAGTTGAGATGATGGCAACGGTGGAATTGGCTAGAAATGAGCAGGCCGCTCAAGATGCAAGCGATCGTTGTGCCGCCTTGATTGCAAAGTTATGGCAGATACAGGTTGACCAACAGGCTACCGAGCTACAACAAAGGTTGTGGAATGTGCGGCGGCTACCATCCGATGATTTTAATTATGCGCTTTTGAAAGACGCATTGGAGAAACCTTCACAGGTAAGAGGGTTCCCTCCTGAAGTTTTTGTCACAATTTTCCAACATGTTGAGGAAGCGGAGGATTGGTTGTTGCATCTATTAAGCATTGCCAGCAAGTTAGATGAGGACGCAGAAGACGAAGTAACTCAGAAATATCTTGAGCGCGAGAATGCGTCTGAACTAGTAAACAAATTGGCACAGATTTTCACTGACTTGGAGGGCGTTGATACAGCCAACAAGGCGGATGTTCACGCCAGAGTGACTATTGCCATGAGGCAGCTTCACATTTTGCGGCAAGCGCTTCTTTGGGGACCAGAAATTGGTGGGGATTAACAATACCCCATTTATCGCTCAAGAGCCTACCACTGACATAGCAGAGCCTATCGCACCGCCCAACCGCTCAGTTACGCAAGAGGTGTCGCCCGTTTTGCGGAAGCCTTTCCAGGCCCCGCCCCGTGTAAACCGGGTATTGGGAGACATCGGGTAAGGGTTCGGCGATAAGCGCCTCCAGGGTAAAGGGGTGATGACAGGCGTCACGGCGATTGGCGAGGGC
>Ga0209108_10001115_pt1 | contig 15518 bp, 15 predicted proteins | sample Rifsed10ft1_FD_184003 | JGI IMG/M metagenome (GOLD analysis project Ga0209108, IMG submission 184003) | Soil microbial communities from Rifle, Colorado, USA - sediment 10ft 1 (version 2) | ecosystem: Environmental > Terrestrial > Deep subsurface > Rock core/Sediment | place: Rifle, Colorado...
CGGCCTCCGACGACTTCAACAGCACGTTGCCGGTGAACCCGTCGGTGACGACCACGTCGGCCTCGCCCGCGAAGACCTCCTTGCCCTCGACGTTGCCGATGAAGTTCAGGCCGGAGGCGGTCAGCAGCGGGTACGCCTCTTTGACCAGTTGGTTGCCTTTGCCCGGCTCTTCGCCGTTGGACAGCAGCCCGACGCGCGGCTGTTTGACCCCGCGCACGCGCTCGGCATAGATCGTGCCCATGATGGCGAACTGGAGCAGGTTCTCGGGCTTGCAGTCCGGGTTCGCGCCGATGTCCAGCACCACGCAGGTTCCCCCGCGCGTGGGGAACACGGGCGCGACCGCCGGACGCTCCACGCCGGGGACCGTGCCGAGGCGGAAATAGGCGGTGGCCGCTGCCGCGCCCGTGTTGCCCATTGTGACAAAGGCGTCCGCCTCGCCGTTCTTCACCAGATCAATGCCCACGGCCATCGAGGTCTTCGGCTCTTTGCGCTTGGCTTTGAGCGCGAGCGCCAGCCCCTTGTCTTGCATCGTCAGCATCTCAGGGGCATGGACGATTTTGATCGGCAGGCCGCCGGGGGCGTGCTTTTCCAGTTCGGGCCGGACGACCTGCTCGTCGCCGACGAGGATCGCCTCGACCCCGTATTCGCGGGCGGCGAGCACGCTGCCTTCCACGTCGGGGCGGGGATAGTTGTCGCTCCCCATTGCGTCCACCGCAATTCGCATTGGCCTTTTCCCTGTGAGAGAAGTTGCACGGTGAGGGAGGCTGCGCTCTGGCCGGCGTGGCTGATGTGTGAAGCTCGTCTCCCGTTTGGTGCGCCCGCATTGTACTGCCTCGGAAGCGATTATTCAACTTTAGTTTGGCGAAGGGAAAGCGTCGTGTTTGGCCTGGGGGCTGTCCAGCATGGCGCGCAGCAGGCTGAGCTCGCGGCGGTAGATCGCCCGCTCGCGCTCGAGCAGCTCGTGGGCCGTGCCCGTCGCAAGCAGCTTCTGCTTCTCGGCCATCGGGATCTGCGCGACCATCGCCGCCAGATAGGCAATCGCCATCGGGTCTGGCGGCAGTTCTTTCAGATCGAAGGCGGTCTCCGCCGCTTCGCCGAGCAGCGCGAGGTAGCGGTCCAGCCAGACGCGCAGCGCCTGCGCGGAGCGTTGGGCCAGGGCGGCGTCTCGTTCGAGGAGCGGATAAAGCTCTACGATTCCGGTGAGATATGCCTCGTCGTCGTGCAGCGCGAGGATGCGGAAGCGTTCCTGGCCGACGGCTTCGATGTTCAGGCGCCCGCCGGGAAGCCGCTCCACGCGCGCGATGCTGGCATACGTGCCGATGCGGTACGGGGCGGCGCGGCCGCCCACTTCCGGCCCGGATTGGATGAGCACGACGCCGAACGGCGCGCTGTCCTCGAGGCAGAGGTTGATCATCTTCCGATAGCGCGGCTCGAAGATGTGCAGGGGCAGCATCATTCCGGGGAAGAGCACGGTGTTGAGGGGAAAGAGAGGCAGTTTCACGGTCGTGGCAGTGGCGTAGCAGGCCAGGCCCCTGCCGAATTGATTGACAGCGCCGCTTGAACGGGTATAATTCGCGCCGGTAATTATACCTTTGCGCCCGTGGCGGAATTGGCAGACGCGCTAGGTTGAGGGCCTAGTGGCCGTTGAGGCTGTGATGGTTCAAATCCATTCGGGCGCACCAGTGACAAACGCAGGAGATCGTGGTCATTCGGCCTGGGCCGAATGGCTGCGATCTTCTTGTTTTTCACGAACACCCCACACCCCATCGAACCTCACGCCAGGGCAGGCTCCACAACCTGCCCAGGCGTGATAAACACTACTTGGTAACGGTCAGCGTGCCGACCATCCCCTGTTCGAAATGGCCGGGTGTGCCGCAGACCACCTCGTACGTCCCCGGCTCACTGGGCGCGGTGAACTTGACCGTCTCGCTCTTGCCGGGATCGAGTTCAACCTCCCAGTAGATCTTGCCCTCGTCGTCGTCGTCGAACGGCACACTCACGTGTTCGCCCGCCTTGAAGATCACGAACTCGTGCAGGTTAGCGCCTTTGTTGCTGAGGTTCAGGGTGATTTCTTTTCCCGCCGGAACCGTGAACTGATTCGGGGTGAATTTGAAATCGCTCATTTCGACCCTCAGCGTAGTGTTGTTGGCGCCGCAACCGGCGAGGGCCAGTCCCAGAATGACGAGCACCCCCAGCATCCGAAGCATCGCGCGTTGGCTGTTCATTGGTGCTCTGTCTCTTTTGTTGGTCATGTAGTCTAAGAAAACGTGTTTGGTGAAGTAGCGCCCCACGCGAGGCGCGCCTTCAAACTGTTCAAGATAGAACGGGCGATTTTTCTCTAGTCTCTCCGCTCGCCCCGCGCCATATGCCGCTCGAGGCGATCCTGGAAGCCAGAGAATATGATGGTCAGCATCCAGTAGAAGGCGGCGGCGATGATGAGCGTTTCGAAGCTGTGAAAGTACTGCCGCCCGATCTTCTGCGCGCGGAAGAGCAATTCCCACACACCCATGAACGAGACGAGCGCCGAATCTTTCATCATGGCGATAAACTCGTTGCCGGTGGGCGGGATGATGATGCGAAAGGCCTGCGGCAAAACGATATGGCGCATCGTCTGTCCCGGCGTCAGGCCGAGCGCCAGCGCCGCTTCGGTCTGGCCTCTGCCCACCGCCTGGATGCCGGCCCGGAAGATTTCGGTCATGTAGGCCCCGTAGTTCACGCTCAGCGCGACGATGCCAGACGGGATCGGGTCGAGGACGATGCCGACCTGCGGCAGGGCGAGGAAGACGAAGAAGACCTGCACCACCAGCGGGGTGCCGCGAATCACCGAGATGTAGAAGGTCGAGAGTGCGTAGAAGAGCGGAAACTTCGAAATGCGCCCAAGCGCGCCCAGCAGCGCCAGCACCACCGCGCACAGAATCGAAAGGATGGACACGCCAATCGTCATGCCGAGAGCGTCGAGATAGGGCAGGGGGACGGGAAACGTTTGGACCGTCTCGGCTTGCACGTGCAGGGCTTGCAGGACGATGCCCACCGTGAGCACCGCACCGCCGAGGAGGGCCACGCCCATCGCCAAAGGCCGATGCCAGGTTTGTTGCGCGGTGTAAAACAGGGCCAGCGCCGGCAGCGTGGTGAGCAGGCCAAGGAGGCCGAGCCGCCACCCGGAGGCGCCCGCCCCGATCGTCGCTACCCCTTCCTGCGGCAGCCAACCGACGATTTGTGGACGAGTGAGGAGCAGGCCACCACTCGCCGCCAATGCAACCCCGACGAGACCCAACACGGCCGCTGCGGTAGGCCGGGCGCGTGACGGCGCTCTCAACCCGATGAGCACCCCGGCGAGGACGAACGCCAGCCCGGTTGGAACGAAGGCAGACACGCTGGTGGTGTAGCCGGAGATGAAGGGGAGCCACTTCACCATGAAGGCGAGGTCGAGGCTGATGGCTTTGAAGTGCAGGGGGCCGGCATTTAAGCGCACGCCGCTGAACAGGAATCCGAGCGCGAGGAAGATGGCGAGCCACGAGAGGCCCACCCAGCCGGAGAATCGCGTCGCGCGCCGCCGCTCGGCGCGGAGCGCACGGACGATGGAACCAGGGTCGGAAGCGGCGGTAGCAGTCATGAGGTGATCTCCTGCTGATATGGAAGGAGCCGGGAGGCCCAGCGGCGTCCCGGCTCCCTGTGGTCGTGCGCGGTGACGGAACCAGCCTTACTTCTTGGTGGTCAGGTCGAGCTTGTACCACTTGTTGGAGAGACTTGCCAGGGTGCCGTCGCCGTGCATGGCGTTGACGATCTCGGTCAGCTGGTCCACGAGGCGGGTGGCGTCTTTAGAGTGCTGCTTGTCAATCGCCACCGCCAGGTCTTCGTAGTACACCGGGCTGCCGAGGAACTTGATCTTGATGCCCTGGTCAATCGCACCCTGAATGGTGGTGGACGAGGTGAGCCAGGCATCGAAATCCTTGCGCCCAGCCTGCCAGGCCTGCGCGCACTCGGCGTCGGTCGGGTAGGTGGTGATCTTCGCGCCGGTCACCTGCTGGATGACCTGCTCGCCAACGAGCGAGAGCGAGCCGTCGTTCACCAGATACGACTCGTACGTCGTGCCCGCGCCCACGCAGCTGGCCTTGCCGTTGAGGTCGTCCACCGAGGCAATGGTCGAATCCTCAGGCACGGCAAATTGGGCCGGGGTGTAATAGTAGGGCGGCGTGAAGTAGAGCACTTGCTGCCGGTCGGTCGTGATCGTCATCGAGCCAATGGAGATGTCCCAGCGGTTGCCCCAGTTGCCGGAGACGATGGTATCCCAGTCGGGAGTGATAAATTCGACTTTCACCCCGAGGCGCTTGGCGACCTCTTTGGCGACATCCACGTCGAAGCCGTCGAGCTCGCCTTGGTCGTTGAGGAAGCTCTGCGGGGCGTAGTTCGGGTCGGTCGAGACGCGGAGGCTGCCGCGCGTCATGATCTCGTCGAGCAGGTCGGGCGCGGCGGTCGGCGTGGGCGTGGCGGCCGGCGCAGCAGGGGTGCAGGCCGCCAGAACCAGCGTCACGGCGACGAGCAGAGGTAGAGCGATGGATAACCTTTTCATGTTTTCTCCTCCTGAGAGAATGTGGTCATGAGCGATTATAGCACCGCAGGCAAGTGGGGGCGACCGGCTGGTTGCCCTCACACATGGTGGTCAACACGCGGTCGGATAGGAATCGTCCGAAATTCACGGACAAGCTCGACGAACCGGGCGACGGTCACCTCGAACATGCGCTTCCCGAACTCGGGCGTGGCGGCGGCGGCGTCGCCGCAAATCCCCTCCTTCGAGAACCGGCTCCACCAGTCCTGCCACGCATACGCCGACGGCTCGGGATAATCCCAGTTGAAGTATTTGAGCTTGAGCTGGCCAATGTCGCGCTGGGCTTTGTCCATTTGGACCCGTTCGGGGTGCAAATGCAGCATCATCGCGGTTTCATACTCGCAGGCGTGGCCCACGGAGCCGAACCCGCCTTTGCGCTCGGCGTCGAGCACGTCCGCGACGAGGGCGGGGTTGACGGCGGCGTTCACCGTCGTCGCCGCGCAGATCACGCCCCTGGCGAGGACGCATTGCCGCGCGGCCAGATCGCAGATGGACTGATTCGAACCGTGCCCGTTGACGAGGAGGATGTGCGTGAAGCCGTGCCGCGCCACGGAGACGGCCGTCTGCGACAGGTAGGCGAGCGCGGTCGGGATGTCAATCGCGATCACGCCGGGGAAGTCCATGTGGTGCTCGTCCAATCCGAAGGGGATGGTGGGCAGCACCAACAGGTCGCCCTCCGCTCGCCGCCCGCATTCGGCGAGGACGCCCTCGAGGATGTCGTTGTCCGTCGAGAGGGGAGTGTGCGGCCCGTGGTCTTCCACCGCGCCGATGGGGATCGCGACGACCGGCTGAGGGGCGCGTGCGACGGCAGCTTTCATTTCGGGCCAGGTCAGGTGATCGTAACGCCAGGATTCTTTTGCCATAATTCTCTCCGTTAAGCTGCCTCTTTGGCTTTCTTGTGAGGCAGGCTCTCGATCTGCGCCGCGAGATCGAAGTCCTTCTGGGTCAATCCGCCCTCGCTGTGGGTTGAGAGGCTTACGGTGACGCGGTTGTAGCCGCGCAGGCCGAGGTCGGGATGGTGGTTGGCGGCCTCGGCGAGTTGGGCGATGGCGCCGATGAAGAGCACGCCGTGCGCGAAGGAGCGGAGGGTGAATGTCTTTGTTAACAGGCCCTCTCTGACCTCCCAGCCGGGCAGGGTGATCAGGCGCTGCGCGATTTCTTCATTCGTCAATAGAGGCATGTCAGAACTCCGGCGCGACGGGTCGGTGGATGTGCTCCAGAAACTCCGCGCGGGTGCGCGGGTCCCGCTTGAACACGCCGCACATGGCGCTGGTGACCATGCGGGCGTTGGCTTTCTTGACGCCACGGATCATCGAGCACAGGTGGATCGCCTCCAGCACCACGGCCACCCCCTGCGGGTTCAGGACTTCCATGAGGAAGTCCGCAATTTGCCGGGTCATGCGCTCCTGCACCTGCAGGCGGCGCGCGAACATATCCACCACGCGCGGAATCTTGGACAGCCCGAGGATCCGGGCGCGGGGGATGTAGGCGATGTGGGCATGGCCCAGAAAAGGGAGCAGGTGATGCTCGCACAGGCTGGCGAACTCGATGTCGCGCACCACCACCATCTCGTCGTAATCCACCTCGAACAGCGCGCCGTTGACCAGCGTTTTGGAGTCTATTTGGTAGCCCGCCAGCAGTTCGTCGTACATGCGCCCCACGCGCGGCGGCGTGTCGCGCAGACCCTCGCGCTCGGGGTCTTCGCCCACGCTCACCAAAATGTCCCGCACGGCTTCTTCCAGTTTTTTGTGATCCATGTTGACCTCCGTGCTACCCACGTCATGCGAGTCGGACCGCTTCGTGCGCGGCTTCGACCCGGAAGGCGCGGCCCGCTGTCTCCCAGACGCTCACGGCCTCGAGGGCACGGCCCACCCGGTTGGCGAAGCGCGACCACAGGTAAGCCGCGATGTTTTCGCCCGTGCTTGGATCGTCGCGGAAAGCGGCCACCTCGTCGTCGAGATCGGTGTAGTCCAATGCGCTCAGAATGTCACCGGCTCGTTGGTCGAGTTGCCCTAAATCATACGCTGTTTCGGTGCGTGGGTCTAGCACGCCGGCAACCGTGATTTCGACGAGATAGGTGTGACCGTGCGGATCAGGGCTGTGGCACGGCCCGTAGAGACGGCGATTCTCTTCCGGAGTCAGGCGTGGGTCGTGCAGACGGTGCGCGGCGTTGAACCGGTAGCGCCGCCCAAGCCGGTAGCGCGCCTCCGCCGCGTCGTATTCTGCGAAGAAGGCCGCCGTCTCCCAGACGCGCACGCGGCGGGCCTGCGGCACGCGCCGGGCGACGAGTTTGGCAATCGCTTCGGTGGCGACGTTGCGCCCGCGCAGATCGGGGATGTCGGCGGAGAGATTTTTGTGATCGAACTCAGCCCACAGGTCATGAGGCACGGCGGCGCCTGGCGGCAGATGCAGTTCGGCGCGATAGTTGTGCCCGTGCCCGGCCGGGTTGTTGCAGATGCCGTAGAGCGCAAGGTTCTCCGCATCGCTCAGGCGGGGAGCGTGGGTGCGGTGAGCGGCGGAAAACTCGCCGATCACGATAGCGGCGGCTCCGGCCGAGGTCACCGCGAACCCGGGGCCGCCCTCTTCGAGCAGAGTGATCGAATCGAGCGCAAGGGGCGCGGCGAGCGCGGGTTGCATATCCGACCACAGGGCGCGCGCCACATTGGCAGGCGTTGGTTCGACGTCGCCGAGGGTCATGTTGAGGTGGCGATGATCGTACCGGGCGAGCGTGCCATTGACGGCGGTGGTGAGGTCGGCCAGCGGGATAACGCGGCCTGTGGCGGGCCGCGTCGGCCCGGAGACGCCAACCCACAGGACGAAGTTGTGTCCGTGCAGTCGGGACTCGAGGCCCTGGCCGCGCAATTGATGCGCCGCCGAGAACTCAAACCGTTGGAGAGTTGTGAGGCGCATGCATCCGAGGGCGGGTGCGGTGTCGCAGCCGGATGAGCAGCAGCCAGTAGAGGTTGCCGACGGTCGGGAAGAGCCACAGCGCCCACACGGCCCGGTGCAGGGCGGCGCAGGCGGCGATGACCAAGAGCTGCGATCCCAGTCCGAGCGCGGTGGTGGCGATGAGGAAGTTGCGCGACACGGGCGCGTCGTGCGGCGCGACCCGGCGGTCGAGGCGCTCCATCAGCGCATCTTGCCAGCCGTAGATGAGCCGGTACAACTGGTAGAGTAGTTGCAGGAGGGCAGGGTTGTCCGCGACATATCCATCGGGCATGTTTTCATTTGTGCGGCTGGTCTGATCGCCGCCCGTCTGCGCACGGTAGCGAACATAGTAGTAGCTGAAGACCGATCCTTGCAGCGTGGCGCAAAGCAACGCCGCGCCTGCCAATCCAAAGTACGCCGCTTGCCCGCTGCGTACCCAGGCGGCCACCGCAATGCCGCTGAAGACTGCCGCCATCACTACGAAGTCGCATATGGAATCGAGAAAGCGACCCACGCGCGACGGGCGCCGGCGGGCGCGGGCGAGCGAGCCGTCGGCGGCGTCGAGGGCGCTTTTGAGCAAGAGCAGGAGGCCGGCCACCGGCAGCCAGCGATCCAGCGCGAACAGCAGCGCGGCCAGAAAGCCGACGACTGTAAAAGCCAGCGTGAGGTGAATCGGTGTGATGGATGTAGGCAATAGCAGGCGGACGAGCAGGCGCGCCGCGGGGCGGGCGTAGTCACTCAGATCGAGGAATGCGTGTGGCGGCGGGACTTTGTTCATGCTGAGCTATGGCGAGGGTGTCTCGTTGGGCGTGAGGGGGGCGAGCTTGATGTAGAACTCGGCCTGCGAGGCAGTGGGCAGTGTCATCTCGGCCAGAGACGTGAATGCCTGGGCGTCGGGCAGCCACTGTTGGCCCAAGTTGAGAAAGGCCCGCCACGAGTTGGACGACCAGTCCTTCTTCTGGGCGGTTTTCAATATGGCTTCGAGGGCCTCGCCCTGAAAGGCGAGCCGGTCCACAGGGTTATCGGGTGGGATGCCATCGTAGCGCATCAGGAGCATGTCGCCGTCAACCCACTCGCCGCGCAAAGGGATGCCGTTGAGCGCGTTCACCGTCCAGGCCAGCATTTGGCGGTCAAAGGTCACTTCGTATTGGGGCGAGGGCAGTCCGGACGAGATAGATTTGAGCGCATCGCGGGTAAACACCATGCCGCGCCCGATCTGCACGTCTGTGTTGTAGACTTCCTCCAGGGTGTGCGCGTTGGTAGCGCCCGGCACTTCCACCAGCGTGGCCGGTGAAAAGCCCACCAGGTAGTATTGCGGCAGCCCAGTCTGGAAGGTGATGACCCAGCAGCCGTCAAGCCGGGGCCGGAGAGAGGCCGCCGAATCAACGCCCAGCACTAGAACCGAAACTTGAGCGCCCGAGGCAATGGGGGTGGTGGTCGAGACGCCGGCGATGGGCTGGGTGGCAGTGGCAGCCGGGGTTGGGGTGGCCTCGGTCACTGTCCCGAAGAGAATACCAGCGACTACGCCCAGCAGCAGACAGAAGGCGGTGACGAGACCGACGAGCATAGCACTTTCGCGCGACATGACTCTCATACAGTCCAGTGAGGACGGCGGCGTGTGGCGGAGTCTTCAAACGCCCCTTTAACCTGGCCCTCATGATATAACCTCTTGTGCGAAATGGCAACGCGAACTTGCTATGAATCTTTTGGGGAAGGGAAATGGAGAAGCGAGCGGGGGGACAGCCCACATCCGCTCGTCGGTTCTACTTTCTGCAGGGAGAGCTGCCCGGCCAGCGTCCGGGCATAGCATGTTTAGGTGACGGCGGTGATCACCAGCCCGATCATGACGCCGGACAAGAAGGCAAGGACGGGCGCCCAGTAGTATTCCCGCAAGGGGACGATCCAGCCCTGAGCTCGATTCAGAAGCTTGTTGAGCCGGATGACCTGGCGCAGAAGCACGAGCTGGACCTCGTCCAATGTTTTGTTCCGTCTGCGGCGGTTCAGATGGGAGATGACGAACAGGCTGTTGAACATGATGCCTCCTCTTGGTGGACACACGGCCCTTAACTACAGATTAGCGGGATGTGCTGATTTTAAGAACTTTGCCGCGCTCGTCGGCGACGACGCGCACGATGCGGAGGATGCTTTGCCCGCCCGGGCCCTGGCCCTTGCCTTTGAACGTGAGCACGAAGCGGCTGCCGTCCGCACCCACGGCCTTGGCCCCGGCCTGGTCTTGCACCTGCGGGCGCGCATCCTTGATTTCCGGGAACTGGCGATAGACTTGCCGGGCGATGGCGTCAATCTGTGTGGGCGAGAGGCTCATGTCACTTTGCTCCTTGAAAATCGCGCAGGCTCCGGCGGCGGCGCAGGAACGCCGGTTCGTCGAGATCGTGCGACTTCGGCGAGGGCGCATCCGTGACGACCCACGGGCGCCCCAGGGGATCCACGGGCGCGGTGGCGCGGCTGAACAGCGCCTCGGCCAGGTGGGGTGCGATGGGTTCGGCGATAGGGGCTGGGCCGGGCGCGGGGGCCGGGCGCGGGATGACGACCTCGGGTGTCGCCGCAGCGGCTTGCGGCCGCGGCTTGCTCCCGAGGCCGGTCGCCACCAGAATCACCTGCGCACGCCCGTTCATCATGGGATCAATCGTCGCGCCGAAAATGATGTCGGCCTGCGGCGCGGCGCGGGCGATGTCGGCGGCGGCGTGGCTCACTTCGTGGAGCGACAAATCATCGCCGCCCGTGAAGTGCACGAGAATGCCGCCGGCCGTGCCCACGGCGCTGATGTCGAGCAGCGGCATCTTGAGCGCTTGCTGCACGGCCTCCGCGGCCTTGTTGCCGCCTTTGCCCTGGCCAATCGCCAGCATCGAGCCGCCGGTCTGTTTCATCAGCGCGCGGATATGCGCGAAGTCCACGTTGATCAGCCCGGGCTTGCTGATCAGTTCGGCGATGCCCTGCACGCCCTGCCGCAACACCTCGTCGGCCACGCGCAGTGACAATTCGAGCGTCGCGCTGCGACCCACCAACGGAAGTAACTTGTCGTTCGGGACATTGAGCAGCGTGTCCACGTGCGGGCGGAGTTTGGCGAGGCCGCCCTGCGCGTTCTGCGAGCGCCGGCTGCCCTCGAATGTGAAGGGCGTGGTGACGACGGCGATGGTGAGCGCGCCCAATGAGTGGGCGATCTCGGCGGCGATAGAGATGGCCCCGGTCCCGGTTCCGCCGCCCATCCCGGCGGTGAGGAAGATCATATCCGCGCCTTCGAGCGCCGCTTTGATGTCGGAGCGGCTCTCGTCCGCGGCCGCCTCGCCGGTCTCGGGCTTGCCCCCCGCGCCCAATCCCCTGGTCAACTGCGGGCCGAGTTGCAGGCAGGTCGGGGCGAGGCCCTGCGCCAGCGCCTGCGCGTCCGTGTTCGCGGCGATGAACTCAATCCCTTCGATGCCCAGCTCGATCATCCGATTGACGGCGTTGGAGCCGCCGCCGCCCAGGCCCATGACTTTGATTACCGTCTTGTGTGGATCGCTCATGTCTGTCTCCTGGTCAACGGAGGGAGCGGAGGTCGCTGATTGATTTCACTGATCCTGAAATCCGTTTCATCCGTTGACGGCTTGATCGCGCTCTTTCTTGCCGCCTGTCACCTGTAGTCGCTCGACGCGGCACCCCGCCTGCCGCAGCGCCATCTCCACTTCTCGGCTCACGCCCTGCTCGTTTCCGAAGATCGTCACGCGCTGGGCCAACCCGGCTTCTTCGACCGAGAAGCCGCAGGCGGGGCGGTGCATTTTGACGAAGGCCAACGCCGCGTTCCAGTGCCACTCCGAAACGCCCCACTCGAATGTAGGCAGGAGTAAATAGTGCTGGATGGTCTTCGGCTGCCCGGCCAGCCGCTCGAGGTCGGGGACTTTCCCGTTGGCGCGCTGCGCCGCGCCTGGCGTGTCGCTCAGGATGGCGTGGCGCTTGAGCACATCCACGGCGGCGAGCGTCGAGCCGTTCCCGCGATACCACGCGTCCTGGGTGAACGGGCTTCCCTCAGACGCGCCGAGCAGCCAGAAATTTACGTTGAGCAGGTGGGTTGGTAATGCGCCGCCGAGAGCGGCCCGCACTATCTCTTGTGTGCAAGATGTATGCCGGGCCTCGTCCACCGGAGGAAAAGCGGGATCGGCCTGGTCGCCGAGGCGCGGCCCTCCTGCCAGGCAGAGGAGGGGGCGCGCCTCGCCTAGACGATCCTGAATGATCTCGGTATACCAATCGAACAGGCGGAAGCCGCGCTGGTCCTGAGAGCCGGGAGGGGTGAGATACGGCTTCGCTTCGGGCCAACGTTTCAGTCCGCCCGCGCCCCAGTCGGTCGTCCGATTGAACGTCCACAGGTTCACTGCAAATGTGAGTTGCTGCGCGAGGTCGGATTGCCCGCGCCGCGCCATCCCCGCGAGCGCCGCTTCGAGAAAGCCGGTGTCCCAGTATTCGCCGCCCGCTTTGAGCGGCGGAAAGACGGGTTGCAGCCCGGCCTCGGCTTGCGCCTGCAGGGCCGGGAGGAGGGCGTCGAGGAACCGTTCGACGAGCGCGGTCCTGCCCCAATCGGACGGCGACCATGCGGCGCGGGCATTCGGTTCCGAGAAGAGCACCACGTACCGGACGCCCCAGCGCGCGTACGTCTTGAGGAGCGGTTCGAGGGTGGGGAGGTCAACCAGGCGGATGGGTGTGGCCGGGATGTGGACGACGGGCGCGATCCCGGCTTCGATCAGCCCCCGGATGAACGGCTCTGGCACGGCGCGGGTGAGCGACCCCGCGAGAGTCAGCCATTGTGCTCCGAGCGCGCGCAACTCGGGCAGCCACGCCTGCAAGTCCACCGCACGGTAGTGAGATTCGTCGGGGAAGTAGTGAAAGCCGATGGTTGTCATCGAGAGACCGCCAATTTCACAACCGCTCCGTTCTCATCCAGTGTGACGCGCGCGTAGTGCGAGTGCGCGCGGGCATTGGCGTGCAATGTTTTGGAAAGCGTCACCACGGTCGTGTTCGGCTTATGCCTGACGGGCGACTTCTGGAATTTAGCGAGGTGGGCCGTGGGGCAGTTGTGTCTGGCCGTGCATTCTGCGTGTGAATGCGCCACGCGCCACTGAGCATCGCGCATGCCGGGCAGATATTGCGCGACAACCGACTTGATCCGGGATACCGCCTCGGGGGTGAGCGCAGTCTCGCCATTGGATTTGTCGCAGACGGTTGGGGGCGATTCGGCCAACTTGGGCAGCCCGCGTTTGGCGCCTTTCGCTGGGCGCGCGCCCGGCGCGGTCGCGAGCGGGTCGCCATACAGCACAAACTCGATCAGCGTCTTCTGATCTTCGCCGTCGAGGAAGCCCTGCCGCGCGTGCATCTCCTGCGCCATCTGCAACTTGGCGCGGCGCAGCGCCTCGCCCGCGGGCAACCCGTCCGTCACGTTCTGCCAGAAATAGAAACCGAGCAAATCCGCGCCGATGAGCGGCGTGGTCACCGAGCCGTAGGCGATCTTCGTGGAGGCGACCATCGCGCGCGAGCCGGAATCGAGAAACCGCAGGCAGAGCGCGTCTTCGACGGTCTTGCCCAGGATGTTCCCGCCAAAGCAGGCTTCCGCGAACACGATGGCGGGTGCGCGCCCGTGATTGCTCACGTCGGCCGGGCGCAGGGCCACCGGATATTCCGGCACACTGCCCAAGTCTTCCGCGCTGCGCTGGCCGTACCACTCCGGCCCGTCTTCGATGCCGTGCAGGTTGAAGTACGAGAGGCGGGTGGGAGCCAGCCCGTCCGCCGGGAGCGCGGCGGCGTCCACGGGCGGGCACGTCAGCAAGTTGCGCGGATCGCCAATGGTGGTGTAAACGGCAAGCGAGGCGTGCTTCCAAACATTGGCGGAGTAACCAAAGCTTGGGCTGACCCCGATCTCTTCGCGGTGGCCGATGAGCCGTAGCCACAAACGCACGAACCAGTTGCGGTGCATCCGCTTTGACGGATCGCTGTGATTCTGCGCCGCGTTTCGCAGCGCGCGCAGGAGCGGCTCCGGGTTCTTTCCCGCGCCTGAGGGAATGCGCCCCACCGGCCACTCGGGCACAAAATAGTTTTCGTCCGGCGTCGCGTAGGGGTTGTCGGAGGGAATGTCGGGGTCGGGATCGTCGGTGGGGTTGGGGAGATGATGGAACGGAATGATGTCCGCGCCGCCCACGATCAGCAACGCGCCGATGGCTTCAGAGTTCTTCTTCAACTGCGCCGCGAGGTCACTCAGCAGCGTTTTGATGTCCCATGCGTTCGCCGGGTTCACTGGCCGCAGACCGAACGCTTTGAGTGAGGCCGGGTCGTCCACGTACAGTAGGCTGGCGTGCATCTTCGCGCGCGCGCCCGCTTTCGCGGCGAGCGTCTTGAGCTGGTCGTCAATCGCCATAAACCCGTTCAGGTCAAAGGCCTGGATGAGCCGTGTGCGGCTGGAAAGGATAAGATAGTGATCATCGGTAATGGGTAATTGCGATTTGGCGTTTTTGCGCACGAGGCGCTCGGCCAGCGCGTCGAGTTGAGACTGGATGTCGGCGATTTCCTCGGAGGAGCGGGAGCTCGAGGAAACGGGGGAGTTGTGGGAACTTGAGGTTGGAGATTGGAAGTTGGGAGTTGGAGATTGTGCCCCGGTCAACCGGTTCAACCCCAGCGCCGTGATCAATTCGGCGGGCAGAGGGCCGGGCAGCGGCGCGGAAAGGTTTGCTTCCCACAGCTGCGCGTACGGGTGCGCTGCGCCCCAGTGGCGTTGAGCCACTTGTCCGGACACGTCCTGCGCGGCGGCGTCGTGTAGGAGTTCCAGCGCGCGGGCGCGGTCGCCGTTGTTGAGCAGACACTCGGCGAGGCAGAGTTTGAACGCGACCACCTGCGGCCAGCGGGCGTGAAAGCCTTCCGCGAGCGGGAGTGCCAGGTCGAGCTGACCGGCCTGCCACAGCGCGCACAGGTGCACGAGCGAGGGGAGGGGGGAGGGGGTGTCCGCTTCGAGCGCGGGTTCCGATTCACGCCGGGCTGTCTCCCAGTCCCCGATGCGATCGGCGAGGTAAGCGGCTCGCACGGGCGTCGCCCAAGTCGTAAGGGACAAGCCGCGAGGTGCGCCCAGTCCGTCGCCGACGTGCGCGGCGGCGTATGCGAGGGTTGCCGGGTCCGATGTGTTCAGCGCACGGCATTGATCGCCGAGCAGGCGCTGCGCGTCGAAGGCTTCCGGGTCGGCGGCGACGAGCGCTTCCAGCACGGTGGCGGCCTGCCGCGCATCTCCTTCGGCGGAACAGGCGCGCGCGAGCGCGAACTGTATCCCGAGGTCGCCCGGCCAATCCGCGAGATACCGTTGCGCCACCTGCCGGGCGTAGGCCGGTTGCTGCGCGGCGAGACAGGCTTCGATAAGCTGGAGGAGATTGGAGCGTTTCATGGTCTAAAGACCATCTTCAGATGGCACGGGGTTAGAGTGCAAGGGCCGTGCCAGCGCCGATCACGAATGACGCGAACAAACAAACAAAATGAAAGAGTTTGTTTCTGTTCGCATCATTCGATCACGCGTGTCGTTTGTGATCGAATCTTCCTGCCGGGGTCGGTAAACTCTGAAAAGTTCGGCGTGCCATGCGCAGGTGGGTAGCATGTTTCTTGCAACAGCATATACATGCGACTCCAATCCGGGATTCTGTTGTAATATGCTTGGGGGAGGTTGATCGTGGTGCCACGCCACCCAGCCGCGAAAGCTTTCCACAAATCTATACACATTTTTGTGGCTGTCCTGCTCGCGGTGACGGCCGTGTTGTCGTTGGCACCTGCACTTGCCAGAGGTGAATCATCATTGGGCGCGTCATCAGACAAAGACGGCTGCGATCATGACCAGATGGCTTTGCAAACACAGTCTGTTGATGATCAACTACCAGGAGAGAACCGGATTTCGGAGCGTTTCTCGAGAGGCGACGAACCTTGCGATGACGATGGCGACGACGATGGCGACGACTGCGGTGATGATCGCGAC
>Ga0209108_10001117_pt1 | contig 15500 bp, 17 predicted proteins | sample Rifsed10ft1_FD_184003 | JGI IMG/M metagenome (GOLD analysis project Ga0209108, IMG submission 184003) | Soil microbial communities from Rifle, Colorado, USA - sediment 10ft 1 (version 2) | ecosystem: Environmental > Terrestrial > Deep subsurface > Rock core/Sediment | place: Rifle, Colorado...
CGATCACCGCGATCCAACCCAGCGTCAGCGGGATGAACACCTTCCAGCCCAGGCGCATGATCTGGTCGTAGCGGTAGCGCGGGAACGTGGCGCGGATCCACAGGAACATGGACACGATGACGAAGATCTTGGCCAGCAGCCAGAGGATCGGCGGCACGGCGTCGAACACCGCGCTCGAGATCGGCGCCTGCCAGCCGCCGAAGAACATGACCGCGGTGAGCGCGCTGATCAACAGCATGTTCATGTACTCGGCGAGGAAGAACAGCGCAAAGCTCATCCCCGAGTACTCGATCATGTGGCCGGCGACGATCTCCGACTCCCCTTCCACGACGTCGAAAGGCGCGCGGTTGGTCTCCGCCACCCCCGAGACGAAGTACACCACCAGCATGGGCGCGAGCGGCAGCCAGTTCCACGACAGGAACGTGAGCCCCATGTCGGCGAAGCGGCCCCGTCCCTGCTGCGCGACGATGTCCGAGAGGTTGAGGCTGCCCGAGACCATCAGCACCACCACCAGCGCGAAGCCCATGGCGAGCTCGTAGGACACCATCTGCGCCGCCGAGCGCATGGCGCCGAGGAAGGCGTACTTGGAGTTCGACGCCCAGCCGGCGATGATCACGCCGTACACGCCGAGCGAGCTGAGCGCGAGCACGTACAGCAGCCCGGCGTTGATGTCGGCGAGGACGAGCTCGGGCGCGAACGGGATCACGGCCCACGCCGCCATCGCCGGCACCAGCATCATGATCGGCGCCACGATGAACAGCGCCGTGCTGGCTCTGGTCGGGACGATGATCTCCTTGAACAGCAGCTTCACGGCGTCGGCGATCGGCTGCGCCCAGCCGCCGAGCCACGGGATGCCGAAGAACGTGACGCGATTGGGGCCGATGCGGATCTGCATCCAGCCGATGAGCTTGCGTTCCCACAGCGTCAGGTAGGCGACGGCGACGAACAGCGGCGCCACGATGGCGACGATGCCGGCGAGGCTCCAGGCGGTGTCGACGAGGGCGAGGCGCCAGTCCATCTAGGCGGCCTTCTCCGCGGTGATGCGCTCCAGTTGCACGGCGCCGAACATCGGCCCGAGCGCCGCGGTGCTGGCATGCGCGGCGGCGATTCTGGCGCAATCGTCGGGCAGGCGCTCGTCCAGGGCCGCCGCGAGCCGCGCGCTGCCCTCGCCCTGGCGCACGCGCACCGGCTGGCCGTCGGCGACGCCGAGCTTCGCCATCAGCCGCGAGTTCATCCAGGCGCGCGGCGGCCGTGCGTCGCGCGTCTTCTGCAGCGACGGCGCGCGCCGCACCAGCGGATCGGCGAAGTAGATCGGCACCTCGGCGATGCGCTCGATGCCAGCGGGACGCGAGGCCGGCTGCACCACCCCATCGATGACGTTCGACAAGAGCGTCGCCACGTCTCTGCCGCCGAGGCAGGCCGCGCGCACCTGCTCGATCGTGTCGAACGCGAACCCCGGCCGGCCGAGCATCGTGCCCAGGACGCGCAGCACCTTCCAGGCGGGGCGCGCTTCGCCCGGCGGGCGCGCGCAGGCGTGGAAGCTCTGCACGCGCCCTTCGGTATTGATGAACGTGCCGGCCGTCTCGGTGAACGGCGCGACCGGCAGCAGCACGTCGCCGACATCGGATTTCCAGGCGCTCAGATTGACGACGAACCGCGCGCGCGATGCCGCTTGCGGGTCGGCGCAGTCGAGCGCCGGCTCGACGTTGAGCAGCAGCAGCGCGTCCTTCTCCAGGGCCGCGGGCAGGCCGCCGCCGGAAGGCAGCCCGGCCACGTAGCCGCCCACCGAGTTCGCCGCCTCGCCGAGAAAGCCCAGCTTCACGCCGAGCGCCTGCGCTGCGGCGTGGATCGCAGCCGCCTGCGGATGCTGCTGCGCAAAGTTGCCGAGCAGTACCGCGGGGTTCTTCGCGCCGGCGAGCTTGTCCTTGAAAGCGGCGATGGCGCCGGCAAGCGCGGACGGCGCGACGATGGTCTTGCTGGCGATCGGCATCAGCCAGTCGTCGTCCACCGAGTGCAGCACATGGATCTGCGCGCCGCGCTTCGCCGCCTGGCGCAGCCGGTGCGCGATCAGCGGATGGTCCTTGCGCAGGAACGAGCCGATCACCAGCACGCGATCGAGCGTGCCGAGCTCCGCGATCGGCATGCCCAGCCACGGGATGCCCTGGCGCCGCCCGTCGGCGGAGAAGTCGCTGTGGCGCAGGCGGAAGTCGGCCGGGCCCAGCTTGCCGGCGAGGTACAGCTCCTCGAGCGTCGCGTGCGGCGAGGCGAGCACGCCGGCGTCGGCGAGGCCCGCGGCGGCGCGCTCGAGCGCCACCTCCCACTCCACGTCCTGCAGGCGGCCGTCGATGCGCGCCATGGGCCGCGTCAGGCGATCGGGGGCGTTCAGCCCCTCGTAGGAGAAGCGCTCCTTGTCCGAGAGCCAGCACTCGTTCACCGCCTCGTTCTCCAGCGGCAGCACGCGCAGCACCTCGTTCTGCTTCACCTGCACCACGAGGTTGGACCCCAGGCCATCGTGCGGCGAGACGCTGCGCCGGCGCGCGAGCTCCCAGGTGCGGGCGGCGTAGCGGAACGGCTTCGAGGTGAGCGCGCCCACCGGGCACAGGTCGATCATGTTGCCCGAGAGCTCCGAGTCCACGCTGCGGCCGACGAAGGCGACGATTTCGGCCAGCTCGCCGCGGTTCACCATGCCGAGCTCCATGACGCCGCCGATTTCCTGCCCGAAGCGCACGCAGCGCGTGCACTGGATGCAGCGCGTCATCTCTTCGGCGGCGACCAGCGGGCCGAGGTCCTTGCGCAGCACGACGCGCTTTTCCTCCTGGTAGCGCGAGGCCGAGCCGCCGTAGCCCACCGCCAGGTCCTGCAGCTGGCACTCGCCGCCCTGGTCGCAGATCGGGCAGTCGAGCGGGTGATTGATGAGCAGGAACTCCATGACGCCGTTCTGCGCCTTCTTCGCGCCCGGCGAATGCGTCCACACCTTCATGCCGTCGGTCGCCGGCGTGGCGCAGGCGGGCATGGGCTTGGGCGCCTTTTCCACCTCGACCAGGCACATGCGGCAGTTGGCGGCGACGGAGAGCTTCGAGTGGTAGCAGAAGTGCGGGACGTAGATGCCGAGGCGCTTCGCCGCCTCGATCACCGAGGTGCCGCTCGCCACCTCGATCGGCTTGCCGTCGATCTCGAGCTTCGGCATCAGGCGGCTTCCTTCACGGCGGGCAGCGCGTGCGCGCCCGGCCTGCCCCACTTCGGCTCGACCTCGGGTCCCTGCACCAGGCAGCGCCGGTGCTCGATGTGGTGCACGAACTCATCGCGAAAATGCCTGATGAAGCTCTTCACCGGCAGCGCGGCCGCGTCGCCCAGGGCGCAGATGGTGCGCCCGGCGATGTTATCGCAGACGTCGTCGAGCAGCGCGAGGTCCTCCATGCGCCCCTGCCCGGTCTCGATGCGGTGCACGATCCGGTACAGCCACCCCGTGCCCTCGCGGCAGGGCGTGCACTGGCCGCAGGACTCCTCGAAATAGAAGTACGACAGCCGCTCCAGGGCGCGCACCATGCAAGTAGTTTGGTCCATGACGATCACCGCGCCCGAGCCGAGCATCGAGCCCGCCTTGGCGATCGAGTCGTAGTCCATGTCGGTCGCCATCATGATCGCGGCGGGCAGCACCGGCATCGACGAGCCGCCGGGGATCACCGCCTTGAGCTTCCTGCCGCCGCGCACCCCGCCCGCCATCTCCAGCAGCTGCGCGAACGGCGTGCCGAGCTTCACCTCGTAGTTGCCCGGCCGGTTGACGTGGCCGGTGACGGAAAAGAGCTTGGTGCCGCCGTTGTTCGGCCGGCCGAGCGCGAGGAACGCGTCCGCCCCCTGGCGCAGGATCCACGGCACCGCGGCGAAGGTCTCGGTGTTGTTGATGGTGGTGGGCTTGCCGTAGAGGCCGTAGCTCGCCGGGAACGGCGGCTTGAAGCGCGGGTAGCCTTTCTTGCCCTCGAGCGATTCGAGCATCGCCGTTTCCTCGCCGACGATGTAGGCGCCGTAGCCGGCGTGCGCGTAGAGCTCGAAGGAGAATTCCGAACCGAGGATCTTCCTGCCGATGTAGCCGGCGGCATAGGCTTCCCGCAGCGCCTCCTCGAACTGCTCGTACTCCGCCCAGATCTCGCCGTGGATGTAGTTGTAGCCCGCGCTCGCGCCCATGGCGTAGCCGGCGATGATCATGCCCTCGATCACCGCGTGCGGGTTGTAGCGCAGGAGGTCGCGATCCTTGCAGGTGCCCGGCTCGCCTTCGTCGGAATTGCACACCACGTACTTGGGGCCCGCGTACTGCTTCGGCATGAAGGACCACTTGAGGCCGGTCGGAAAGCCGGCGCCGCCGCGCCCGCGCAGCGCGGACTGCTTCACCTCGGCGATCACCGCGTCGGGCGCGATGCCGTCCTCGAGGATGCGGCGCAGCGCCGCGTAGCCCGAGCGCGCCGCGTAATCCTTGAGGCGCCAGTTGCGGCCGTCGAGGCCCTGCATGAGGATCGCGTCGGGACCGTAATCGAGCATGGTTCAGCCCCTGCGCGAGAGCTCGTCGACGAGCGCGTCGAGCTTTTCGTTGGTCATGTAATCGCACATGCGCTTGTTGTTGACGAGCACCACGGGCGCCATGGCGCAGGCGCCCATGCACTCGCCCTCCTTCAGCGTGAACCAGCCGTCGGGCGTGGTCTCGTTGAAGTCGATGCCGAGGCGCTTCTTCAGGTGGTCCGCGGCCGCAAGCGACCCCTGCAGTCCGCAGGGCAGGCAGGTGCAGACCGTGAGCTTGTGCGTGCCGGTCTGCTCGCGGTTGTACAGGGTGTAGAAGCTCGCCACCTCGTACACGGCGACGGGCGCCATGCCGAGGTACTGCGCGACGAAGTCCATGACTTGCGCGGACAGCCAGCCCTTCTCGTCCTGCGCGACGATGAGCGCGGCCATCACCGCCGACTGCCGGCGCTCGGGCGGGTACTTCGCGATTTCGCGGTCGATCTTCTGCAGGGAATCGGTGCTCAGCATCAGCGGTCGATGTCTCCAAACACGATGTCCAGCGTGCCGATGATGGCGACGGCATCGGCCAGCATGTGGCCCTTCGCCAGCTCGCTCATCGCCGACAGGTGCGCGAAAGCGGGCGAGCGCAGCTTCATGCGGTAGGGCTTGTTGGCGCCGTCCGAGATGAGATACACGCCAAACTCGCCCTTCGGATGCTCGATCGCGGCGTAGGCCTCGCCCTCGGGCACGTGCATGCCTTCGGTGAACAGCTTGAAGTGGTGGATCAGCTCCTCCATGTTCGCCTTCATCGACTCGCGCGAAGGCGGCGCCACCTTGTGGTCGTCGGTGATCACCGGCCCCGGGTTGCCGCGCAGCCAGTCGACGCACTGCCGCACGATGCGGTTCGACTGGCGCATCTCCTCGATGCGCACCAGGTAGCGGTCGTAGGTGTCGCCGTTGCGGCCCACCGCGATGTCGAAATCGACGCGGTCGTAGACCTCGTAGGGCTGCTTCTTGCGCAGGTCCCATTCGATGCCGGAGCCGCGCAGCATCGCCCCGGAGAAGCCCAGCGCGAGGGCGCGCTCCGGCGACACCACGCCGATGCCCACCGTGCGCTGCTTCCAGATGCGGTTCTCGGTGAGCAGCGTCTCGTAGTCGTCGACGCACTTCGGGAAGCGCCGGGTGAAGTCCTCGATGAAGTCGAGCAGCGACCCCTGCCGGTTGGCGTTCATTTCGGCGAGCGCGCCCGCGCTGCGCGTGTGCTGCGCCTCGTAGCGCGGCATGGCGTCCGGGAGGTCCCGGTACACGCCGCCCGGCCGGTAATAGGCCGCATGCATGCGCGCGCCGGACACCGCCTCGTAGCAGTCGAGCAGGTCCTCGCGCTCGCGGAAGCAGTACAGGAACACCGTCATCGCCCCGAGGTCGAGGGCCTGGGTGCCGAGGAACAGCAGGTGGTTGAGGATGCGCGTGATCTCGTCGAACATGACGCGGATGTATTGCGCGCGCAGCGGCACCTCGATGCCGAGCAGCTTTTCGATCGCGAGCACGTACGCATGCTCGTTGCACATCATCGACACGTAATCCAGCCGGTCCATGTACGGCAGCGACTGGAGGTAGGTCTTGTGCTCGGCGAGCTTCTCGGTCGCCCGGTGCAGCAGGCCGATGTGCGGGTCGGCGCGCTGGATCACCTCGCCGTCGAGCTCCAGCACCAGGCGCAGCACGCCGTGCGCGGCCGGGTGCTGCGGGCCGAAGTTCAGCGTGTAGTTGCGGATCTCGGGCATCACTGCCCTTGCGCGTAGTGCTCGACGCGCACGATGCGCGGCGTCACCTCGCGCGGCTCGATGGAGACCGGCTGGTAGACGACGCGCCGCTGCTCCGGGTCGTAGCGCATCTCGACATAGCCCGAGAGCGGGAAGTCCTTGCGGAACGGATGGCCGATGAAGCCGTAGTCCGTCAGGATGCGGCGCAGGTCGGGGTGCCCCTCGAACACGATGCCGAACAGATCGAAGGCCTCGCGCTCGTACCAGTTCACGCTCGGCCAGATCTCGTGCACCGAGGGCAGCACCGGGAACGCGTCGTCGGGCGCCATGCAGCGCAGGCGCAGCCGCCAGTTGTGCGTCACCGACTGCAGATGCAGGACGGCCGCGAAGCGCCGGCCCGCGCGCGGCCGCTCGCCGTAGCCCGAATAGTCCACGCCGCACAGGTCCATCGCCTGCTCGAAGCGCAACTCGGGGGCGTCTCGCAGCCTGCGGCAGGCGTCGACGTAGCCCTCGGCAGGCACCTCGATCGTCAGCTCGTTCAGCCGCTCCACGGGCTGAAAGCCCGCCGCCGCCAGCGCGTCGAAGAGTCTTTGCAGCTTCGGCGTCATCGGGCGATGGTGTTCGTGCGGCGAATCTTGTTCTGCAGCTGCAGGATGCCGTAGAGCAGCGCCTCGGCCGTCGGCGGGCAGCCCGGCACGTAGATGTCGACCGGCACGATGCGGTCGGCGCCGCGCACCACCGAGTACGAGTAGTGGTAATAGCCGCCGCCGTTGGCGCAGGAGCCCATCGAGATCACCCAGCGCGGCTCGGCCATCTGGTCGTAGACCTTGCGCAGCGCCGGCGCCATCTTGTTGCACAGGGTGCCGGCGATGATCATCACGTCGGACTGCCGCGGGCTGGGGCGAAACACGATGCCGAAGCGGTCCAGGTCATAGCGCGCCGCGCCCGCGTGCATCATCTCGATGGCGCAGCACGCCAGGCCGAAGGTCAGCGGCCACAGCGACCCGGTGCGCGTCCAGTTGATCACGTCATCGAGCCGGGCGGTCGCGTAACCTTGCCGCAGAACGCCTTCTATTCCCATTCCAGCGCCCCCTTCATCCACTCGTAGAAGAAGCCGACCACGAGAATGGCGAGAAACAGCATCATCGACAGAAACCCCGCCAGGCCGATGTCGTTCAGCGCGACCGCCCAGGGAAAAAGGAAGGCGATCTCCAGGTCGAACAGGATGAACAGGATCGCCACCAGGTAGTAGCGCACGTCGAACTTCATGCGCGCGTCCTCGAAGGCCGCGAAGCCGCATTCGTAAGGCGAAAGCTTCTCGCTGTCGGGGTGGCTCGGCCCGAGCATCTTGCCCAGCATCATCGGCATCGCGCCGACCGCCAGGCCGACGAGGATGAACAGCAGGATCGGAAAGTACTCAGCCAGCATAGTTGGTGCCCACGAGCAGACTCGAACTGCTACGGCTTTTTAGGCCACTAGCCCCTCAAGCTAGCGTGTCTACCAATTTCACCACGTGGGCGCGTCCCTCATGTGGAATTATCCTATAAAAATCATTTCGGTATGCCCGACGCGGGCGAGCCGGCGCCGCCACCGGCGGGCGGCAGCGCCTGCGGCTTGGGAACGTCGCTGCCCGGCGCTGCCGGCGGCTGCGGCTTGGCCGCGTCCATCACGGTACTGGCCTCGGACCTGGGCTTTTCGCTCGCCAGATACGCGAGCCCGAGGCTGGTGAGGAAGAACACCGTCGCCAGCGCCGCGGTGGCGCGCGACAGGAAGTTCGCCGAGCCCGTGGCGCCGAACAGGCTCGAGGAGGCGCCGCCGCCGAATCCCGAGCCCATGTCCGCACCCTTGCCGTGCTGGAGCAGCACCAGTCCGATGATCGCCAGCGCGATCAGCACGTGCGCGACGACGATCAAGGTGGTCCACTGTCCCATGTGTTCAGCCTTTGCGTTCCGCCAATTTGCAGATGGCGATGAATTCCTGTGCCTTCAGCGACGCGCCGCCGATCAGCCCGCCGTCGACGTCGGGCTGCGCGAAGATCGCCGCCGCGTTGTCCGCCTTGACGCTGCCGCCGTAGAGGATGCGCGTCGCCGCGGACAGCCGCTGGCGCAGGAACGCGTGCACCTCCTGCGCCTGCCCGGGCGTCGCCGTGCGGCCGGTGCCGATCGCCCACACCGGCTCGTAGGCCACGACGGCATCGCCGATTCCGCCCCGCGCCAGCGCCGCGTCGAGCTGGCGCGCCACCACTTCCTGCATGCGCCCGGCTTCGCGTTCCGGCAGCGTCTCGCCCACGCACAGGATCGGCGTGATGCCGCCGTCGCGCGCCGCAGCGAACTTCGCCGCGACTACCACGTCGCTTTCGCCATACAGTTGCCGGCGCTCCGAGTGCCCTACCAGCACGTAGCGGCAGCCGAACTCCGCCAGCATCGCCCCGGACACTTCGCCCGTATGGGCGCCCGCCGCGTGCTCGCTCACGTTTTGAGCCGCGAGCGCGATCTGCGTTCCCCGCAGCCGTTCCTGCCCCTGCGCGAGGTAGGGATAAGGCACGCAAACGGCGCATTCCACGCCATGCACGCCGGCGACGATCGCGTCCAGGAGCGCCCGGTTGGCCGCCAGGCTGCCGTGCATTTTCCAGTTGCCGGCGACGAGCCGTGCGCGCATCCCGTTACCGTCCGCTGAAAGCGCGAATTCTACCCTTTTTGCCCCGCAGCATGCGCGCCGCGTACCAGGGAGCGCGCGGCGCCGAGCATCGCGTCGTGCACGCGTTCGGCGACGCGCTCGCGCAGCCGCTCCAGGATGGGCGGCAACCGTACCGAGCGGCTCAGCACCCGCGTTTCCTCGGCGTACAGGCGCAGCATCTCGAACAGCCGGCGCTCGAGCTCGCCGTGGGCAAAAGCCGCGCGCAGGCGGCGCCCCTGCCGCCACGCGTCGAGTATCCGCCGCGCGGTGTCCAGGCCGAGCTCGATGCGCCGCAATCGCAGCGGCTCGATCCGCTCGTAGGGAATTTCGATGCGCACCGGGAAAGCGCCGATGCGCTCGAGGAATTCCCGGTCGATCGCGCGCGCCGCGGCGAGGATTTCCCGCGCCGTCCCGGGCGCCGGCGCTTCGCCCGCGCGCCGGATCACCAGCGCGTCCTTGCGCACTTCCTTCGCCACGTTCTCGGCGAGGAACGGCTCGAGCGCGGGCAGCGCCAGGCGCAGCGGCAGCGCCGCGCGCAATTCCTCGACGGTGCGCCGGCTGAACGCCTCGAGCAGCCGGCCGTTCAGTGCGGCGAGTGCCTTCTCCCGGTTCAGGCCGCCGGCTTCACGGCGCGATGGAAGCCGAGCATGCCGCTGAACACCGTCTTCGCAGTAACGTCGCGGAAGCCCACGTCCTCCAGCATGTCGCTCAGCTCCTGCGCGGAATAGAACATCTGCAGCGCCTGGATGAAGTATTCCTTGCAGTTGAGCGCCGCGGGCCCGCTGCGGAACAGGAACCCCGTGAACCACAGGCAGAAGCGCAAGTACGCGTAATAGAGGCTTTCGACGGTCCGGTTGCCCGGCCGCAGCATGTCGCAGTGATAGAAGCGCCCGCCGGGCTTGAGCACGCGGCGGATCTCCTCGGCGACGCGCTGGATGCGCAGGTGCCGCGAGGCGAATTGCAGCGTGACCCCGTCGAAGGTGTTGTCCGGGTACGGCAGCGTGTGCACGTCGTCGATGACGCTCTGGATGCGCAAGCCGAGGCTTTCGGCCTGGCGCCGCCCGACCTCCTGCATCGCGGCGCTGCGGTCGATGGCGTGCACCTCGAGGGTCGGCGCGCGCTTGAGCAGCGCGATGCCGACGGCGTTGGTGCCGGCGCACACGTCGAGCACGCGCTCGCCGGGCTTGATGTCCACGGTCGCCATGAACTGGCGCAGGAACCAGCCCCACAGTCCCAGGCTGGCGATAGTGTTCGCCCGGTCGTAATACGGCGCGACGTCGGCGAACACGTCGTTCAGCTCCCGCGTCCAGACGGCGTTGAAGCGCTCTTCTCGCGCGATCTCGCGCGTGGCGACCGGCGGCGGATTCATCGGCGCCCCTCCCTTCAGATCCGCAACAAGTAAAGCACCGACGCCCCGGTCCCGGCAAGGGCCACGGCGTACACGATTGCCGCGACTGCGCCGTCGGCGCGCAGGCCGAGGTCGGTGCAGGTGATGCGCAGGCGGTGCGCGGCGCTCCAGAGTGACAGGAACACGATCCCGGCCAGTGCCAGCTTGACCAGCCAATGGCCGGCGAAGGCGTGCAGCCGCTCGTAGGCGAGCAGGTCCGGCGTGTAGCCGAGCGCCGCGAGGAGCATGAGGAGGATCAGTGCCGGGGTAAGGAAAGCGGTGAGCGTACCCCCCGCGGCAAACGGGCCCCAGACGATCGGCTTGTTCGAGACCGCCATGCTCAGAAGGCTCCTGCGAGATACAGAACGGCGAGCGACAGTGCCGCCCAGGCGGCGAAGTGCGCGCCGGAGATCGCAGCGTCGGCAACAAACTCCTCGCCACGCTGCAGCGGCAGGGCCTTCGGGGTCAGGTTGAACCAGGTAATGCTGTGATAGACGGCAAAGCCCAGCGCAAGCACGTGGAACACGATGATTTCCGGGGTTCTCAATACCTCGAGGAACACGGCCCACGCAGCCGGCCCCTCGGAGAGTTGCTTCAGCCCCCACACCATGAGCAACGTCCAGCCGCCGATGAACAGGCAACTGAATTCGCGCGCCATGTAGCGCAGGTAACGCGGGTGGCGGAAGATCCACTCCGCAGTGATCGCCCGCACGTAGGGGTTGCGGCTCATTTCTTCAGCCAGGGCATCAGGTGCTGCGTGTACCAGTCCACCGTGCTCTTGATCTTGACCTGCTGGATCGCCCCGGCCGGGTCGACGTGTTCCGGGCAGACTTCGGAGCAGGCGCCCACGAACGAGCACTCCCACGCGCCCTCGGTCGCCGCGATCTCCTGCTGGCGCGACTCGCGCCCGCCGTCGCGCGAGTCCTGGTTCCAGCGGTGCGCGAGCGCGATCGCCGCCGGGCCGATGTACTTCGGCAGCAGGGCGTACTCCGGGCAGGCCGCGTAGCACAGCATGCAGTTGATGCACATGCTGTATTGCTTGAAGCGCTTCAGCTCGGCGGGCGTCTGGCGGTGCTCGCCCTCTTCGATCGCCTTCACGTCCTTGGGCATCAGGTAGGGCCTGACGCGCGCGAGCTTCGCCATGAAATCGTCGATCACGGTGACCAGGTCGCGCTCGATCGGGAAGTGCCGCAGCGGCTCGACGCGGATCAGGCCGGGGTAGTCGCGCAGGAAGGCCTTGCAGGCGAGCTTCGGCTCGCCGTTGATCATCATGCCGCAGCTGCCGCACACCGCCATGTGGCAGGACCAGCGGTAGCTGAGCGTGGGATCGAGGTTCTCCTTGACGTGGTTGAGGGCGTCGAGCACCACCCATTCCTCGCGGCACGGCACCGAATAGCGCTGCCAATGCGGCTCCGCGTCCGTTTCCGGGTTGTAGCGCAGCACCTCCAGCTCGACCCGGCGCTCGCCCATCAGTCGTGGTTTCCCGAGTAGTCGCGCACGCCGGGCTGCGACCGGGTGATCACCACGTCGAGGTAATCGATGCGTGGCGCATCCCCGCCCTGATAGCGGGCGAGCGAATGCTTGAGGTAGCGCTGGTCGTCGCGCTCGACGAAGTCGAGCCGCTGGTGCGCGCCGCGCGACTCCTTGCGCGCCAGCGCGCTCTGCGCGAGCGCTTCGGCGCAATCGAGCATCGAGCCCAGCTCGAGCGCCTGCAGCAGGTCGGTGTTGTAGACGTTGGTCTTGTCGTGCAGCTCGATGCCGCGATACCGGCGGCGCAGGTCCGCGAGCTTGCCGCAGGCTTCGGCGAGGGCTTCGCCGGTCCGGTAGATGCCGGCGTTCTGTTCCATCGTGTGCATCATCTCCTTGCGCAATCCCGCCACGGTTTCGGTGCCGCCGCTCCTTTGCATCAGCTCGCGGATGCGCGCCTGCGCCGCGGCGGCGAGCGCTCCGACATGCGCCGGGCGCGCGCCCGACTGAAGATACTCCATCGCGCTCAAGGCCGCGCGGCGGCCGAACACCAGCAGCTCGGTCAGCGAATTGGAGCCGAGGCGGTTCGCCCCGTTGATACTGACGCAGGCGCACTCCCCTGCCGCGTAAAGCCCCGGCAGCGGCGTCGCCGCCCGGATATCGGTATGGATGCCGCCCATCATGTAGTGCACCACCGGGCGCACCGGCACCGGGTCGGTCACCGGGTCCACGCCCATGTAACTGATGGACATGTCGCGCACCAGCGGCAGGCGCTCGTTGATCTTGTCCTCGCCCAGGTGCCGCATGTCGAGCAGCATCGAGTCCCCCCACTGGGTGGACACGGCATTGCCCTTTTTCTGCTCGTGCCAGAACGCCTGGCTCACCCGGTCGCGCGGGCCGAGCTCCATGGTTTTCAGGACCGGATGCCCGAGCGGCGTTTCCGGCCCCATGCCGTAATCCTGCAGAAAGCGCCGGCCATGCTTGTTGAGCAGCACGCCGCCTTCGCCGCGGCAGGCCTCCGTCAGCAGGGTGCCGGTGCTCGGCAGCCCGGTCGGGTGGTACTGCACGAACTCCATGTCCTTCAGCGGCACGCCGGCGCGGTAGGCGAGCGCCATGCCGTCGCCGGTCTTGATCGCGCCGTTGGTGGTGAACGGGAACATGCGCCCGGCGCCGCCGCCCGCGACGATCACCGCCCCGGCCTCGAAGCAGCGCATCTGCCCGCTGCGCATCTCGATGGCGACGAGGCCCGCGCAGCGGCCTTCGTCCACCAGCAGCTCGGTGGCGTAATACTCGTCGAAGCGCTGGATCGAGGCGAACTGGAGCGAGGTCTGGAACAGCGTGTGCAGGATGTGGAAGCCCGACTTGTCGGCGGCGAACCAGGTGCGCTGCTTCTTCATGCCGCCGAAGGGGCGCACCGCCACCGAGCCGTCCGCCTCGCGGCTCCAGGGGCAGCCCCAGTGCTCGAGCTGGATGAGCTCTCTCGGTGCTTCCTGCACCAGATACTCGACGGCGTCCTGGTCGCACAACCAATCCCCGCCGCCCACGGTGTCGTTGAAATGGTGCTCCAGGCTGTCGTCGGGCTTGATCACCCCCGCCGCCCCGCCTTCCGCCGCGCAGGTGTGGCTGCGCATGGGGTAGACCTTGGAAATCAGCGCGATGCGCAGCTTCGGGTCGGCCTCGGCGAGCGCGATCGCGGCCCGCAGGCCGGCGCCGCCGGCGCCGATGATCGCAATGTCCGTGCGGATCACTTCCACCGGCGCCATAGTGCCGCAACCTCCGGCCGCGCGCTTGACTTGCATCAAACGCGCGCCGCGCGGGCGCCGCGCCTAGCCGAAGCGGCCGGTGATGTAGTCCTCGGTCTGCTTCTTCCTCGGCTTGATGAAGATCTCGTCGGTGACGCCGTACTCGATCAACTCGCCGAGGTACATGTAGGCGGTGTAGTCGGAGACGCGCGCCGCCTGCTGCATGTTATGCGTGACGATGACGATGGTCACCTTGGTCTTCAGGTCGTGGATCAACTCCTCGATCGAGGCGGTGGCGATGGGATCGAGCGCCGAGGTCGGCTCGTCGAACAGCAGGATCTCCGGGTCGGTGGCGAGCGCGCGCGCGATGCACAGGCGCTGCTGCTGGCCGCCGGAGAGGTTGAAGGCGGGCTCCTGCAGGCGGTCCTTGACCTCGTCCCACAGCGCGGCGTTGCGCAGCGCCTCCTCGACCTTCTCGTTCAGGGACACGCGCCGGCTCTCGCCGCGCACGCGCAGCCCGTAGGCGACGTTCTCGTAGATCGACTTCGGAAAGGGATTGGGCTTCTGGAACACCATCGAGACGCGCATGCGCACCTCGATGGGGTCCACGCCGGCGCCGAGGATGTTGATATCGTCGGGATACAGGCGGATCTCGCCCTGGTAGCGGTTGCCGGGATACAGGTCGTGCATGCGGTTGAAGCAGCGCAGGAACGTCGACTTGCCGCAGCCCGAGGGCCCGATGAGCGCGGTCACCTGCTTCTCGTAGACCGGCATGGCGAGCGCCTTCAGCGCCTGGAAGTCGCCGTAGAAGAAATTGAGGTCCTTGACCGAAGCCTTGGCCACGGCCGGGACTGCTTCCTGCGCGGGAACCGCTACCATTTGATTCTTTTCCTCAGTCTGTAGCGCAGCCAGATGGCGATGGCGTTCATGCCGAGCGTCATCAGCACCAGCACGAATCCCGCGGCCGCGGCGTTCTGCAGGAACGCCGCCTCCGGCCGCGAGGTCCAGTTGAACATCTGGATCGGCATCACGGTGAAGCCCGCGGTCAGCCACTCGAAATTGACGAACGGCGGCTCGGCGCTCACCGGCGACGGCGGCAGGAAGGCGATGAAAGTGAGGGCGCCGATGGTGATCACGGGCGCTGTCTCGCCGATCGCGCGTGCCATGCCGATGATGACGCCCGTCAGGATGCCCGGCATCGAGTACGGGATGATGTGATCCTTGCTCACCTGCCACTTGGTCGAGCCGAGCGCGTAGGCGCCTTCGCGGATGCCCTGGGGAATCGAACGGATCGCTTCGCGCGTCGCGACGATGACCACGGGCAGGATGAGCAGCGCCAGCGTCAGGCCGGCGGCGAGGATCGACTGGCCCAGTCCGAACTGGTAGACGAACAGCCCGAGCGCGAGCAGCCCGTAGATGATGGAGGGCACGCCGGCTAGGTTGGTGATGTTGATCTCGATGATGTCGGTGACCCAGTTCTTGGGCGCGTATTCCTCGAGGTAGATGCCCGAAGCGACCCCCAGCGGCACGGCGAAGAAGGCCGTCACCAGCATGACCAGCGACGAGCCGACCCAGGCCGAGAGTATCCCCGCCTGCGCGGGCTTGCGCGAGGGGTAGCTGGTGAGGAAGTCCCAGGAGAGGCGCGGCAGGCCGTCCACCGCCATGTCGATGAACAGCGCGGCGAATGTGAGCACGCCGACCATCAGCGCGAGCAGGCCGCACAGGCCGAAAATCATGTCCCAGCGCTTGTGCGACGCGATCAGGCCGCGGATCTGGTTCAGGTCCTTCGCATAGGCCATGTCAGTACGCCTCGCGGAAGCGCTTGCGCATCACGTGGCCCGCGATGTTGCAGGCCAGGGTGAACAGCATCAAGGTCAATCCCGCGGCGAAGATCGTCTGGTAGCCGATCGAGCCGTGCGGCAGATCGCCGAGCGCCACCTGCACGATGAACGCGGTGATGGTCGCCGCGGGCTCGAG
>Ga0209108_10001118_pt1 | contig 15497 bp, 10 predicted proteins | sample Rifsed10ft1_FD_184003 | JGI IMG/M metagenome (GOLD analysis project Ga0209108, IMG submission 184003) | Soil microbial communities from Rifle, Colorado, USA - sediment 10ft 1 (version 2) | ecosystem: Environmental > Terrestrial > Deep subsurface > Rock core/Sediment | place: Rifle, Colorado...
CCGTCCATCACGCGCTCGACCAGCGCCTGGCGGTTGATCGCCTTAGACATGGCCTTGCGTACCCGCGCGTCCCGGAGCGGATTCTTCTCGAGCGGCCTGCCTGATTTGTCGGTGACGAAAGGGGACTTGTCGCGGTTGCTGTCCAGGTGCAGGTACATCACGCGGTGCGACACGATGCGGTAGACCGCAAGTTCCGCGTTCTTCGACACCTTGGCGAGATCGGCGGTCGGCACGTTTTCGATCGCCCGCACGTCGCCGGCGAGCAGCGCCGCCACGCGCGCGGGATCCGAGGTGATGAGCCGCAGCGTCACCTTGTCCCAGGGCGACTTCGCGCCCCAGTAGGCCTCGTGGCGGGCGAGTTCGATGCGATCTCCTTTTTGCCAGCGCACGAACCGGAACGGCCCGGTGCCGATCGCCGCCTTGCCGGAATTGAAATCCTCGGTCGCCGCGCCCTTTGCGGCGCGGCTCGATACGATCAGGATCGTGCCCATGTCGTTCGGTATCAGCGGGTAGGGCGTCGCGGTCTTGAGCCGTATGGTGTGGGGATCGACGATGATTTTTTCGGTGATCTGCTTGCTGTAGGTGGTGAAGGGTGACGGGCTGTTGGGGACCGCCGGCACGCGATCGAGCGAAAACGCGACGTCGGCCGCGGTGAACTCGGAACCGTCATGGAACTTGACGCCGCGGCGCAGCTTGAACTCCCAGGTGAGCTCGTCGATCGCGCGCCACGACTCGGCGAGCGCGGGGATCAGCCTGCCACGCTGGTTTTTGCTCACCAGCGGTTCGAAGATGTGCCCGCCGACGTTGTTGTTGGGCGTGAGATTGTGAAAGTGCGGATCGATCGAGGTCACGTCGGCTCCGAGGCCGACGCTCAGGTCGGCGCCGGATGCGGCGAACGACAATGCGAGCGATGCGCAGCCGAGAATGCGTGCAAGCAACTTCCCCATGTCACTTCCTCCAGGTTCCCGTGGCGCGAAGAGCATACCGCAAATCGCCGGGCGATTGCGGGCGGCCTGGCGTCAGCCGTGAATCGCCGCGCATTGACACTCGCCGGGCCCCCCCCTATCCTGAACCCTTTGCAACGGGAGCACTTGCATGGCCGTTCCGTCGTCCGACGTGCCGGTCAGTGTGGACATGATCCGGAGGATGGTGGAATTTCCCACCGTCAGCCGCGACTCCAACCTCGATCTGATCCATTTTATCCGCGACCATCTCAAGCCGTATGCGGCCGACGTGCGGCTTACCTACGACGATGGCAGGGGGAAGGCGAATCTGTTCGCGACGCTGGGCCCGCGCGGCGTGCCGGGGATCGTGCTCTCGGGCCATACCGATGTGGTGCCGGTGGAGGGGCAGGCGTGGGACGCCGACCCGTTCTCCCTGGTCGAAAAGGACGGACGGCTCTATGGCCGCGGCGCCTGCGACATGAAAAGCTTCCTCGCCGTCGCGCTCGTCCTCGCACCCGAGTTCGTCGAACGCGGCCTGAAGGTGCCGCTGCATTTCGCGTGCTCGTACGACGAGGAAGTCGGCTGCATCGGCGTCGGCCGCATGATCGAGGACCTCAACCGCGCCGGCATCAGGCCCCAGGCGTGCATCGTCGGCGAGCCGACGATGATGCGGCCGGTCATCGCGCACAAGGGGAAGAAGGGTTATCGCTGCACCTTTCGCGGGCTCGCTGCGCACTCGGCATACGCGCCGCGCGGCGCGAACGCGGTGGAGGCCGCCGCCGAAGCGATCGCATATCTCAAGCGCATGGCGCGGCGCCATCGCGATACCGGGCCGTTTGACCGGAGCTTCGACATCGCGCATACCACGGTGCATACGGGAGTCGTTCGCGGCGGCACGGCGCTCAACATCGTGCCGCATGAGTGCACGTTCGATTTCGAGTTTCGCTACCTTCCCGGCGAGGATCCGGAAAGCCTGCTGACGGAGTTCGAGCATCATGTGCGCGAAGCGATCGTCCCCGAGCTGCGAGCCGTCGATCCCGAAGCGGGCGTCACGATCGTGCCGCTCTCGGAGATTCCGGCGCTTGACACCGGTCCCGAGACGGAAGTCGTGGCGCTGGCCCAGGAGTTGTCGGGCAGCGCCGAGATCGGGAAGGTATCCTTCGGCACGGAAGCCTCGCAATTTCAGCGCGCCGGCATTCCGACCGTGGTGTGCGGCCCCGGCTCGATCGACCAGGCGCACCGTCCGAACGAGTTCGTGACGCTCGAGCAGGTCGCGCGCTGCGAAGCGTTCATGCGGCGCCTGATGGACCGCGTTTGCAACAATTGACGGCGGAGAGGGATCAGGCTGTCGTGGCGGATGGTGAGCGCTTCGATCTCATCGTCCGCAACGCCACCGTCATCGATGGCACGCGCGCGCCGCGTTTTGCGGGCGAGATCGGCGTGCGCGAAGGGAAAATCGCGCGCATCGGCGACCTGAGCGGCGCACGGGGCAGCGTCGAGATCGACGCAGCGGGCCGCATCGCCGCTCCCGGATTCATCGACGCGCATACTCACGACGACCGCCTGCTGCTGTCGGCCCCGGAGATGACGCCCAAGGTGAGCCAGGGCGTCACCACCGTCATCACCGGCAACTGCGGCATCAGCCTGGCGTGTACGCCGCCTCGCGGCGCCATGACGCCCCCGCTCGATCTGCTCGACGGCGAGGGGTCGTGGTTCCGTTTTCCCTCGTTCGACGCGTATCGCCGGGAATTGTCCGCGCAACCCGCGACCATCAATGCGGCCTGTCTGCTGGGGCACACTACGCTGCGCTGCGCGGTGATGGACGATCTGGAGCGCGCGGCGAGACCTGCTGAGTTGGCGAGGATGCGCGAGATGGCGCGCGAGGCGCTTGCCGCAGGGGCAATCGGCATTTCGACAGGAACGGCTTATGCTCCCGCCGCCGCGGCGCCGGCGGAGGAGCTGATCGAAGTCTGCCGCCCGCTCTCCGAGTACGCCGGTCTCTACGCCACGCACATGCGCAACGAAGACGACCGGGTGATCGAATCCATCGAGGAGACGTGCCGCATCGGCCGCGAGCTCGGCGTGCCGGTGGTGATCTCGCATCACAAGACCGTGGGGACGGCGAATCACGGGCGCTCGGTGGAAACGCTGGCGCTGATCCGCCGCCGCATGACGGAACAGGAGATCGGGCTCGACTGCTATCCTTACATCGCCTCCTCCACGGTGCTGCGCTACGACCGGCTCGAACAGTCCTCGCGCATCATCGTGACGTGGTCCAGGCCCCATCCCGAGTTTTCGGGTCTCGACCTGAATGAAGTCGCGCGGCGGCTGGGCGTGTCGGAGACCGAGGCGGTGGAACGCATCAAACCGGCGGGTGCGATCTACTTCATGCTCGACGAAGGGGATGTGCGGCGTATCCTCGCATTCGATGAGACGATGATCGGCTCCGACGGCCTGCCGCACGACGTGAAGCCGCACCCGCGGCTGTGGGGGACGTTTCCGCGGGTGTTGGGCCACTACTCACGGGAGCTGAAGCTGTTTTCGCTCGAGACGGCGGTCTACAAGATGACGGGATTGCCGGCAACGAGGTTCCGCCTCGCCGGACGCGGCACGCTGAAAGAAGGGCACCACGCGGACATCACGATATTCGACGCCGGGACCGTGGCCGATGCCGCGGACTTCCAGGACTCCACGCGGCCCGCGCAAGGCATCGATACCGTGATCGTCAACGGCGAGATCGTCTGGCGCGACGGCAGACCCACGGGGAAGCGACCCGGCCGCGTGTTACTGAACCGCGGCGGCCACGTCGCAGCCGACTGAAAGCGGATGAAATCGGTGCTCGAAGTGCGTGAGCCGTGAGCCGACCAAGGTCAGAGGGTGAGCGGTGAATCGATAAGGACGGTCTTGCTCCAGTCGGATCACGGATCACGCTTCACCAATCACCGATAACCAGTGACTGGTCACGCAGTTCAGTGATGCAGGATCTTGGACAGGAAGTGCTGCGCCCGCTCGGAACGGGGCTTGCCGAAGAAGTCTTCCTTGACCGCATCCTCGACGATCTCGCCGCGGTCCATGAAGATCACGCGGTGCGCCACCTTGCGCGCGAAGCCCATTTCGTGCGTCACCACCATCATGGTCATGCCTTCCTGGGCGAGTTCGACCATCACGTCCAGCACCTCGTTGATCATCTCGGGGTCGAGCGCGGAGGTCGGCTCGTCGAACAGCATCGCGATCGGGTCCATCGCCAGCCCGCGCGCGATCGCGACCCGCTGCTGCTGGCCGCCTGACAATTGCCCGGGATACTTGGGCGCCTGCTCCGTCAGTCCGACGCGCTTCAGCAGCGCATGCGCCTTCTCGATGGCGTCCTCCCGGCTCCGCCCGAGCACCTTGATCTGCGCGAGGGTGATGTTGTCGATGACGCTCATGTGAGGGAACAGCTCGAAGTTCTGGAACACCATGCCGATACGCGCGCGCAGTTTCGGCAGGTTTGTATCTTTCGCCGACACCGATATGCCGTCGACGACGACGTCGCCCTGCTGAAACGGCTCGAGGCCGTTCACGCACTTGATGAGCGTGGACTTGCCCGAGCCCGACGGCCCGCACACCACGACCACTTCGCCCTTGCTGACGCGCGTAGTGCAATTGGCGAGCACCTGGAATTCCCCGTACCACTTGCTGACGTTCCTGATTTCGATCATGGCGAGTAGGGCTCTCAACGTCCGGTGCTGTAGCGGACCTGCAGCCGCCTGACGAAGTGCGAAGCCGAGAAGCAGAGCAGAAAGTAGACGAGCGCGGCGAACAGATACATCTCGACCAGCCGCCCGTCGCGCTGCGCCACCTTGCTCGCCGCGCCCATGAAGTCGGTGAGCCCGACCACGTAGACCAGCGAAGTATCCTGGAACAGGATGATGCCCTGCGTGAGCAGGATCGGGACCATATTGCGGAATGCTTGCGGCAATATGATTTTGGTCATCGCCAGCCTGTAGTTCAGGCCGAGGGCGTACGCGGCGTGACCCTGGCCGCGCGGCACGCTCTGGATGCCGGCGCGGATGATCTCGCAGTAATACGCCGCTTCGAACATGGTGAACGCGATCAGCGCCGAGTAGAACGGCCCGATGCCGGTCGCGTAGGCATCGCCCGTGATCTTCTTCATCGCGATCGGCACCAGGAAATAGAACCAGAATATCACCAGGATCAGCGGCGTCGCGCGCAGCAGGTTCACGTAGCCGCCGGCGGGCGCGCTGAGCACTGTGAAGCTCGACAGGCGCATCAGCGCGAGCAGGGTGCCGAGTAATATACCGCCCAGCATGGACAACAAAGTCAGCCCCAGCGAGAACAGCATGCCCTGCCACAGGTAGGGCAGCGAGCGCGAAATGACGTCAAAATCAAAACCGGTGAACATGCTGCGCTATTTCCCCGCGGATCCGATGTAGCCGGGCACGCGCACCTTGTTCTCCAGCGTACGCATCCCCACCGTTACCACGAGCGTGATCAGCACATAGATCACGGTGGCGACGGTGAAAGCCTCGAAGGTGCGGAACGTGTACTCGGAGATCTGCCGTGCCTGGGCGGTGAGCTCCAGCACGCCTATGGTGAGCGCGACCGACGAATTCTTGAAGATGGTCAGGAACTCGGAGGTGAGCGGCGGGATGACGATACGATAGCCCATCGGCAGCAGCACGTGGCGGTAGACCTGCCCCCGCGTGAGACCCATCGCGAGGCCCGCGTAGGTCTGTCCGATGGGGATCGACTGGATGCCGGAGCGCACCTGCTCCGCGACGCGCGACGCGGTGTAGAAACCGAGGCATAGCACCGCATTCCAGAATTCGGGCATGGGCATCCGGGTCTTCATCCAGTCCCCCATGCCCAGGGGCACGATTTCGGGCAGCACGAAGTACCAGATGAACATCTGAACCAGCAGGGGGACGTTGCGGAAGACCTCGACGTAGACGGTGGCGGGAGCGCGCAGCACGGCGAGCGGGGTGGTGCGCAGCACTCCCAGCACCGAACCCACGATGAACGCAATGATCCAGGCCAGGATGGATACCAGCAGCGTCCACTTGGTTCCGGAGAGAACCCAGTCGAGGTAGGTGCCGCCGCCCGAGAAGGCCGGCTGCAGAAAGACGCTGAAGTCCATGATCAGCAGGATTTTGTCGGACCTGGTTCCGACAAAATCCTGAAATGGAAGAAACCGAAGAATGACGCGACGAGAACCCCACGCAACCGACGTTTGTTCCGGCCAGTCCGATGTTGCGACATGCGATGTATCTTCTCAGGCAGCCTGTCGCCGGAGGCGGCAGGCTTGCACCAGGAGTTTGTCGGGGCCAAGTCCGACAAACTCCTCCTAGCACTTCATCTTGCCACAGGCCTCGACACCCTTGTCGTTCGGGTTCTTCACCAGTTCCTTGAGCGCGTCCGACATCGGGAAGCCCAGGTTGATGCCTTTGGGCGGGATCTTCGACTGGAACCACCTGGCGTAGATCTTGTTTATTTCGCCGCTCTTGTAGAGGCCGGTCACGGTCTTGTCGACCAGCTTCTTGAAAGCCGGGTCATCCTTGCGCAGCATGATCCCGTACGGGTCGTCCGACAGGAACTGGCCGACGATCTGGTAATCGGCCGGCTTCTTGGCGCTGGCGCGCAGGCCATAGAGCAGGATGTCGTCCATCGGGAACGCCACTGCGCGGCCGGTTTCCACCGCCAGGAACGACTCGGCATGGTCCTTGGCCGGGATGAAGTTGATGCCCAGCTTCTTCTCGTCGTTGTACGCTTTCATGGCCCGTTCATTCGTGGTGCCCTGCGTGAAGACCACGGTCTTGCCCTTGAGGTCATCGTAGCCCTTGACGCCGGAAGACTTCTTGACGATCAGCTTGGTGCCGGTCATGAAGTAGGTGGGGGCGAAGGCGACCTGCTTCTGCCGCTCGACGCTGTTGGTGGTGGAGCCGCACTCCATGTCGATGTTGCCGCCGGTGAGAATCGGGATGCGGGTCTGGGAGGTGACCGGCACGTACTCGATCTTGAGCTTCGGCATCTTGAGTTCGGCCTTGATCGCATCGACGATCTTCAGGCAGATATCGACGCCGTAGCCGATCGGCCGCTGCTTGTCGTCGAGATAGGAGAACGGGATCGAGGCGTCGCGGTGGCCGATTTTCACGACGCCGGTGTCCTTGATCTTCTTGAGCGTTCCGGTGAGTTCCTGCCCGGCGGCCGGGGCGGCGATCATGACTGCCGCGAGCATTGAGCACAACAGAGTTCCATGGCGGATCATCGCAATCTCCTTAAGGCGTTATCGGGTCGGAAAGGCGCGCGGAATGCATCATATAAGTTATTGAACTTCCAGTTTGAATCTAGCCTAACACGGTTGTGTTGTCCAGTTTGTGCCGATCCGGCGCGCGCTGCGGCCGGGAACCGGCTTGTGCGCCTGCCGCGGGCCTTTCATCGGCGCGCGAAGGCGCGTGATGTCACTTCGCTTGCGCGTCGTCATTTGCCCCGTTCGCGCGGCCGACTCGTCGCGCCGCGGCCGATGCCATCTGCGCATCGCTGTGCGCGCCGTGCGTGATCTCGATCGACCAGTTGAATGGAACACCGAGCTGACCGGCTGCGCTCCGTGCGCCATCGAAAAAACGCTTCCCGCGCTCGAACCTGTGGGCGCCCTGAGCCATCGCTTCCGGCGCGCGCGGCAGCGATGGATGGTCGGGGTCGATGTCCTCGCTTCCCAGCAGGACGATGAGGCGCCGGCTCAACGCAGCACGCAGACGCTCGTTGGCCGATTCCAGGCCGCCGAGTCCGTAGGGATAGCGTATGCCCGGGTCCGGCATGGCGTAAGAACCCGCATTCGCGGCGACAGCGACTCGAAACCGCGCCGCCGGCATGACCAGTGCCATGCGGTGCACGAATTGGCCGCCGGCAGAATGCCCATAAATGTCATAGTGCGTGGCGGTGAACACATTGGCGAGCCTCACTGCGTCGAAGATGTTCTCAAGCGCGGTGAAACTCCATTCTGCGTCGGGCATCATCGTGCCGTCCGCGCGCATCACATTACCGAACTGGTATTGCCGAATCCTGCCGAACCCGGCTCGCGAGAACTCGGGCACGAGCAGGATGAACTGTCCCCTTTCGGCGTGCGGGATCCAGTGCCGGCGGTAGGTCTCACCATTGCGTCCGCGACCGTGCATGACATACACCACGGGTGCATCGGCGCCGGCGGTGTGCGGCCGGTGGTACCAGACGGTGATCTTCCGCGCGCGTCCATCCGTGTGATGTTCGTGCAGGAAGCTGCCCGAGCCCTCGGCGAGGCGGTAGGTGGGATCGGACGCCTGAGCCAGGCTCGCAACGAGCGCAAGTACTGCTCCAGCCGCAAGGGTGCGTCCCGCGTTCATCACGGCAGGGTGGAGTCGTCGTACGCGCGCTGGCGTGCCCGCGTCATGCTGATGGGTTCGATGACCCCGGCGCCCCGTGCACGACAAGCGTGAAGCGGGCGGAGGGCGCGCGACGTTTGGCGTGGGGGTGGCTTACGGGCACGGAGCGGGCGTGGGAGATAGGCCAAGTCTACCGCGTAAGCCTGACGTAAGGCGGACGGTGTACCATCCGCGCGCGGAATTCGTGGCGGCATGCTCCCGCGCCGGCGGACCAACCGACCGGTGGCGCCGCGTATTCCGATCAATCCAACTGAAGGAGTACGACGATGCCTGATGTAAAAGACACCGCGCAAGGGAGCGCGGCGACGGTCGCGCCAAGCATGAAGTTCAAGAACATGAGCATTTTGCAGAAGCTCACCTATATCGGCAAAGCCACACTTTGCATATTGACGTTCGGTTTTGCCTTTCCGAATATCTTCATGGATTAGTATCAGGCTGGAACCCGGGTGCGCAATGACGTGCGCGCCTGGATTGCCCCGGCATTCTGCTCCGCGCCGCACGCGCCGGAGGATGCGGGCGCCGTCCGGTGCCCAAGTGTTCCTGCGTCCTTCGCGCGCCGGTTACGGCCTCATTTGACGATGAATGCCTCGATGATGCGCGCGAGCCGCTCCGGCTGATCGTGGTGCATCATGTGCCCGCAATCGTCGATCCAGGCTTCGTGAAAGTCGCGGAACGCACACCGGCGCTCGTCCAGTTGTTGCGGTGTGTCCCTGAGATAACCGCCACGCTTCGAATCGCGGGCGAAGACCCAGAGCACCGATGCCGTGATCTCGCGCCAGCATGCGAGCATTTCCTCGATGCGGAACAGATACGGGTTCGCTATCTTGTGCCGCGGGTCGCTGGATAGAACGATCTCGCCGCTTTCGCTCTCCCGCGCCCAGTGCCGGGCAAGAAAGGCCGCCTGCTCGCCGGTGAGCCGTGGATTCAGACCCTTGAGCCGTTCGGCAACCTCGTCGTAGGAACGGTACGGTTTGAAGCGGGGCGGTTCGCGCAGGTCGTCGAGCCACTGCCTGATGCGGGCCGGTGCCTGCCCGGGCGAAGTGCGCCCGAGACCGAATCCCTCCAGCGACACGAGCCGGCGCACGCGATGCGGCCGCGCTCCGGCGTAGGCGCAGGCGACCATGCCGCCCATGCTGTGGCCGACGATGTCCGCGGGCGCATCGGGTTGGATGAGGTGCAGCAGATGGTCCAGGTCGGCATAGTAGTCCGGATACCAGTAGCCGTCCCGCTGCCACTGGCTCAACCCGAATCCCCGCCAGTCGGGCGCAATCACGTACCAGTCGCGCTCGAGGCAATCCACCAGGAACTGGAACGACGCCGAAACATCCATCCAGCCGTGGAGAAGAACGAGTTTTGGATGGCGCGGCTCGCCCCACGTGCGCACGTGGTGGCGCAGCCCGCGGACCTCGTAATAGTGCGATGCGCTCGGTTTCGTCATGAGTGATGCGGAGTCGAAAAAACGCGCATTATGCAGCAAATGTCGATTTTTCCGCTGCGCGCCGTAAAATACGCGGATGGACCCGGCGTTCGTCCACTTGAGGCTGCACAGCGAGTACTCGATCGTGGACGGGATCGTCCGCCTCGACGAGGCGGTGGCCGCGGCGGCGCAGGACGGCATGCCGGCGCTGGCGCTGACCGACCTCGCCAACGTTTTTGGCCTCGTCAAGTTCTACAAGGAGGCGCGCGGCAAGGGGCTGAAGCCCCTGTCCGGCTGCGACGTCTGGATCGCCAACGATGGTGATCGCGACAAGCCCCACCGTCTGCTGCTTCTGTGCCAGTCGCGCGAAGGCTATCTGCGCCTGTGCGATCTCCTGAGCCGGGCCTATCGCTGCAACCAGTATCGGGGACGCGCCGAAATTGCGCGCGGTTGGTTCTCCGAAGTCGGCACCGAAGGGCTCATCGCGCTTTCGGGTGCGCACCTCGGCGACGTGGGGCAGGCGCTCGTCGCCGGCAACGGGACGCAGGCGCGTTCCTTTGCCCGCGGCTGGCACGCACTGTTCCCGCAGCGTTACTACCTCGAGTTGCAGCGGCTGACCGATGGCGCGTCCGGCGCCGCGTCCGTCGCAATCGAGAATTGCGTGCAGCAGACAGTGCGGCTTGCGGCCGAGTTGAAGCTGCCGGTGGTGGCGACGCACCCGGTGCAGTTTCTTGCGCCCGACGACTTCCGCGCGCACGAGGCGCGGGTGTGCATCGCCGAAGGTTACATCCTTGCCGACCAGCGGCGCCCGAAGCGTTTCGGCACCGATCAGTACTTCAAGACCCAGGCGGAAATGGCCGCGCTGTTTCACGACATTCCCGCAGCGCTCGCCAATAGCGTCCAGATCGCGATACGCTGCAATCTCACGCTCGAACTTGGCAAGACCTGGCTGCCGATGTTTCCGACACCCGACAACGTCGGGCTGGAGGATTACCTCACACAGCGTGCGGTCACCGGGCTCTGCGGGCGGTTGAAGCAGCTCTATGCCGACGAGACGGTGCGTGCGGCCAATCAGGCACGTTACGAGGAGCGGCTCAAGTTCGAGATTGCGACCATCGTGCAGATGGGGTTCGCGGGCTACTTCCTGATCGTCGCCGACTTCATCAACTGGGCGAAAGGGAACGGCGTGCCGGTGGGCCCGGGACGCGGCTCGGGCGCCGGTTCGCTCGTCGCCTATTCGCTGGGCATCACCGATCTCGATCCGCTGCGCTACGACCTGCTGTTCGAGCGCTTCCTCAACCCGGAACGCATCTCCATGCCGGACTTCGACATCGATTTCTGTCAGGACGGGCGCGATCGGGTGATCGATTACGTAAAGAGCAGGTACGGCGCCGACAGCGTCTCGCAGATCGCCACCTTCGGCACCATGGCGGCGAAGGCGGTGGTGCGGGACGTAGGCCGCGTGCTCGACCTCCCGTACAGCTTCTGCGACCAGTTCGCGAAGCTGATCCCGTTCCAGCCCGGCCGCACGGTGACGTTGCGGCGCCGCACGGATGCGGACGACAAGCAGACGATTTATGCCCGCGAGATCGAGCCGCTCATCGGGGAACGCGAAAAAAAGGAGGAGGAAGTCGCCGAGTTGCTCGCGCTCGCCGAAAAACTCGAAGGCCTCACGCGCAACGTCGGCATGCACGCGGGCGGCGTCCTGATCGCGCCGGGCAAGCTCACCGATTTCTGCCCGATCTACGTTGCCGACGGCGCGCAGGCATCCGTGTCGCAATTCGACATGAAGGACGTCGAAGCGGTCGGCCTCGTCAAGTTCGACTTCCTTGGACTCACCACGCTCACGATACTGGACTGGACGGCGAGATACATCAGGAATGAGGATCGAGGATCAAGGATCGAGGGAAAACCCGCAGAGATCACTCAATCCTCAATCCTGAATCCTCAATCCTTCGACCTTGCCGCCATTCCCCTCGACGACCGCAAAACGTTCGAGATCTTCTCGAGCGCGAACACCACCGGGATCTTCCAGTTTGAATCGCGCGGCATGCGCGACTTGCTGAAGCGCGCGCGCCCCGACCGCTTCGAGGACCTGATCGCGCTGGTCGCGCTCTACCGGCCCGGGCCGATGGACCTGATTCCAGACTTCATCGAGCGCAAGCACGGGCGCCAGCGCGTCGACTACCCGGATCCCAGGGTGCAGCCGATCCTCGAGCCTACCTACGGGATCATGATCTACCAGGAGCAGGTGATGCAGATCGCGCAGGTGATCGGCGGTTACACCCTGGGAGCCGCCGACGAGTTGCGCCGCGCGATGGGCAAGAAACTGCCCGAGGAAATGGCGCAGCACCGCGGCACCTTCGTCGCGGGAGCGGCCAAGAACGGCGTGTCGGAGCGGAAGGCCAACGAAATTTTCGACCTGATGGAGAAATTCGCAGGCTACGGTTTCAACAAATGTGTCGTGGGTTCGACACAGGTGCAGGACGCGCGCACGGGTGAGCGCTGGACCGTGCAGGAGTTGTTCAAGCGGCGAAAGAACCTCGATCTGGTTGTGCATTCGCTGGGGGATGACTGGCGCTTGCGCGCACGAGCCGTGCGCACCGTGGTATGGAACGGGCGCCGGCCGACCTTCGAGCTTCGCACCGCGCTCGGCCGTCGCATCGTCGCGACCGACAATCATCCGCTGCGTACGCTCGACGGCTGGATTCCGCTGCGTGATCTCGCACCCGGCGACCGCATTGCCATGCCACGCCGGCTTGATGTGGCGAGCAGTGCGCGCTGGCCGGAGCACGAGCTAATCGTGCTCGGCGGGCTACTTTCTGAAGGTAATACCTGCCATCCAACGTGTTTGTACTTCTATAACAACGATGCCGGGCTGATTGCCGATTTCGCCCATGCCGCGAGCCGCTTCCCGGATACAGTCGCAAGGGTGGCGACGCGCGCCAATGGTCGCTTGGAAGTGTGCCTTTCCACCGGGCGTGATACGCGCTTTCGTAAGGGCCAGCGGCCGTGGAACGCGACCGTGGGCAATGCCGCGCTCGCGCTCGACGAGCTGCCCGCTCGCAACGGCGCGTTTGTGTGGGCGCAACAGCTCGGCCTGCTCAATCGACGCGCCGATCGGAAGCGCGCACCGTGCGCGGTGTTCACGCTCGCTGACGGGAACATCGCGTTGCTGCTCGGTCGCATGTGGTCGGGCGATGGTTTCTTCATCGGGCCGTCGAACACAGTGCCATATTACGCAACCAGTTCCGAGGGTTTGGCGCGCGACGTGCAGGATCTCTTGCTGCGGCTGGGGGTGGTTGCGCGCATCCAAACGAAGCGGTTCAAGTATCGAGGAGGATTGCGCCCCGGTTACGCGGTATACCTGCTGGGCGAGGACAGTGTGCGGCGGTTCGTCGAGTGCGTCGTGCCGCATTGTGTTGGGCGCGATGTGCAGATTCGAGCGTTGAAGGCACGTCTGGCGCTGTTGGCAGGCGGCGCCAGCAGCAAGGACACGGTACCGGGCGCTGTGCGTCGCCGGGTTGATGCCGCACGGATCGGAGCGGGACTGACCTGGCGCGAACTGGAAGTGCAAAGCGCCGTCTCGATGAGGGAGTTTTACGGTCGCGGCTCGGTGGGCAAGCGTGGGTTCCGCCGCGCTACCGTCGGCAGGCTCGCCGCATACTTCAACGACGACGGTTTGCGTGCTTTAGCGACGTCGGACGTGTACTGGGACACATTGGTCGAAATCGCGCCGCGTGGGGTCGAAGACGTGTACGACCTCGAGGTCGAAGGTGACCACAACTTTGTCGCTGACGGTCTGATCGTGCACAACTCGCACGCGGCGGCGTACGCGGTGCTCGCCTACCAGACCGGCTATCTCAAGGCGCACTATCCGGCGGAGTTCATGGCGGCAACGCTGTCCGCCGACATAGCCAACACCGACAAGGTGCAGCAATTGGTGGATGACGCCATCGCCAACGGTCTCGAGGTGCTGAGACCGGACACCCAGACCGGTGAATACCGGTTCGTTCCCGTGCGTGTTGCGGCCGAAACCGGGAAACCCGGCGGGAAGGGCGTCATCCGTTACGGGTTGGGTGCGCTCAAGGGCACCGGGGAATCCGCGATCGGGCAGATCGTCGAAGCGCGCAGGGCGGGCGGGCCGTTCAAGGACCTGTTCGATTTCTGCCGCCGCATGGACAAGCGCGTGGTAAACCGGCGCGCGGTGGAGTCGCTGATCCGTGCCGGCGCGTTCGATTCCCTTGATGACCACCGCGCGCGCCTGCTCGCGGTAGTGGGAGCGGCGATGGAGAGCGCCGAGCAGGCGAACCGCAGCGCGCACCAGGTGAGCCTCTTCGGCGACCTTGCGGAAACGCCGGTGGAAGTCGCGATGCCCGAGGTGCCGCGGTGGGCCCCCGGGGAACAACTGCTGAACGAGAAACTCGCTCTGGGCTATTACCTGTCGGGCCATCCCTTCCATGCATACGCGGAAGAGGTAAGGGGATTCGCCGCGACGCCGCTCGACCGGCTCACGCCACAGCCGCAGCCGGTACTGCTCGCCGGCATCATGCACAGCCTGCGCACCCAGATGACGCGGCGGGGCCGGATGGCGGTAATCCTGCTTGACGACGGCAACGCCCGCGTCGAGCTGACGGTATTCAACGAGCTCTACGAGCAGCACCGGCACTGGTTGAAGGAAGACCAGCTGCTGATCGTCGAGGGCAAGGTGACTCACGACGACTTCTCCGGCAGTCTGCGGATCTCTGCGGAGAAGCTCTACGATCTGCAGACCGCGCGCAACTGCCATGCAAAGGCGATACGCCTCACCTGCAATGGCGAATCGTCGGGAGTCAGGCTGCGCGAGATACTCGCGCCGTACCGCAGCGGCACGTGCCCGGTGTCAGTGGTCTATTCGAGTCGCGGTGCCGAGTGCGAGATCGACCTCGGCGAGGCGTGGCGGGTGAACCTCCAGGATGATCTCATCCGGTCGCTCGGAGACTGGCTCAGGCCCGAGAACGTGAAGATCGTCTATCGTGAGCAGCGCGCGCTGCATTGATCGGGTGTCGATCGGCCGATTCCCGGGGGAAATGAGTCGCATCGTCGTCGCAGCCCTGCTGGCAATGGCTTCGGCTCATGCGCCTGCCGGGGAGGCGGAGTGGAAGCTCTTCTCCGGCCAGGTCGTGCCGCATCTCACGAGTGGCAACAGCGAACAGGCGGAACTGTTCGCGCGTGCGGCGCTGGACGAAGCGCTCAGGAGCTTCGGCAAGACGCATCGCAACACGGAAACGAGTCATGCCCAATTGGGGATGGCGCTGCGTTTCCGCGGGAAAAACGAAGAGGCGGAGAAGAACTACCGGCTCGCGCTCGCGATGCGTGAAAAGGCGCTCGGGCGCGCGCATCCTTCGACCGCACTGCTGCTCGGCAACCTCGCCGAAGTGATCCAGGCGCTGGGGCGCCACGCCGAGGCGGAAAGGTTGTACCGCCAAGTGCTGCCCGTGTTCGAGAAAGCGCACGGTGACGACCCGAAGACTGCGACGGTGCTCAACAATCTCGGCGCGGTATTGCGCGCGCAGGCACGCTACAAGGAGGCGGAACCAGTATTGCTGCGGGCGCTCGCGATGAAGGAGAAAACGCTGGGCGCCGGCAATCCCAGCGTCGCCCACACGCTGACCAACCTGGCCGAAGTGCTGGAGCGGCTCGGCAAGAAGGGCGAAGCCGACAAGGCGCGGAGGCGCGCCG
>Ga0209108_10001119_pt1 | contig 15496 bp, 11 predicted proteins | sample Rifsed10ft1_FD_184003 | JGI IMG/M metagenome (GOLD analysis project Ga0209108, IMG submission 184003) | Soil microbial communities from Rifle, Colorado, USA - sediment 10ft 1 (version 2) | ecosystem: Environmental > Terrestrial > Deep subsurface > Rock core/Sediment | place: Rifle, Colorado...
GCGCGCCGCTGGCCCGGCTCGACCAGAGTCTCGCCTGGCCTGCGCTGCGCCATTCGCTTCTGGGCTTCACTCACCTTGCCTTGCCCGGCACACCGGCCAACGGCCGCCGGCAAATGATCGTCGCGGAGAATGTGTCCCGCTATTCCATCGGGACCCTTTCCAGGAAGAGACGCTCGCTAGTGCGCAGAGCGCTGTCCAATCTGCAAGTGCGGCCCATTGAGCGCCTCGACGACCTGCTCACCGACGGCTACGCCGCCTATGTCAGTTGGCATCAGCGCAACGGCTGGGGCCGCAACCGCTCCGACCGCGCCGCTTATTCCGCCTGGATTACGCGCGCCTACAGCCAGCCCAGGCGCCTTTCCATCGGCGTTTATCGCGGAGATCGCCTGGTGGCCTTTTCCTTGACTCTCGCCGTCGGCAACGTCGTCGAACCCTGCTTTCTTGCCAGTCATACGGATGCCTTGGATTTCCTCCCCAACGACGCGCTCTTCCACGCCATCCTCTGCATCTCGCGTCAGACACCCGGCATTGACTCCGTGGACTTCGGCCCCGTTGCCGCCAAGCCCACTCTGAACGAATTCAAACTGCACTACGCCACTGTAAAATCCATCCCTTCCTTCACCTGGGTCAATCCGCTCCTCCGGCCGTTCTTCGCGCGCTGGACCCGCAATCGCTATCCCTGGTTGCATTCGCCTGGCGCCTCGGAAAGCCCGAGGGCTCTGGCCACGGAATCCCTGGACCCCGTCTCATGAGCTCCTCAAACGGCAGAAAGCGCCTCATCATCAATGCCGACGACCTCGGCTGGACCCGCGGCATCTCCGACGGCATCCTCCTGGCCCACCGCCACGGCCTGGTCACCAGCGCCTCCCTCATGGTCAATCAGCCCGCCAGCGACTACGCCCTGATTTTGGCCAGCCAGAACCCCCGGCTCGCTGTTGGCATTCATCTGAATCTCTGCACCGGTGTTCCCGTCCTTCCGCCCGAAAACGTACCCACGCTCGTTGACCGCGATGGAAAGTTCTACCCCTACGCGCAACTTCACCGCCGTCTGCTCCGCTGGCAGGCCTCCTCTTCTGAAATTGAGGCCGAATTCCGCGCCCAAATCCGCTGGATGATGGATCGAGGCTTCACTCCGACACACGCCGACTCCCATCACGGTGTCCATATCTACCCCGCGGCGGCCCTCGCGTTTCGTCGCGCCCTGCTTCACGAAGGCATTCGCCGCGCGCGCGGCCATCGCCTGCGCCACTGGCTTGCAAAGGGCATCTCCGGTCTGCCCTACACCGGCCCGGCCCCCCGGAGATGGCTCGTCTGGGCTTATGTCGAGCTCCTCCATGCCCTAGTTTTCCGCGAACTTGTCTTAGTCAGAAGCGGCCTTGTCGTCCATCCTTCTTTTCGCGGGAAGCTCGACCGCCTCCGCGAAGCCTGGCGCCACGCCTTTGCCAACCTGGCTCCGGGCACCTATGAGCTCGGCTGCCATCCCGGTCTCTCTGAGCTTGGCTTTTCTGAGACCGATGCGATTCGCGAGCTGCGCGAACGCGAGCTCGAGGCTCTGATGCATCGCGATCTTCGCCACGATCTGGCTCGCAACGGCGTCGAGCTGATCACCTACGCCGACCTCTGACCAGCAACCATCAATGGAACTCCAACGCATTGAATCCATGACTCCTGCCGACTGGGACGCCGCCATCGCCCGCCCCGCTGCCCAAAGGCACATCCTCCGCGCTGTCTCGCACCTGAATGCTCACTGACGGGACTCATATCGTCTTCTGGTCGTGCCTGGCGCTGATCCTGTATGTCTACGCCGGCTACCCCCTCCTTCTTCTTTCCGGCCTGCTCGGCCGACGCAAACCCGTCCGCCGCGGTCCGGCTCTGCCGTCGCTCAGTGTCCTGATCCCAGCCCACAACGAAGAAAAAACCATCGCCCGCAAGCTCGAAAACGTTCTCTCCTCCGACTATCCGCCTCAGTTGCGCGAAATTCTCGTCGGCGACGACGCCTCCTCCGACCGCACCGCTTCCATCGTCCGCTCTTTCGCCAGGGAAAACGTCCGTCTCATCTCCGCCCGCACTCGCCAGGGCAAGAGCGCCATCCAGAACGAGTTGGTCGCCAATTCTTCCGGCTCCGTCCTGGTCTTCACCGATGCCGATTGTTTTCTCCCCCCGGACGCCCTTCGCCTTCTGGTCGAAAACTTTGCCGACCCTGAAGTCGGCTTGGTCACCAACCGCCCTTCCTTCTCCAATCCCAACGAGACCCGCATGGTCGAAGCCGAGGGCCTCTACTGGCGCTACGAGCATTGGCTGCGCCAGCAGGAAAGCGACCGCGGCCTGCTGGCCCTGGCCAGCGGCTCGGCCTTCACCCTGCGCCGCGATCTCTGGCAGCCTCTCGAGCCCGGCGTCGGCGACGACTTCGTCCTGCCCCTTCAGGTCGCCTTGCGCGGCTTCCGCAATGTCGCGGACCCACGCGTCTCCGCCGTCACCGAGCTCACCCAGAAACACGCGCCCGCCTTGCTGGGCATGAAAATGCGCATCATCAGCAAGGACTTTCGCGGCCTGCTCCGCAATCCGTCTGCTCTCAACCCGCTTCGCACTGGCGCCGTCGCCATCGCCCTGTGGTCTCACAAGCTGCTCCGCTGGCTGGTGCCTTACTTTCTTTTCGCCCTGGCCGCCAGCAATGCCTTTCTCCTCGACCACCCGCCGTTTGTTGCCTCCCTCCTCGCCCAGGCGCTCTTCTACGCCCTGGCGCTGGCCGGCGTTCTCGATCGCGGCCGCCGTCTCCAATTTCCATTTTCCGTGGCTTCTTCGTTTTGTCTGGTCAACTGCGCCGCGCTGCTCGGCACCCTCCACTGTCTCTCCGGCCGCCCTTCCGGCCAGTGGCGCACCGTGCGTTAGCCTTGTTCGGCGGGAAGGGAAGTATCCGCCGGGTGACTCTGAACCGATGACTTCGCCGTGGACAGCCGCGATCGCCGGGTTTCTCGTTTGTGCAGCGACCCTTCCGTTGGTTCTGTTGGTCGCTCGTCGCTGGCGTCTCTATCAGGCCGCCGGCCCCCTCGACCTCCACTCTCGGTCCATTCCCCGCTTGGGCGGCATCGGCATCCTCCTGGGCCTTCTGTTCGCCCTGGCAGTTTCACCGGCCTTTCTCTTCCGCAAAAACCTGGCTTTGCTCGTAGCCCTCGTCGTTGTCTGGCTCTCCGGTCTCACCGACGACCTCCGCCGCCTCCCTCCCGGCCTCCGCTTCCTCCCTCAGACGGCCTCCGGCGTCCTCCTGTGGTGGGCCGGCTGGCAGCTCCCGGTGCCCGGCCCCGCGGTTCTCAGTCTGCTCCTCACCTTGTTCTACGTCGTCCTGGTCATCAACGCCTTCAACATGCTCGATGGCGCCGATGGCCTGGCCGGCGGCGTTTCCGCCGTCATCGCTTTGGGCTTCCTCCTCTGGTTTGCGGGCTCAGCCAACACCCTGGGCGCTGCCGTCGCCGCAGCTCTGTTGGGCAGTTGCTTGGGCTTTCTGCTCTACAACTTCCCGCCGGCTAAAATCTTCATGGGCGATTCCGGCAGCAACGCCCTCGGCTTTCTCATCGCCTTCCTCAGTCTCGAGTTCTATCGTCGCCAGCCCGACCCGGGTCTCCACTGGCTCCTTCCGCTTCTCTTCGCCGCCCTCCCCATACTCGACTTGCTCTTCGCCGTCCTTCGCCGTCTCTCGAGGGGACACTCCCCCTTCGCCGGCGACCGCCAACACTTCTACGACCTTCTCCTGCAGCGCGGCTGGTCCCCGCGCCGGGTCTTCTTTGTTACTTCGATTGGTACTTCGGTCTTGGTCTTTTTTGGCTGGCTTCTTGGTCGGCAAGACGTCTCGGCGCTTCTGCTTCTGCTCGGACTTCTTGCGCTCTGTCTCAGGGGGTAACCACCGTGAAGTAGAACTGCATGTCAAACTCCGCTCCGCCCTGGAAGTTCGTCCAGTTCGTTCCGTCCGTGCTCGACTGGAACCGCCCATCCGTGAACATGCTCGGCACAGCGAACCCGTAGTTGCTTCCTTCCTGCAGCGGGTAGATCTCGTAGGTTCCTCCCGCCGTCGCTTTCAGCACCAGCCGGTAGGTCTGCCCGCTCGCAAGCGTGCGGTTGATTGCGAAGTTGTACGTAACCCACGCGTGGCTCGTGCTCACTGCCGACGCCGCAATCGTTCCTTCTTCCACCACCGACCCGTCATTCCGCTCCAGCCGCACTGTCAGCGGCCCGGCCGAGCCCGTCCTCCGCAGCCGCACCGCCACGTGCGACGTCGTACGGTCCCCGCCGCTCACCGTGAAAATCTCCCTCACCTGATTGCTCCCGGAGATCGGCAGCGTCCCGCTCACCTTCACGTCCATGTACCCCTGCCCCTGGGTTGCGTCGTTGGCGTAGCTCAGCGCAAAAATTGGCGTCGCCCCGTCGCACGCGCAGCTCCATCCGCTTCCCATCTGCTGGATTCGGTTCACCGCCAGGTCTTCATTCGAGATGCCGGGTTGCATCGGGCTTCCCCCGTCGTTGTCCAGCGTATTGATCGAGACGTAGTTCGCCACCGGGTCAGCGTCCGCGTTCACAAATACAATGTGGTAGAGCTGTCCGGCTTGCAGGGTGGGGGCACCCGAAAGTGAGACGAGCCGGTTCCAGCCGCCCCTACCGGGGTCCGACAAAGTTCCTGAAGCAAGCACGGTGTTCGACGGCATATGCCCGGGCGTGCCGTCGTCGCTCCGTAACTCGATCCGCAGTCTGCCGCCCGTTCCCGCCGAATAGCCGCTACCTGCCTTGACGTAGAAGCGCACACTCTCGGGCACAGAGTTCGTCGCCGCCCGGAAGCGATACGCCAGTTGCCGCCCCGCCGTCTTGCCCACCTCGAAATTGCGCAGCGAGTTCACTCCCCATGCTGCGCCGTACACTCCGTTTGCCTCCGCCGCTGGTTTCGCCGCCTGCCCTGCCGCATTCTGATCCTGCGCCATTTCCTGTTCTCCGGCGATTGAGCATCCCGCCAGCAACAGGCTGCCCAGCGTCAGCAATATGTCCAACCGACTCCTGAAGAGATCGGGTCGCATGGCTGGCCCCTTTTCGCGTTGGACGACCTTCGCTGGGGAGGGAGGGAAGGGAGGGAAATGCCCCGGCAATCGTACCCGGCGTTCCATCCGTTCAGCGAACAATGTCCTACGCTACCGGTCTCACAACCCGCTTGTAAACTTCTTCTCAATAGAAGTACACACTTGGTTACTTCCGCCTGCTCGCCTCTCAGTTCAGCTGGCCTCGTCTCCTCGCTGCCAGGTCCCTGGCTGGAGAAACTGCCTCAACCCCCTGTATAATCATTCCCGGGCTGGAGTGGCGGAACTGGCAGACGCGCGAGACTCAAAATCTCGTGGCCCACAAGGCCGTGGGGGTTCAAGTCCCTCCTCCAGCACCACCCCTCTGTACCAGGATGACACACAGTGAAAACCGGGCGAAGAATCCCCTTGCGCCCGATAATTGCCCTTGCGTAAGATACGCTCTCAATCGAGGTCGTGCCCGGTGCCAAAAGAGAAACCGAAGGTCGCCATCGGCGCAGTGATTCGCACTTACCGCGGTCAGCGCGGACTCTCGCAGGGCGATATCGAGCGCCGCACCGGCCTGCTGCGCTGCTATCTGTCCCGCGTTGAAAACGGCCACACCGTGCCCTCTCTTGAAACATTGGCCAAAATCGCCGAGGCCATGGAGATCACCCTCGCCGACTTCTTCCCCGGCACCGAAACGCCCCGCGACCGCGACACGCAGAAAATGCTTGGCGAACTCTCCGACGACGAAATTCGCTTCCTCTCCGAAATTAAGAAACACAGTTCCGGCCTCACCGACGGCGACAAGCGCTTGGTCCTGGCCATGATCCGCAAAATGGCCAGCGTCCCTCCGCCGCCTCCCACGCGCAGCAAAGCCGTCCCCGCCCAGCGCCGCCCCCTCTATTAAAGTCTGTCAGTTGGAATCTCGATCTGATTACTGATGACTGCTTGCTCGTCTTGCTGTAGTGGCCGGCTCTGTGCCGGCCACTCCTGCGGTTGTCATTCCGAGCGAAGCGAGGAATCTATTTTTTCCTTTATCCGTGTCTATCCGGGTGCATCCGTGATCTCTCGGGCCTTCTCCTGGAACCTCGAATACTCCACAATCGCCCGGAACACCCGCCCTCGCCCGATCACTTCCTCCCCCGCCCGCGCTTCCACTTCAAACGTCAGAAACTTCTCGCCGATCTCCACTAGCCGCGCTGTCACCGTCACTTTCGTTCCCGCCGGCACAGCCTTCAGGTGATCCACTTCAATCCGCGTCCCTACCGACATCGACCCGGCCGCCAGCGCCGGTTGCACCGCCTTTGCCGCGGCTACTTCCATCATTCCAATCATCGCCGGTGTGGAGAAAACGGCCGGCAGCCGAGGGTCATACGCCGCAATCGTCCATTCCCGCGGCACCACTTTCTCAACCTTGCCTTCTAATCCCGGCGCCAGTGTCGGCTTTTCCGACGGTGCGCTGCTCACCTCGTCGGCTCCCCGCTGCCTGTCGCTCCCGGCACCAGCGTTCGCTGCGGCTTCAGGAAACTGGTCACCACTTCCGTCATCGTCACGCCCAGTTGTGACCACAGCCTCCGCTTCAGGCTCCGGTAATCCTGCGCCCCGCTGAAAACGTCGGCCATCAGTTCGCGGAATGTTGCGCTGCGCTCGACAAGCTGGATCATCCGCGTCGCTACCGCACCGCCCAGGAACCGCCCGCGATAGAACCGCCGAGCAATCCGCGTCGCAAACTCGAGGTCCGCCGAAAACGCCTTCCGCACCCGCGACGGATACGACTCTGGCTGGCTTTCGATCAGTGCCTGCGCCAGCAAATCGCCCGACCGCAGCGCGTAGTACAACCCTTCGCCGGTAATTGGGTCCACCCACGCGGCCGCATCGCCCACCAGCGCCCAGTTTCGCCCCACCACTCGCCGCCCGCTCAGTGTGTGCGCCTGCGGCGAGGGCAGCACGTGGCTGTAAAACTGCGCCCCTTCGCTTTCCACATTCTCTTCCCGCAGAAAATCGTGCAGGTGTCCGCGTAACTCCTGGCTGGTGTGCCGGGCCATGCTCCCGCAGATTCCCACCGAGAGGTGGTCGCATCGCGGGAACGACCACAGATACCCCTCGAACCGTCGCAGGAACTTCACCTGAATTCCGTCCGCCTGCGCCTTCACGAAGTAACCCAGCGTCATTTCCAGGTCGTTCGGTTCCAGTTTCCGCGTATCCGGCAGCAGCACATTCCGCGCCCCCGCGGCAATCACCACGAAGTCAGCCGCGTGCTCCCGGCTGTTTCCTTCTTCTGCAATCGTCAGCCGCGCCTGCGTCCCCTGCGTTTCGAGCTGCGTCACCCGCGAGCGCACCACCCGGCACCCCGCGGCCGCCGCGCGGTCCAGCAGCAGACCGTTCAGCACCGTGCGCGAATAGATCACGATCGGCTTGTCCAGCTCCAGTCGCGCCCGGTGCCCGCTGCTCGAAATCAGCTCCACGGTCCGGATTAGTTTTTTTGGATGGGGTCCGTCCAGCAGGAAGGGATAGGCTTCAATCGCCTTGTGCGTCAGTCCGCCGCCGCAGGGTTTCTCCCACGCCAGGTGCTCGTCGAACAGGGTCACGTGGAAGCCCGCCTGCGCCAGCCGCTCCCCGCACACCGCCCCCGACGGCCCTCCCCCAACAATTGCGACTTCATTCATGATTCGATTTGCCGCTCGCTACGTCCGCACTACGTTATCGGAAACACGCTGGCCACAAACCAGGCCGCTACTATAGCACCGAACACTGCGGCCACCAGCGCCGACCCCGTCCGCTTATACACTGCGTCACTCCCCATCCGTTGTAACACCGATAGGGTCGTCATGTATAACACAAACAGCAGCATCAGCACCGCTCCGCTCTCCAGCACGAACAGTCCAAACATCATCGCCAGCCACAACATCCCCCGCATCGCCAGAAACATTCCCCACCGCCGCCATCCGGTTCTGGCTCGACCTGCGTCGGGGCCTGTGTAGGGGCCGGCTTTAGCCGGCCCTCTTTCTTTTTTTTCCGGCGCCCCCAACGCCCTCTCCTCCGCCCACAAATACGGCACAAATACAAACACTAACACCGCAAACCTCCACCACCGCGCCGCATTCGGCCACGCGTCCGTCAACTCCCAATTCATCCATCCGCCAAACGCCATCGCCGCCCCCAACCCCACCACCGCCGCCATCCCCACTCCCCGCCAAAGCCGCACTCCGCGCCCCTCCACCACTCGTATGGGCATCGCCTGCCATGCCCTCTGTCGCCCCATGACGGCCAACACGATGCCCGCTACTAGCAAGAACGACGCCAAATAATCCCCGTTGTATATCCCCAGCGCTCCCAGCGGCACCCAGAACTTCAGCACTCCCGCCGCAAACATTCCCGCCACCGCCCACTCCAGCAGCACCCGCCCCACCGCCTGCCGCACTTCCTGCCGCTCGCTTCCTCGCGCGCGAAACGCCGCCGCCACCCCACTCGCCGCCAGCGGAAAAAGCATCATCAACCCCGCCGCTCCCAGCGCCGTTCCCAGTACGACGGCTGTGAAGGCGTGAAAATGGTTTGATAAATCAGTCGGAACTGCGCGTCGCCACCAGCGGTCGATCTCCCCCCAGACTATCCGGTCCAGCAGCAGGCTGGCATGTTGCGCGCGCGGTACCACCACATACCGTACGCCACGCTTCTGCCTCACGTCTTCATCCGTGTCGCGCACTCCTCCCGCGGCCCGCAAGAGTTCCGCGGCGGTCTGCCTGAGTTGCGGCAGATCGTACTGCGCGCTGAACACCAGCAGGTTGACCGGCATTCGTCGCGGCAAGACCATTGGCGCCGGCGAAATCGCCACAGTTGCCGCCGTCGGGAACCGGTCTGCCAGCCGGACGGCAACCGCGCCGCCAAACGAATGGCCCACCAGCAGGATCCGCTCCAGTTTGATTTTTCCTTGTTGCGCCAGCGTGCCGACCACCGCCGCCGCGCACTCCTCCGCTCGCCCGAAGGTAAACGGTTCCGAACTGTCGCCATGCCCGGGAAAATCCACCAGGTACACCTCCACGTCCGAAAGGGCCAGCGAATGTCCCAGCGCGCGCATCACGCCACGGTTGCCTCCCAGTCCGTGGAACACCACGGCAGAGATAGCCGCGCCCCGTTTCGCCTTCACGTAGGTCAGAGGGACCGTGCACCCTCCCGCCTGAATTGTGATGCTTGAACTATTGAGGGCCAAAGGGCCCAGGAGTCGTAGACAAAGCGCGCCCGTGCCGAGCAGCGCGCACGCCAGTATCACCCGCAGCCACGGCCGCCGTTTCATCGGCCCTCCCAGCCTGCGTGATAGAATGATGCGTCGTAGCAATTACTCATCTCTTGTAGCTCACGTCGGGCTGGGACCCGTTTTTCGGGCCGAGACTGACGTGGGGCTTTTCCGGTGGGGCATCCGAGTTGGGCCAAGTCCTCTCGCAAAACGACCTGATTCTCGCCGTTGCCGACGCCAAACGCAACGCCCGTCGCGTCGTCTTCACCAACGGCTGCTTCGACCTCCTCCATCCCGGCCACATCCGTTGCCTCGAGCAGGCCCGCGCACTCGGCGACCATCTCATCGTCGCCATCAATAGCGACGCCAGCGTCCGCTCCCTCAAAGGCCCCGGCCGTCCCATCCTCCCGCAGCAAGAGCGCGCCGAAATCCTCGCCGCCCTCGCCTGCGTAGACTTCGTCACCATCTTCGACGCCCCCACGCCCCGCGATCTCATCGCCCGCCTTCTCCCCGACGTCCTCGTCAAAGGCGGCGACTGGGGCCCTGAAGAAATCGTCGGTCGCGCCGAGGTCGAATCCGCCGGTGGTTGCGTCGTCTCGATTCCGGTCGAGCCTGCCTACTCCACCACCGCCATTCTCGACCGCATGCGCAGTGCCGGCCTCCCGCCGTCCGGCTCGCCGTGATGCTTCTCCCATCGGTCGCTGAGCTTCTCGCGCGCGTTGGTCGCCATCCTGCGCTCGAGGAAACGCTCGACTCCCTCCGCCGCGGCGCAGTCGAAGAGCGGCTCGCCGGCCTCACCGACCCCGCCAAAGCCCTCGTCGTTGCCTTCGCTTCGACCGCCTTGCGTCGCCGCATTTTTTTCCTCGTCGAATCGAACCCTCGCGCCGAGCGCCTTCTCGAGCCTCTCCGCTATTTCGTCCACGCCCTCGGCGGCGCTCCCGCGCAGGTGGTTGCGCTTCCCGCGCTCGACGTCCTTCCCGGCCAGCATCTCTCCCCGCATCCGGAAATCCTCGAGACCCGCGCCGTCTCGCTTTCGCGCTTCGCCGCCGGCCAGGCCGACCTGCTGGTCGCACCCGTCGCCGCCGCCCTCATGCGCCTCCGCGACGCGGCCTCCTACGCCGGCCTCACCCGCACTCTCGAACGCGACGCCCAGGTATCTCTCGATGATTTGCTCGACCATCTCTCCTCCGTCGGCTACTCCCGTCACGAGACCGTTGAAATGCCCGGCCAGTTTGCCGTCCGCGGCGGCATTGTGGACGTTTTCTCCCCCGAAGACCTGCGCCCCGTCCGCCTCGAGCTTTTCGGCGACACCGTCGAATCCCTCCGCGAGTTCGACCCCGCCACGCAGCGCTCCATCGGCCCGCGCGTCCGGCTCGTCCTACCTCCGCTCACCGAGTTCCCCCGTCGTCGCGAACTCCTCGAGCGTCTCCACGTTCAGACCACCTCCGACGCCACCGCAAGCGAGCTTTCTCTTGCCGGCGCCCCTCCTGGCTGGGAGTTCGAAGCCGCGCACCTCGAGCCCGCCTCCGGCACACTCTTCGATCTCGCCGATCGCCCGCTCGTGATCCTCGACGAGCCAGATGTCCTCGACGACGCCATCCAGCGCTTCCTCTCCAGCACTGAGGAATCCTCTCCCGCCGACTCTTTGCAATCCTTCTTCCTCTCTCCCGACGAATGGCGCTGCGCTCTCGCTCCTCTCTCCCGCCTTTTGCTCGAGCAGCTCCCTCTGCGCCGCGCCGACCGCGAGCCCCGCGTACTGCTCTCCCAACCCGCACCGCGCTATCACGGGAATGTTCCCGCCTTCATGTCCGAAATGCGCGCGCGTCTGGCCGCCGGCGAGCAGGTTCTTGTTTCCGCTTCCTCCCTGGGTGAGCTCGAGCGCCTCGCCGACCTCTGCCACGAATACGAGCTGGCCTACCGCCTCGGCGAGCTCGAGGAAAACGTCACCTCCGTCCGCCTCGCCGAAGACTCCTCCGCCGGCAGCGTCCCCGCTCTCGTTCTTGCCCGCGCACCGCTCCTCGAAGGTGTCGTATTTCCCGAAGCCCGCCTCGTCCTGCACGGCTCAGCCGACCTCTTCGAGCCTCTGCCTACGCTCGCCCGTCCCCGTCGCCCCAAGACCGCCGGCTTCTTTGGCGATTTCTCCGAGCTCAAGCCCAGCGACTTCGTCGTCCACGTGGACCACGGCATCGGCCAGTTTCTCGGTCTGCGCCAGCTCGAAAGCGTAGGCGCACGCGGCGAGTTTATGCTTCTCGGCTATGCCGACGAAGCCCGCCTCTACGTCCCTCTCGAGCGCCTCGATCTTGTCCAGAGCTATCGCGCCGTCGAAGGCGCTCATCCCCAGCTTGATTCGCTCGGCGGCACCGCCTGGGCCGCGCGCAAAGCCCGCGTCAAAAAATCTCTCGCCGATATGGCCGACCAGCTCCTTCGTCTCTACGCCGAGCGCAAGACCGTCAGCGGCTTTGCCTTTTCCGCTGACACCACCTGGCAAAAGGAATTCGACGACGCCTTTGAGTTCGACGAAACCCCCGATCAGGCCACCGCCATCGCCGACGTCAAGCGCGACATGGAGCGCCCCCTGCCCATGGACCGCCTCCTCTGCGGCGACGTCGGCTACGGCAAGACCGAAGTCGCCATGCGCGCCGCCTTCAAGGCCGTCGCCGACTCACGCCAGGTCGCCGTCCTCGCCCCGACCACCGTCCTCGTCTTCCAACACTTCGACACCTTCCGCCGCCGCTTCGCCGCCTTCCCCATGCGCATCGAGATGCTTTCTCGTTTCCGCACCGCCAAGGAACAGAAGGAAGTCCTCGCCGCTCTCGAAACCGGCAAAGTGGATGTCGTCATCGGCACTCATCGCCTGCTCTCCCGCGACGTTTGCTTCCACGACCTCGGCCTGCTCGTCGTGGACGAAGAGCAGCGCTTCGGCGTCGCCCACAAGGAGCGCATCAAGGAGCTTCGTAAAGACGTTGACGTCCTCACCCTTTCCGCCACTCCCATCCCCCGCACTCTGCACATGGCCTTCGCCGGCCTGCGCGACATGTCCGTCATCGAAACGCCCCCCAAGGATCGCCTGTCCATTCAGACCGTCGTCGCGTCCTTCGGAGAGCGCCTCGTTCAGCGCGCCATCGAAGAGGAGATGGCCCGCCAGGGCCAAGTGTTCTTTGTCCACAACCGCGTCGAGTCCATCTACTCCCTCGCCGCCCTCGTTCAAAAACTCGTTCCCCGCGCCCGCATCGTCGTCGGCCACGGCCAGATGAACGATAAAGAGCTCGAGTCCGTCATGCTCCGCTTCATGCACGACGAAGCCGACGTCCTCGTCTCCACCACGATTGTCGAAAACGGCCTCGACATCCCCCGCGCCAACACCATCATCATCAATCGCGCCGACCGCATGGGCCTGGCCGAGCTTTACCAGCTTCGCGGCCGCGTCGGCCGTTCCAACCAGCGCGCTTACGCTTATCTCCTCATTCCTCCAGAGATTTCGCTCACTCCGCTCGCGCGTCGCCGCCTGGCCGCTCTCCGCGAGTTCAGCGATCTCGGCGCCGGCTTCCGCATCGCCGCCCTCGACCTTGAGCTTCGCGGCGCCGGCAATCTTCTCGGCCGCCAGCAGCACGGCCACATCAACGCCATCGGCTTCGACCTTTACTGCCAGATGCTCGAACGCGCCGTCGCCGCCCTCAAGGGCGAAGCCCCGGCCTCCGAGCTGCGCACCACAATCAACCTCGGCCTCGAAATCCGCATCCCATCCGAGTACATCCCCGGCGAAAACCTGCGCCTGCGCACCTATAAGCACATCGCCGGGGTGGCGGGCGACGCCGAGCGCGACGAGGTTCGCCGCGAGTTGGAAGACCGCTTCGGCCCTCCGCCGCCCGCCGTCGACAATTTGCTCGACTATGCCGTCCTCAAAGCCCTCTGCGAAAAGCTTCTGGTCGCCTCGGTGGAGCGCCACGGCAGCGAGCTGGCCGTCAAGTTCCACGCCGAAACGCCGGTTAATCCCGGTGAGCTTGTTCGCATCGTCCGCGCCAGCCCCGGCATGCGCCTCGACCCCGCCGGCGTCCTCTGGATGCCGCTCCCGCGGGGGAAGGGAAGCGCCGTTGCTGCGGTCAGAAACGTATTGCTCGAACTCCAGTCGAAGGGATAAGATTCACTCGCCATGAAACCCACGACATCCTTGCTCCTTCTCTTTCTCTTGCTGCTTGGATCGGCCTCGCTGGCCGCCCAGTCCAAGAGCGTCGTCATCGAAGAGATCATTGCCCGCGTCAATAACGAGATTATTACCACCAGCGATCTCGCCCGCGCCCGCTCCGCCATGCTCGAGGACGTCCGCGCCGACTGCCGCGACTGCGCTCCTGCTCAGCTTCAGGCCGCCATGGCGGAGAAGGAGAAAACTCTTCTCCGCGACCTCATCGACCAGTCGCTCCTGGTCCAGCGCGCCAAAGATGTCGGCATCAATGTCGAAACCGACGTCATCCGCCGCATGGACCAGATCCGTCAGCAAAACAATCTCAAAGACATGGACGAGCTCGAATCTAAGATCCGCGAGCTCGGCCTCAGCTTCGAGGAATGGAAAGACGGCCTCCGCAAGAGCCTGCTCTCCCAGCAGATCATCCAGAAAGAGGTCGGCTCCAAGGTCCAGATTGGCAGAGACGAGATCAGCAAGTACTACGACGAGCACAAGAACGAATTCCACCGCCCCGAGCAGGTCGCTCTCCGCGAGATCTTCGTCACCACCGAAGGCAAGGACGAGGCCGGCATCGCCGAGGCCGAAAAAAAGGCCCGCAATCTCCTCGACCGCGTCAACCGTGGCGACGACTTCATCGAGCTCGCCAAGCGCTATTCCGACGGCAGCACCGCCCAGCGCGGCGGCGAGCTTGGCATCTTCGAGCGCGGCCAGCTCGATAAGTCCATCGAAGACCTCGTCTTCAAGCTCGACCGCGGCCAGCTCACCGACATCGTCCGCACCAAGACCGGTTTTCTCTTCCTCAAGGTCGAAATCCGCTACGAAGCCGGCATCCAGCCGATGGATAAGGTCGAAGGCGAAATCCAGAACCGCCTCTACTTCGAAAAAATCGAGCCGGCCATGCGCAAGTACCTCACTACCCTCCGCGAGGAAAGCCACATTGTCGTCAAACCCGGCTACACCGATACAGCCGCCGTCGCCTCCAACCCCATTCAGGAAGTCGAGCCTGGCGCCACCAACGCCGAAAAGGAAAAGGAGAACAGGGGCCGCCGCTGGTACTGGCCCTTCGGCTCAGGCAAGACGGAAAAACCATGAAGCCCGCTTACGTCGCTGACCTTCAGGCCGACCAGACCGTCACCACTTTCTTCCTCGTCTGTGAGAAAGAGCTGCGCACCACCCGCGAAGGCAAACCCTTCCTTCGCCTCGAGCTCGGCGACCGCACCGGCACCATCGAGGCCCGCCTGTGGGACAACGCCGAAGAGGTTAGCGCCAGCGTTGACCGCGACGACTTTGTCAAAGTCCAGGCTCGCGTCGAGCTTTATCGCAACAAGACTCAGCTCTCTCTCGACCGCCTTCGTCGCGCCACTGCTGAGGAAGTCGACCTGGGCGATTTCTTCCCTCATACCACGCAGGACGTCGAACAGCTCTACGCCCGCCTCCGCGAGTTTGCCGCGTCCGTCTCCAACCCCTGGCTACGGCGTCTTTGCCAGAGTGTCATTGAAGACCCGGCCATTGCTCCCGGCCTCAAGCGCGCCCCTGCCGCCAAGACCATGCACCACGCCTATTTGGGCGGCCTCCTCGAGCACATCGTCAGCCTGTGCACCCTCTGCCGCGCCGTCGCCGGCTGTTATCCCGAAGCCGACCCTGACCTTCTCCTCACCGGCGCCATCCTCCACGACATTGGCAAAATCAACGAGCTTTCCTACGAACGCTCCTTCGGCTACACCGACCAGGGCCAGCTCCTCGGCCACATCATCATGGAGCTTGAGCTACTCACAAAAAGCATGGACGCCATCGAAGGCTTCCCGCCGCCACTCAAGACGCTCGTCCAGCACCTCATCGTCAGCCATCACGGCCGCTACGAGTTTGGCTCGCCCAAGCTGCCCATGTTCCGCGAAGCCCTGATGCTCCACTATCTCGACGATCTCGACTCCAAGCTCGCTTCCATCCGCGCTTCACTGGCCTCCGACAAGGGCGATGGCGATTGGACCGCCTGGAGCTCCGCCCTCGAGCGTCGCCTCCTCCGCGTCGACCGCTTCCTGCCAGCCG
>Ga0209108_10001127_pt1 | contig 15417 bp, 13 predicted proteins | sample Rifsed10ft1_FD_184003 | JGI IMG/M metagenome (GOLD analysis project Ga0209108, IMG submission 184003) | Soil microbial communities from Rifle, Colorado, USA - sediment 10ft 1 (version 2) | ecosystem: Environmental > Terrestrial > Deep subsurface > Rock core/Sediment | place: Rifle, Colorado...
GGCCCTGATGGCGGTCGGCGCCGTGCTCTACATGATCGGCTTCACCCTGTACGGCTTCGTGGGGGCGCTGTGGATGTTCGCGGCGGCGATGCTGATCATCACCTTCGGCGAGATGATCGTCATCCCGACGGCCCAGGCGCTCGTCTCGCGTCTGGCGCCGGAAGATAAACGCGGCCGCTACATGGCCGTCTTCGGATTGTCGTGGGGGATCTCGTCGACCATCGGGCCGTGGGGCGCCGGCGTCATCCTCGACAACTACAACCCCAACTGGGTGTGGTACCTGTGCGGCATCCTGGCGGCGGTCTCCGTCGCCGGCTTCCTCGTGCTGGACGCAAGGACCCGGAAGCGCCTGGTCTCCGAGGCCCTCCCCGAGGCCGAGCCCGAACCCGCAATGGCCTGACGGCCGCCGTTTCCCCTGCGCCTCAGGGCGAAGTCTCCGGCGCGCCCGAGACCAGCGCCATCCGCCGCTGGGCCACGCGGCCCAGCGCCAGGTAGCCGACAAAGAGCATGACACCCGCCAGAAGACAGGCCGCCCAGAGGGCCGTGGCGCCACGCGTCTGGTAGATCCACCCGCCCAACACCGGCCCGGTGAAGAAAGCCAGACCCCACGCCGCGCCGAACACCCCCTGATACAAGCCGCGCTTGTCGATCGGCGCCAAGTCGGCCACCACCGAGGGCGCCACCGTCGCGCCGATGATCTCGCCCAACGTCCAGATCCCCACACTCAGAGCGTAGCCGCCGAACGTAGTCACGATCGCCGGCAGGCCGAAGCCGATCCCCAACAGCAGACCGGCGATCGCCAGCGCGCCGAAGCGCGGCCAGCGCGGGGCGGCGTTGCTGGCCGGGATGCCGAGCACGACGATCAGCGCCCCGTTGAGGGCCACCGCCAGGCCGTATTGCTCCGGCGTCAATCCATGGGCGCTCATGTCGACCGGCAGCGTGACATGTCCCTGCGCATAGATCGTCCCGAACAGGAGAGCCAGGCCGGTGAAGGCCAACAGCACGGGCTCGGCCCATAGCGCCCGCAGGCGGTCGCCGACCGGTGTCGAGAGACGACCCTCCAGATCCGCCGGCCGTGTCTCGCGCACGCCCCACAGTACGATCAACCCGAAGAGGAATGTCGTCAGGGCGTCGCCCACGAAGAGCAGGAGATAGTTGGTGCGAGCCAGAAGCCCGGCGGCCACCGGCGCGATCGCGGCGCCGACGTTGATCGCCCAGTAGAGATAGCCGAAGGCGCGCGGGCGGTCGGCGGCGGGCACGATGTCGGTGATGGCGGCGCTGACCGCCGGCCGGTACAGGTCGGTGAAGAATCCCAGGACGACGGTTCCCGCAGCGATCCAGCCCACGCTGTCCGCCAGGCCGACGGCCAACATCGCCCCCGGCGCCACCAAGAAACTGAGCAGCATCACCGGCCGGCGGCCGAGTCGGTCGGCGATTTCGCCCCCCACCAGACTGGCGACGAAAGACCCGCCGCCGAAGAAGGACACCATCAGGGCTGCCTGGCTGACGGGAAGACCGCGTGGGCCTGTCAGATAGAGAGCCAGGAACGGGATGACGAAACCGCCGAGGCGGTTGACGATCGTCCCGGCCCACAACAACCAGAAGGTTCTGGGGAACCCACTCCTGCGAAAGAATCCGAGTCGTCCGGTCATCGTGGCTTTCGGCACCCGAAGGTTCTGGAGCAATTCGGAGCGATTCTATCTCGACTCAACGCCGGTTGCGTTGCCGGCGCCGCCTCCTACGCTCCCCTGGGAACGCGCATGGCGTACGCCATCGCCCGGGCGATCCGGAAGACGAGGCCGGTCAACTCCTCCTCGTTGCGGCGAAGGGAGAGGGCCCCTCGCTCGTCGCCTCTCATGCGCCGGGCGCCTTTGACGAGATCCAGTGGATCGACGAGGGGCGGATGGCTGTCGGTTACTGGGATGGCGAGGCGACCTTCGTGGACGTCGTCGCCGTTGATGGTTCGCGCAGCCCGGTCGGCCAGGGCTGGCTCATCGGCCTGATGCGCCGCTGACCGCCGGGGTTAATCCGGCGGGAGGAAGTAGATCTCCCAGCCGTACTCCAGCAGGCGCCCGTCGAAGGGCGTGTTGGGCACGGCGCAGTAGCCGAGCTGAGGCACTGCCGGGCAGAAGAGCCGGGCGGCGTCGACGTTGAACAAGCGGAAACGCTGAGTGGCGCGGAAGGCCGGGCGGGCAGCGGCGCCCAGGTAGGCACGCGCCCCCTCGTTCCAGCGGGCCGCATCGTGAGCGAAGACCCCCAGACGCACCGACGGGTAGAACTGATTCTCGAATACGGGCAGGACCACCAGGATGGTCTTGCCTTCCCATCCTTCCGCTTTCGGATCTTGAGAGCGGAATACCGCCACCGTCAGGTCGCTTCGGCCGCCCTGTTCGGTGACTAGGCTGGGGAAGTGAACGCTGTATTCGCCGCCCTCCGGGTGATTGAGGAGCACGACGGCGTTCGGGGGCGCACCCCCAACGACGTCGTCGAGCATCTCGGCATTGGCCGAGTCGATCGCCAGCTGTAGCCGCCCGTTGGTGTAGTTGTTGGGAAGGGTCAGCCCAAACAGCAGACCGCTCAGGACCAGCGCGGCCACCGCGGCGGCGCGCCAGCCGCCCTTCTCATGGACCACGACCTGGCGCAGGACCGAGACGAGCAGCGCCCCGAGCACGGCCGCTCCCACGGCGAAGGGCAGAAGGTAGTACTCCGGCGCGAATTTCCAGGGCAGGTAGAGCGCGAACCAGAGGACCAACCACCCTGCCCAGCGTGCGGCTTCGCTCAGGCGAGGGCGAAGTCGACCCAAGCGAAGCACCGCCAGGACCAGCAACGGGACCAGATAGAGGAAGTCACGGTTGAGCCAGTCGACCCACGCCCTGGCGGTCTGGAGCATCTTCTCCAGTTCGATTTGGTATCCGCTTCCATAGCCCTCGCGCAGCAGGCCGGGGTTCACGTAGAGGGAGCTCAGTCCGACATAGACCATCAGCCCCAGCACGCACGCCATCAGGAACGACGGGTCTCGAAGATAACCCCGGGCGTGGACGGCGACCCGGAATCTGCGCAGCGCCGCGCCGAGGCCGAGCCAGGTCAGGCTGATCGGAAGCAACAGCACGGCGGTTTCCTTCGTGTTGCAGGCCGCCGCCACCGCCAGGCCGGCGAGACCGACGGCCGCAACCCGCCGCGCTCCCCGGGAACGCTCCGCCCACAGGGCGAGGAGCAGGGCCAGCAGAATCCAGACGAGCTGTTGCAGCTCGGGCTTGGAAAGCGTGTAGGCATTCTCGATCACCGGACCGGACAGCACGAAAAGGGCTCCGGCGAGCGACGCCTCCCACCGATCGGCTCCGAGTTGGTGGGCCAAGGCAACTACGCCGGCCACGACCAAAGCCAACAAGACCGTGTTGCCGAAAAAGGACCAGAACGGACTGGCGCCGGCTAGCGCGTAAACCGCGGCGGGGTACAGCCAATAGAGCGGCCGCGCCCGGCCGCTCGCCGTCTCCAGGACCGCTCCCCAGTCTCCGTGAGAAACCTGTTGCGCGACTCGGAGGGTGGCGGGGTCATCGAAGAAGCCGAAGTGGGGATCGGCCAACCGCGGCAGCATCAGCAGAACGGCCACCAGGACGGGGATCAGAAAAAGGAGGATCGTCTGCCTGTTGCGCGGTCTCACATCAGGTTTCCGCCGGGCTTGGCTGCGAAACCGATTCTACCGGCGTTCTCCTCGGGCGGTGAAGTCGACACGGCCGGAACCTCGAGAAAAAGAAGAAGCCCCCGCTGGGGGGCTTCTCGGATTCGGCGGGCGCAGATGGCTAGAGGATGGTGACCGAGGCGGCCTGCAGTCCCTTCGGGCCTTGCACGATATTGAATTCAACGCGCTGGCCCTCTTCCAGGTTACGGAAACCGTCACCGGTGATGGCGGAATAGTGGACGAAAACGTCCTCGCCGCCCTCACGGGCAATGAAACCGTAGCCCTTCCCGCTGTTGAACCACTTGACCGTGCCCTGAATTCGATCCGACATTGCTTTGCCTCCCAGGCAAGATGCAGATTAGGTGCCTGCTTGTTCTTCGGAGGTCGGGAGCCGAGGCAGTGCCGGCGGTGGAACAAACCGGCCCGAGCTCGCTTCAGCCCAGGCCTTGGTCCTTCGACTTCCAGACTGAACTTACATGCTACCTTGCCCGAAATCCTACCATGGGCCGGGCCAACACTCAAGGCCGATTTTCGACTTCCAGACGCTCCGGGCCGGAACCACTCACCAACGTTCCAGTCCGACCTCCCGCTCCGTGGGTAGGAAGCCGACGGAGCGGTAGAGCCGCTCCGCCGGCGAATCGGCGTCGGCCACCAGAACCAGGGTCTCCAAACCCAATTGCCCCAAGGCGTGGCGGGCAGCCTGATAGACCAGGGTCCCGGCATAGCCGTGCCGTCGATATTCTGGGTGGGTCTCAACCGTCTGGAACCGCCCGAGGTTTCCGGTGTGGTAGATGCCGAGATCGGCGACCAGGGCTCCCTCGAGGAAGGCGCCGAACCACGCCCCGTGGCCGGCCAGGGCCATGGTGCGATAGCGCCTCATCTCGGCCTCCTTGAAGACGCGGTAACCAGCCTCGTCGTGCTCCTGCTCGCGGCAGCGAATCTGATTCTCGGTTGCCTGTCGCCAGTCGTCCTGCGACTCCAACGCGCGGACGGCGATCTCCACTGCAGCATGCGGCGGCGGAGTGACGGCCGAGGCGGTCAGGACCGAGCTGTGGATGAGTCGAAAGCCGAGCGTCACGAAAGCGTCCGCCGCACCGGCGTCGCCCTCGGGCGAGTCCCAGCCGAAGGTTTGATGCCGCACCCGCGGCGGGGCGCCGATCTCCTCGGCGAAGAGGCGAGGCCAGCGCTCGTCGTCGCCCGGGGCTGGCGGGCGGTCGAACAATAGGAAGTTGCCCCAGTAGAAGGTCGGGTTGGACGGCGTGCGGATGACGAGGTAGCGGCCGCGGTCGAGGATCTCGCCGTCGAAGCGGGGAAAGATCAGATCGGTGCGCCAGGCGAGGGAGCGAGGGTTCATGGGGCCGATCGTTCTGAATTATGCCACTCCCGGGTAGCTGTCGATCATCAAGCTGTCGGATCCCGAGCCTCCCGGCGCGGCTTCTCCGGATCTCGACCCAGCCTTGAGAAAGCCGCGCGACGAGGAAGACGATGGGTTGGGTGGTGTCCCTCCCCGCGGGTGTATACTCGACGCCTGTTTCTCCTCGGGGTGCCCGAAGAGCCGGCCGCCAACCGGCCCAGCCGCATGAAAGAGAATCCGTGGTCCGACGGCGGACCGTCTTTGGCATGACAGCCTTGCCAAGACCAATCGTGGGAGGCATGACTTGACTTCTTCCCAAGAGGCGATGCGGGTGCTGGAGGAGACCAGCCGCACGTTTTACATCCCGATCGCCGGGCTCCCTGACTCGCTGCGGGAGGCCGTCACTTCGGCCTACCTGTGCATGCGGGCGATCGATGAGGTGGAGGACCATCCAAGCCTCGACCCATCCGCCAAGGCGCAGGTGCTGCGGAGCATCAGCTCGCTCTTCCAGGCTCAGCATGCTGTGGGGGCGCTGGACCACGCCGGGCTGGCCGCCGCCCTCTCGTCCCACCGCGACCAACTTCCCGAGGTGACCCTGCGGATCGGCGAATGGGCCGGCTACGCTCCGGAGTCGATCGCCTTCCGGGTTTGGGACGGAACAGCCGCAATGGCCGAGCGAATGGCTCATTGGGCGGCGCGAGGCTGGCGCATCGAAACCGAGGCCGATCTCGACCGCTACACCTTCGGAGTGGCCGGAGCCGTCGGGCTGCTCCTCTCGGACCTGTGGGCATGGCATGATGGCACGCGCACGAACCGCACCGAGGCCATCGGATTCGGGCGGGGCCTGCAGGCCGTCAACATTCTGCGCAATCGCCCTGACGATCTGGCAAGAGGCAGGGACTTCTTCCCGCCCCAATGGGGCGCCGATGAGCTGCATGCCTACGCTCGGCGCAACTTGCGATTAGCGGAAGCCTACGTAACGGCCCTCCCGTCCGGACCCATCAACGATTTCTGCAAGCTCCCCTTGGCCTTGGCCTGGCGCACGCTGACTGCGTTGCAAGAGGGCCAGGCGAAACTATCTCGCACGGAAGTCGTTCAGATCATGCAAGGGGTGGGCTACAGGTGACCCGACGGCACGACGTCGTGATCGTGGGGGCCGGGCCGGCAGGGTCGGCGGCGGCCTACTACCTGGCGACGGCCGGCTTCGATGTCCTCCTTCTCGACAAGGCCGAGTTCCCTCGCGACAAGACATGCGGCGACGGATTGACCCCTCGGGCTCTGGCCGTGCTCGACGATATGGGCGTGCTGGATACGCTGCAGCAGCACGGCTACCGTGTCGCCGAGCTGGATATGATCTCACCCGGCGGCGACAGCGTAACGGTGCCGATCCCCAGCCCGGGCCACAAGCACAAATACCTCCTGATCGTTCCTCGACTGATCCTGGATGACATCCTGAGGCAGCGGGCGATCGCGGCCGGCGCGGCCTTCGAAGGAAAGGTCGAGGTGATGGATCTGCGCAACGCAGGGAGCCAGGTCCAGGTGGCCGGCTTGCAGCGCAGTCAGGCGGTCACTTTCCAGGCCCGGTTGGCGGTCGTCGCCACCGGGGCGAGCCTGAAGCTCCTGCGCCGAATCGGACTGATGCGCCACAAGCCGGTGATGATGGTGGCGGCGCGGGCCTACTTCGAAGACCTGGGGGAACAGGACGGACACGTCCAATGCCACTTCGACGGCGTGACGCTGCCCGGATATGGCTGGGTCTTCCCCCTCTCGCCATCCTCGGCCAACGTGGGAGCGGGAGTCATCCCGGCCGGCCTCTTTCGCCGGCCCAACCCCGTCCATTCCCATCGTGCCTTCAGCCTCTTCACCCAGTCGCCCTCGCTCCAGAAAATGATGCAGACGGCGCGCCAGGTCGGCCCGCTCAGAGGGTTCCCCATCCGGGTCGACTTCGATCGGTCGCTCACCTTTGGCGAGCGCGTTCTCTTGGCCGGCGAAGCCGCCGGGTTGGCCAATCCTCTGACGGGGGAGGGGATCGACTACGCCCTCGAGTCGGGGCGCATCGCCGCCGAGCACGCCGCCGTCATGTTGTCCAAGGACGACCTGACGCGCTCTCGCTTTGCCAGTTACGACAGGGAGCTGCGTGGACGGTTTCAGCGGACGATCGTCGGCGCGCGGCGGCTGGGCGACCTGTACCTGAATCCGTTTCTCCTCGACCGTATGGTCAAGGTCGCCCGGCGAAACCCCGACATTGGATCCCTGATCGGCGATGTGACCGTCGGCAATCGCGGGTTGGACGAGATGCTGTCGTTCAAAACGCTGTTTCGGTTCGCTCTGGCCGTTTGAAGTCATCCAGCCCCGGATCAGAACCGCACAACGGAGGAGAGCCATGGCTGTTGCGACGGATGCCAACCCACGCATTCCATTCTTCTTGCGCTTCGTGACGTGGGTGGAGTGCGTGGTCGTTTTCGCGGCCGCGGCGGTGAGCTTCTTCGCTCCCACTCTTGCGAATCGACTGTGGGCGTGGGCGCCGCCTCCCTTCAACGCTCGCTACGTAGGCGCCGTCTACTTCGCCGCCTTGGTGCCGCTGGTGATCATGGCCGTGGTGGGCCGCTGGGCTCCGGGGCGGATCATCGTGTGGATGATCTTCACCTTCACCACGTCCATCATGATCGTGATGTTCTTCCACTACCGGGAATTTGAATGGGGCCGTTGGGCGACGTGGGCCTTCTGGTTCCTCTACATCTTCTTGCCGATCAGCTCGGCATACTTCCTCTATCGTCTGCGTGGCTGGCCTCCGAGCCTCAGTCGGCCGCTCTCCTCGCCATGGTCTGGGCTCCTTTCGGTCGCCGCCGTCTTGCTCAGCCTCTACGGCCTTGCCCTGTTGGTCGTGCCTGAAGCCGCCACCTCCTTTTGGCCGTGGGGGGTGGATGCCTTTCACGGACGAATCTACGCCGCCACCTTCGTCACGCCGGCCGTCGGCGCCTGGCTCATCCGCCATCGGGGCGCCCGATGGGAGTACATCACGTTGGGCCTGACGCTGGCCACCCTGGGATTTTTCTCCATCGTCGGCACCGTCTGGACCAGCGCCACGGTCCCGCCGGAGCGCAAAGTGATCTACGCTGCCGTAGGGACGATCGCGTTCATGCTGATGAACCTGGCGTTGTTGACCGCCGGAGGAGGGATTGCTCTCAGGGGAGGCAGGGCTCAGGAAAGCTGAGTTGCGGCCTCGGCGAACTGCACCGTCGGCTGGGCCTGTCAGGGTGGAAGACGGCGGTGGCGAATCGCCGGGCGATGGCGCTCAAGGCTGCGCTCGGAGTGTCGGACTTGTCTTCGCCTGGCACCGGGGAAGCGCCGATTAACGTGGCCCGCTGCTCTTGCCCTGCTCCTCCGCCCACACTTGCTGCAGCGCCGCGAGGCAACGCTCCATCTCGATCCCCGGGCCGAGCACGCCGGTCCACAAATCCCCTACCCGATCCAGGCGCGCCCGCAGGGTCTTGATGGTGAAAAGGGCCGGCGTCAGGCCGGCGGTCAGCTCCTCCCACGCCAGCGGCGTCGAGACCGGCGCACCGTCGCGCGGGCGAATCGAGTACGGCGCCGCCAGCGTCTGGCCACGGCGATTCTGGTAGACGTCGATGTACATCTTCTTCTTGCGCGACGCCGGTACACGCTCCAGGCTGGTGGTCGACGGATGGCGGCCGTGGACGATGTGGCCGATCAGACGGCCGAAGGTGCGAGCCTGCTCGTAGTCGTAGCGCGCGCCGAGCGGAACGTAAATGTGCAACCCGGTGGCGCCCGAAGTCTTGACCCAGGCCTCGGCGCCGATCGCCTGCAGGACGGCACGCGTCGTGCGGGCGACGTCCATCACCTCGTCGAAGGTCTGCCGGTCCGGGTCGAGATCGATCACCAGGTAGTCGGGGTTTTCCGGGTTGGCCACGCGTGAGTTCCACGGGTGGATCTCGATCGATCCCAGGTTGGCGACGTAAACCAGCGCCGCTTCATCCTGAGCCACGAGGAAGCGGATGACTTCGCCCCGCGACTCCGACTCGATCGGCACGACGGTGGCCCAGGCCGGCGCTTGCTCGACGTCCTTCTGATAGAAACTGCTTTCGGCGATCCCGCCCGGGAAACGGTGCAGCGAAAGCGGGCGGTCCTTCAGGTAGGGCAGCATCAGTGGCGCCACGTCGCGATAGTAGGCGATCATCTCACCCTTGGTGTAGCCGTCCTTCGGCCAGTAGACCTTGTCGAGGTGCGTGACGGTGACCTTGTTCCCGCCCACCTCCAGCGCCGTTCCGGCGTCCTCCGAGGGACGGAACCTGCGGCGCGCCGGCGCCGGAGCTTCCACGACTCGCTCGCGTCTCGTCACCAGCCGCGGATTGCGATCCGCCAGGATCGCCTGGTAGACCGGTTCGCGCAGGAAGTTGTCCTCCGTCCATTCGATGAAGTTGACCACGCACACGACCTGCGGCGCGACCCAGGTCGGTTCGGTGTCGACCTCAGGCTGCGTGGTGAACGGGCAGACGTCCTGGGCCAGCGGAGCGAGCAGGGCTTTGATGCGCGCCCGCTCGGCATCGTCGAAGCCGGTCCCCACCCGCGCGGCGAAGACCAGCTGCGGACCGTCGTAGGTCCCGACCAGGAGCGCCCCGAAGGCGAGCGGCTGTCCACGCGGCGCGGTGTAGCCGCCGATGACGAATTCCTGCTTGGCCCGGGCCTTGACCTTCAGCCAGGCGCGAGAACGCGCGCCGATCAGATAAGGGCTGCCGGCGTCTTTGCCGATGACGCCCTCGAGGCCGGCGTTCACCGCCTGGGTGTAGAGCGCCTCGCCCTGATCGGGAATGGCCTCGCTCACTCGCAAGTGCGGCAGCTTGGGCAGGACCTGGCGCAATAGCTCGCGCCGCCGGCTCAGCGGCAGGCCGGTCAGATCGTGGCCCTCCAGGTGGAGCAGGTCGAAGATGTAATAGACCAACGTCCCCTTGCCGGTGGTGCGGTAGTTGCGCAGCAACCGGATCTGCGATTTGCCATCACTGTCGACGGCGACGATCTCCCCGTCGAAGGCCGCAGCAAAACCGATCTTCTTCAGGTCCTCGACCACCGGCGGGAAGGCCTCCAGGAAGTCGGCCTGGTTGCGCGAGTACAGTCGCACCACGTCGGGTCGGACTTCGGCGACGGCGCGAAAGCCGTCCCATTTGATCTCGAACAACCAACCCGGTCGGCTGAAAGGTCGATCGGTCAGCTCGGCCAGCATCGGCTGGATCGACTCCGGCATCGGCGCCGGCGGCGCGCCGCTGAGGTCGAGTTGACTCAGGTCGAGGGCGAGGCGGTCGCCGCGCGGCCGGCCGATCTCCTGCCGGCGGATCTCGCCCATCGTCCGGCCGGTGCGCGCCGAACGGTCGAGCTCGAGGATGTCGCGCGGAGTGGAGAAGGCGTCGCGATCCTTGATCAGCAGCCAGTTCTTGCCGTCGCCGTCTTTCAACCGCACCAGGGCGAACTGGCCTTCCAGCTTGGTCCCCTGGAGGATGATCTTGAGCGTTCCCTTCTCGAGCCCGGCGTGAAACGCACGCTCGATCTCGACCGGCGAGGCGGCCCCCGGAGAAACGTAGCTCCCCTCGTCCCAGATCATCGTCGTGCCGGCGCCGTAGTTGCCTTCGGGGATGACGCCCTCGAACTCGCCGTACTCGTAGGGGTGATCTTCGACCAGGACGGCCAGTCGCTTTTCGACCGGATCGAGCGAGGGCCCTTTGGGGACGGCCCAGCTCTTGAAGACCCCGTCGAGCTCGAGGCGCAGGTCCCAATGCAGGCGTGAGGCGTCGTGCATGTGGATCATGAAACGCAGCGCGCCGGGGCCCTCCGCCTTGGCCGGTTCGGGCGCCGGCTCAGGCGTGCGGGTGAAATCTCGCTTGCGATCGTAGTCTTGCAGGGACATGAGAGATCAGTGGTCAGTGGACGGTGGACAGTGGTCAGACGGCCGGCGAAGCCCACTGACCACCGACCACTGACCTCTGACCGCTAGGCGCCGCCAGGCGCCTTCTGCTGTTTGGCTTGCTCCAGACTCTGGCTCAATTTGGCGAACAGGTCGGTGACCTCGATCGGGATCGGCGCTTCGGTCTCGGCCTCCGGCTCGCGGCCTTCGACCTTGGCCTGGATGATGCGCTGCAGGTCCTCGGTGTAGGTGTCGTGGAACTCCTCCGGACGCCATTCGCCGGAGAGCGTGTCGATCAGGCTGACCGCCATGTCGAGTTCTTTGTCCGACACCTGGCCCGTTCCGGGAAGCGTCAGCTCACCGGGATCGCGCAGCTCGCTGATGTAACGCATCTGGTTGAGCACGATCACGCCGCCTTCCGGCTTGACGACGCCCATCGTCTCCCGGTTGCGCAGGACGAAGCGACCCACGCCGACCTTGCCGCTGCGCTGGAGCGCGTCCCGCAGCAGGGCATAGGCCTTGGCGGCGCCCTTGATCGGCTCGAGGTAATAGGGCTTCTCGTAGAGCTTGTAGTCGACCTGGGCGGCGTCGACGAACGACACAATCTCGATCGTCTGCGTCTTCTTGACGTTGGCCTTCTTGAAGTCGTCCTCTTCCATCACGACGTACTCGCCCTTGCTGAACTCGTAGCCCTTGACGATCTCCTCGTTGGGGACTTCCTCCCCGGTGTCGGCCGAGACGCGCACATAGCGGATGCGGCTCTTGTCCGACCGGCGCAGCATGTTGAAGCTCAGCTCGGTGGTCTCGCTGGCGTTATAGAGCTTGACCGGAATGTAGATCAGCCCAAACGAAATGGCGCCCGTCCAAAAGGATCGCATAACGACCTCCCCACCACGGCCCGGCACTCAAGGTTCGGGCATGATAACACGAGGGGTTCCGTCGCGACCCGACATTCGTTGCCCCCGGGCTTAGCGGTTGTGCTCTCGGTCACAACCGAGGGGTGGTATGCGCACCACCCAGGCCCACCGGGCCATGCGCAACAAGGCGCCCCGCCGAATGCGGGGCGCCTTGTCGAGAGCGCCGTTCAGGGAGTACGGGTCGGGATGAAGATGAACCGCAACGTCGGTGTGGCGGTCGGGAGGAGGATGAAGCGCGGGGTCGGGGTGAACGTCGGCCGCTGGTAGACGGTCGCCGTGGCCGTCGGCGTAACGCTGGAGGTCGGCGTGCGCGTCGGTGTGGGCGTAGACGTCACGCTCGGCGTCGGGGTCCATCGTTCCTGCTCGTCGCGGCTTTCGCAGAAGAGCGCCAGCTGGAAGTCCTCGTGCTGGCCGGCGGGGTAGTCCGGGGCGAACTGGAAGTTGAGCCAGTAGTCCTCGCCGCCCTGGGGCTGGAAGTTCATCGTCCGGACCTCGTCCGGGTCGGGCGCGCCCTCCACCGCATCACCCCCGCCGTCGCTGATCCAGGCGCGCACCTGATCCGTCAAACCGGCCAACGTGAGGCGCTGGCGATCCGATGGACCGTGAGCGCCGTCGTCGCCAGGAGGGCAGACCGGGAGAGGGAGAGCCAAAAGCCCGCCGGGACGGCCTTCCGCCTCGCCCGGGAGTTCCGGCCCGCCGGGGATCACGCCATCGATGCCCACGTCCCAGGGATGGTCGCCGAGCGAGGCGGTGCGATCACAGGCATCGGGGATTCCATCTTCATCGCTGTCGGGGACGAAGGGCTTCGGTTCGATGCCGAGCTCGGGGATGCCGATCGTCCAGGCGTCGACGTCGCTGGCGCCGGAGCACGGGTCGCAGACGTCTCCCGCGCCGTCCCCATCGGCGTTGGCCTGATCTGCGTTCGCCGTGAACGGGCAATTGTCGTCGTCGTTGCTGATACCGTCGCTGTCGGTATCCGGATCGCACGCGTCCCCATCGCCGTCGTGGTCGACATCGGCCTGGTCCGCATTGGCGTCAAAGGCGCAGTTGTCGTCTACGTTGAGGACACCATCGTCGTCGAAGTCCTCATCCTCGTTCGGATCACAGATCTTGCCCTGGCCGTCCAGGTCCTTGTCTTGCTGGTCGGGGTTGTAGTCGCGGAGGCAGTTGTCGGTCAGGTTCGGGACGCCATCGCCATCGAGATCGTCGTCGCAGGCGTCGCCCTTCCCGTCGCTGTCGGCGTCCTGCTGGCCGTTGAAGAGAAACGGGCAGTTGTCGAGGTAATCGGGGTACGAGTCGTGATCGCTGTCCGGATCGTCCGGCTGCCCGTTGCAGTTGAAGTCCGGCAGACCGATGCCGGTGGCGTAGAAGGCGTTCTGAATGTCGCACGTCTCCTGGGGGTTGAAGCCGGCCGCCGGAGCGAGCGCCAGTGTCAGGTCACGCGCGTCGAGGAAGCTGGACGAGGAGTTGAGCAGCGTCATCGTGTAGTAGAAGAGATTCCCGACGCGGTTGTCGCCGATGTTGAACCCTTCGACGTCATGGTCGCCGAGGTCGACCCCCTTGACGATGTAGGAGAAGGCGGTGGTGAAGACGCGGCCGTTGTCGTGCTCGTCCGCACCCGGAATGTAGTTGGAGTCAAAATGGAGAGTCAGGTTCGACTCGTCCACCAGGCCGTCGAAGGTCCAGTCATGAGTGTCCCAGATGCCCATGATGTCGGCATAGGACTCGTCGAGGGCATCCGGCTGGCCGGAGTTGCCGAAATCGGAGGTGTACTCGATGACGCCGTGGGTGAACTCGTGGGTCAGGACGCCGTCGCTGACGGCGTAGTCTCCGGTATCGTAGTCGACGGCGTCGCATTCGGCGTCAACGGAGGTCCAGGCGATGGTGTTGCCGGGCAGGGAGGCGCCGACATAGAACTCGACCTCGACGTTGTCGCCGTCGAAGGAGTGGCGCCCGAAGGCGCTGTGGTAGAACTGGAAAGCCCCCATCGCGCCTTGCCACACCGCCCAGTAGGTATCGTTGCTGTTGAAATCGTCGTAGACCCCATCGGTGTCGCCGATTTCGTCGTCGTCATCGGTCCACCAGTAGCAGGTGCTGTTGGCGATGTTGTTGCCGTTGGCGTCCTCGAGGTCGAGGTCCCAGTCGGAAACGTGGGCGCCGGGGAAAAGATCGACCAGGCTGTTGGCGGCCAGGATTGTACCGTCCTGGGCGCCGACGAAGTACTCCCAAGGCGCGGCCCCGTTAAGGCGCAACTGCCAAGACAGGTGGGGATCAGGGGCGACGCCGTCGAGCAGGGCGGCGTCGTAGACGACCAAGCGCGATGGTCCGGCCAAGGCAGCCCCGGGTTCACCTAGGTGGGCGCGGGCGATGTCGCGGGCCTCGCCTTCGGTGAGGCCGGGGGTGATGTCGAGATCGACCTCGGCCGAGAGGATTTCGCCGATCGTCGTCAGCGTACCGTCGGAGGCGATCGTGACGGTCAACTCTCCGCCATAGACCGGCAGGCCGCGGTAGGTCTGGAAGAGCGTGACGACGGTCAGCGGCCCTTCCTGGACGTCCTCGACGCCGAGCTCTAGATCCGGATTGTCCAGCAGATAGAGATCCTGGTAGGTTTTCAGAAACGACAACGCTTGTTCCGCCGGCGTGTCCCCCTGCAGCGCGACATGGGCCGTCAGCGAGCGAGGGAATCCGTTGGCCAGGTTGATCAGCGGTTCGGAGGACGAGGCTGCCATCAGCGCCTCAAACGCTTCGCGCTGGGGATCGGGGAAGGCTTCTGCCTGCGGAGAAGGTGCGGCGGGCGGAGTCGGAGCAGGCGGGTTGACTGGCTGGGGGGCGGCATTGCAGGCCGCCGCAGCGAGCAGGACGCACAGGATGAGGAACCGGAGGGACCGGGCACGACGCGGCATCAAGGCCTCCTTTGGCGAAGGGGCAAGGAGCGGGATTGTAAGCACTTTGGCGAGGGGACGATAGGGGAATCTCGTCCGTAAGCGTTGCCGGCGGGAGATTCGGCCGCTCGGTCGGTAGCCCCTGCACCGCGCCGGTGCTAGACTCCCTGCCCGACCTCCTCACTTCTCGCTTCACACGGAGGGACCATGAACGCCAGAGAAGCCCTGTCGCGTTTGGAACCCATCGGCGGCGCCGAAGGCCTGAAGCAGACCTATGAAGTCATGCAGGGGAAGCGCCACTTCATCGTCGGCTCGCTCTCGCGCGTCAAGAGGCATTCGGGGAACTTCAACATCGTCAATGCCGAGGCGGTTGAAGCCGCCGGCGGGTCGTTCGCCGGACAGGAGGCCGTGACGTCGAAGATGGTGCGTCAGCGGCTGGCACGCCGCGGTATCGACGTCGAAACGCTCGAGGCGCTCAACATCCTGTACGTCCTGGTGGCGCTGGGCAAGGCCAAGGTCGACCGGCGCCGCTCGCAGCATGCCCTGTTCTTCAACGTGGCCGGCTGACGGCCGGGCCTCTCCCCCGCCTTTCCCCCTTGTCAGGCGGCCGACGCGAGCCTTAGAGTAGTCTTGCGGGCGGGCTGGGAGGCACGGATGACTGCGAGCAACGC
>Ga0209108_10001129_pt1 | contig 15407 bp, 15 predicted proteins | sample Rifsed10ft1_FD_184003 | JGI IMG/M metagenome (GOLD analysis project Ga0209108, IMG submission 184003) | Soil microbial communities from Rifle, Colorado, USA - sediment 10ft 1 (version 2) | ecosystem: Environmental > Terrestrial > Deep subsurface > Rock core/Sediment | place: Rifle, Colorado...
CCCGCCGAGCCCGCATCGAGGAAGGCGCTGTAGAGATCGTAGTAGCCGTAGGGCAGGTCGACGTCGGACTTTTTCGTGGCGGTTTGCCGGTAAGTCCATTCGATCATGGTCTGGCGCAGCGCGCCGCCGTGATACCAGTCGTCCCCGATCCAGGTGTCGACCATGGCGTTGATCGGAACGGCCGCCTTCAACGCCGGATGCGGATCGAACAGCGCCATGAGCGTCAGGAAGCCATCGTAGGAAATGCCGGTGATGCCGACCCGGCCGTTGTTTCCCGGGATGCTCTTCACCAGCCAGTCGATCGTGTCCCACGTATCCGTCGCATGATCGACGCTGCCGGAGTTGAGCGGCCCGCGCAGCGGGAGATTCACGATGTAGTTGCCCTCTGACCCGTGCTTGCCGCGGACGTCCTGGTAGACGCGCACATAACCGTTGCGGACCAGCGGCTCATCGTCCTGGCGCAGCGCCATTGCCATGAGTGGGCTCGCTGTCTCGCGCGCGTCCGTGCGTTTCTTGGCGTCGTACGGCGTGCGCGTCAGCACGATCGGCATCAGCTCGCGTGAATGCTTCGGAATCAGGATGACGGTAAAGAGCTTGACGCCGTCGCGCATCGGGATCATCTCCTCGCGGCGCGTGAAGTTGTGAGCGTCCGTCTGCGGGTCGAACTTTGCGGGAATGTCATTGCCGGTAATCGGCGCGACGGATTGCGCGAGCAGGCACGCGGGGAAGGAGACGGCTGCCAGGAGGAGGCCTGTCAGCACTCGGTGCAGGTTGGAGGAGTTCATGATGTTGCTGGCTCCCTGGCGCAGTCTCATGGAAATTTCTTCAGCACGCTGACCACGCGGGGTTCCATGTAACCTTTGAGGCCGAGCGCGGAGTACTGACGGCCCATGCCGGACTCTTTCGCACCGCCGAACGGGACGACCGCCGATGTGGCGCGATGCTGATTGACCCACGCCGTTCCAACCTCGAGTTGCGCGGCGATCGCCGCGGCACGATCCAGGTCGCTGCTCCAGACGGAGCCACTGAGACCGTAGCGCGTGTCATTGGCACGACGGACGGCATCGGCGACGTCCGTGAACTTGAGCACGGGGACGATCGGCCCGAACTGCTCTTCTTTCACCAATCGGCTGTCGTCCGCGATGCCCGTGACGATCGTCGGCGTCATGAAATAACCGGGGCGATCGGGCAATTCACCGCCCGCGACGATGCGTGCCCCGCTGCGCTTCGCGTCTTTCAGAATGCCAATGACGCGCTCGTACTGCTTGCGGTTCTGGATCGGCCCCATCTGTGTTTTCGGGTCGAGCCCGTCGCCGACGATCGCTTTGCGTGCTTCCGCCGCGAGCGCCGCGCAGAGGGCGTCGTAGATGCATTCGTGCGCATAGATGCGCTTGATCGCCATACATACCTGGCCGCTGTTGACGAACGCGGCAAAAAACAGTTTTGGCGCGATCGCCTGCGGATCCACGTCATCGAGCACGATGGCGGGATCGTTGCCGCCGAGCTCCAGCGTGATGCGCTTCAGATTGCCGGCCGCGCTCGCCATCACTTTCTTGCCCGTCGCGACCGACCCGGTGAAGGAGATCTTGTCGATCCCCGGATGTTCGGTCATCCATTGCCCCAGGTCATCGCCGCCGCCCAGTACATTCAGGACGCCACGTGGAAAAATCTCCCGGATCAGCTCGCCAATCTTGAGCGTGCTGAGCGGCGTGTAGGGCGAGGGCTTCAGCACTACAGTGTTGCCGGTGTAGAGGGCGGAGGTGAGCGGGCCGGCGGCCAGATTGATGGGGGCGTTCCATGGCGTGATGATCCCTACCACTCCCAGCGGCACGTAGTGAAGCTCGACCCTGCGCTCCGAGTCATCCACTAGCGTCTCAACCGGAATGTCGATCCGCGTCATGCCTTCTGACTGAGTGAAAGCCCGCCCGATCTCGTCCCGTGCCTGCGACAGCGGTTTGCCTTGTTCGCGGGTCAGCAGCTCGGCGAGCCGGTCCTGATGTTGGCGCAGGACTTCGGCGACGCGTTTGAGCAGCGCGGCGCGCTCCTGGTACGAGGTGCGCCGCCAGGCCTCAAATGCTCGGCGCGCTGCCGCCACGGCCTGATCGAGCTGGGCCCGGGTAGCCGCCGGACAACGGGCGAACACCTGTTCCGTGGCCGGATTGATGACGTCCAGCGAGCGTTCGCTGCCCACCAGCTCGCCGTCGATCAATTGCGCAAAGTCCATATTGAGCGCGGCCGCGCTCTCGATGCGCTGTGCAGTCATGCAAATTCCTCGGGTGGGATGCGCGCGTGCGGCGCTGCTGATTGTCTCTCCCCCGGCCCATCGCTACGATAACAAATTGCAGCTGATTCGAGACGGCAGCGTGACGCGAGAGATTCCCACCTGTAAGCCTCCCGATCCGAATACCCGTCCCCCGAGGTTCCGGGCGCCGCCGCACGCCTGCGACGCGCACTGCCACGTCTTCGGACCCGGTGCCAAGTACCCGTACGCGCCCGATCGTTCGTACACGCCGCCGGATGCGCCGCTCGAGAAGTTCAGGGCGCTGCAGGCGATCCTCGGTCTGGAGCGGGCCGTCCTGGTGAATGCGAGCTGTCACGGGACGGACAACACGGTGATCCTGGATGCGATCGCGCAGAGCAACGGGCGATACCGCGGCGTGGCGAACGCGGACGATTCATTCACCGAGCGGGATTTTCGCACGCTCCACGAGGGCGGTTGCCGGGGCGTCCGTTTCAATTTCGTGCGCCATCTGGGCGGCATGCCGGATCTCGACGAGTTCGATCGCATCATCGAGCGCATCCGTCCGCTGGGCTGGCACGTCGTGCTGCATTTCGACGCCGCCGACCTGGTTGAATTCGACAATGTGCTCAAGCGGCTGCCGGTTCCGTTCGTGATCGATCACATGGGGCGCGTGCCTACCGCCGGAGGTCTCGAGCAGGAACCCTTTCGGCGTCTGCTGGAACTGGCGCGGCGGGACAACTGCTGGGTCAAGATCTGCGGCGCGGAGCGCATCTCCAGCGCCGGCCCACCCTTCGTCGACGCGGTGCCCTTCGCGCAGGCATTGATCAAAGCCGCACCGGACCGAATTCTGTGGGGCACCGACTGGCCGCATCCGAACATCTCGAGGCACATGCCGAACGACGGCGATCTGGTCGACCTGATTCCGCTCATGGCACCCGATGTCGCCACGCAAGAGCGCATACTCGTAGATAATCCACAGCGCCTGTACGGCTTCGAGGCTTGAACACAATGAAGCAGATCGCGGTCGATCCGACCTATGTCCCCGCGCCCGGCACCCCGGAAGAATTCAACGACATCCCTGGCACTACGCTGTTCGACATGCAGCGCTCGCGGCAGGGGTACCATCTGAACATGTTCTGCATGTCGCTGATGAAGCCGGAGAATCGCGCGGAGTTCCGAGTCAACGAAGCGGCTTACCTGCAGAAATTTCCCATGTCACCGGGCCAGCGCGAGGCCGTGCTGAAGCGGGACTGGAACCGCATGATTGAGCTCGGCGGCAACATCTATTTTCTCTCCAAGCTGTTCTCCTCCGACGGCTTGTCCTTCCAGCACGTCGCCGCGCTCATGACCGGCTCCACGCAGGAACAATACGCGCAGATGATGCTAGAGGGCGGCCGGTCGGTCGAAGGCAACCGCAGCAAGTCGGGGCGCAAACCCCGGCACAGCGAGTCGGAGCGAAAGCGGCGTGGCTAAGATCATTGCAAGCGTGAACTGCTCGCACGTGCCGGCAATCGGCGCGGCGATCGACCTCGGCAAGACCCGCGAGCCCTACTGGGTGCCGATCTTCAGGGGCTTCGAGCCCTCGAAGAAGTGGATTGCGGAGCTCAAGCCGGACGTCATCATCCTGGTCTACAACGATCATGCTTCGGCATTCTCGCTGGAGATCATTCCGACTTTTGCACTCGGCTGTGCCGCCGAATTTCCGCCCGCGGACGAGGGTTGGGGGCCACGGCCCGTGCCGGTCGTGAAGGGGCATCCCGAGCTTGCATGCCACGTCGCGCAGTCCGTCATCCTCGACGAGTTCGATCTCACGATCGTCAACAAGATGGACGTCGATCATGGCCTCACGGTGCCGCTATCGCTCATGTTTGGACAGCCGAGCGAATGGCCGTGCCGGGTGATCCCGTTGCCGGTCAACGTGGTGCAGTATCCGCCTCCCACGGGCCATCGCTGCTACAACCTCGGCAAGGCGATCCGCAAGGCGGTGGAGTCGTTTCCAGAGGACCTCAGGGTGGTGATATTTGGCACCGGAGGCATGTCGCATCAGCTCCAGGGCCCACGCGCGGGACTGATCAACAGGGAGTTCGACACACGCTTCTTCGACAACCTGGTGAAAGACCCCCTGGCGCTCACGAAGATCCCGTTTCTGGAGTACGTGCGGGAAGCCGGTTCCGAAGCCATCGAAATGGTGATGTGGCTGATCGCGCGTGGCGCGCTCCATGACGAGGTGCGCGAGATCTATCGCTTCTATCACGTGCCGTGCTCGAACACCGCCCTGGGCCATATCATTCTCGAAAACGCCGGAAAGACACGCGCCGCGGCCAGAAAAGCGTCGCGAGTCCGCGTCAGAAGCAGACCGCGTAGCGCCCGAAAGCGGAGGGCCGCAAGATGAAAGTGTGCATGGCAGGGCAGGGCGCATTCGGCGTCAAGCATCTCGAAGCGATGCAGAAGATCGCAGGCATCGAGGTCGTGACGCTGACGGGCGGCAGCCCGGACTCGACTGCCGAAGTGGCAAGGAAGTTCGGCATACCGCACTGGACCACCAATCTCGCCGAGAGCCTCGCGCGGCCCGGCGTCGAGGCGGCCATCCTCGCCACGCCAACGCAGATGCACGCGAAACAGGGCGAGCAATGCATGCGTGCGGGCAAGCATGTGCAGATCGAGATCCCGATGGCGGATAACCTGCCGGATTCGGAGCGGCTGGTGCGCGTTCAACAGGAGACGGGTTTGGTGGCGATGGCGGGTCACACGCGCCGCTTCAATCCGAGCCATCAGTGGATTCACAGGCGCATCAAGGCCGGAGAGCTGAAGGTCCTGCAGATGGACGTGCAGACGTATTTCTTCCGTCGCACCAACATGAACGCACTCGGCAAGCCGCGGAGCTGGACGGACCACCTGCTCTGGCATCACGCTTGTCACACGGTCGATCTCTTCATGTACCAGACGGGCCAGGTCGTTTCCGACTGCTACGCGTTGCAGGGTCCGATTCACCCGGAACTCAGGATTGCGATGGACATGAGCATCGGCATGAAAGTACCGTCGGGCGCGATCTGCACGTTGTCCCTGTCGTTCAATAATGACGGGCCGCTGGGAACCTTCTTCCGCTACATCTGCGACAACGGCACCTATATCGCGCGCTATGACGAGTTGCTGGACGGCAAGAACAATCCGATCGACGTCTCAAAGGTCGACGGCTCGATAAACGGCATCGAGCTGCAGGATCGCGAGTTCTTTGCGGCGATCCAGGAACGCCGTGAGCCGAACGCCAGCGTGCGACAGGTGCTGCCAACGATGCAGACGCTCGATCGGCTGGAACGGATGCTCAAGAGTGCGTGAATTCTCCGCGAACGGCCGAGCCTTCCAGGTCTCGCCGGCGTCTCAGCGATCCAGAAGCTGCATCATCGCCGGCGCGTGGCGCTCGCCTTGCACCGTCATCCGCTCCACCTGCCCCGTCAGCTCATCGCGCTCCTCGCGCGACAGCCTGACCTCGAGGGCGCCCAGATTGTCGGCCAGGTGCGCACGGGTCTTCATGCCCGGTATCGGCAGGATGTCTTCGCCCTGCGCCAGGACCCAGGCGAGCGCGAGTTGCGCCGGTGTACAGCCCTTGCGCTGCGCAAAGCCGCGAATGGCGTCGGCGATCGCGACGTTGTGCTCGATGCGCGCGTCCTGAAAGCGCGGGACCTGCCGGCGGTTGTCCTCCGGTGGCAGGTCGCTGAGCGAACGGAAATTGCCCGCCAGGAAGCCTCGGCCAAGCGGGCTGTAGGGAACGAAGCCGACCCCTAGCTCGCGGCAGGCGGCGAGCACACCTTGTTCCGGTTCGCGTACCCACAGTGAGTACTCGCTCTGCACGGCGGCGATCGGATGCACGGCGCAGGCACGACGCAGCGTCGACACGCTGCACTCTGACAGTCCCGCGTAGCGGATCTTTCCGGCCTTGACAAGATCCGCGAGGGCGCCAACGGCATCCTCGATCGGTACGCTGGGGTCGATGCGATGCAGGTAAAAGAGATCGATGCGCTCGACGCCGAGCCGCTCGAGGCTCGCATCGCAGGACGCCTTGATCGACGCCGGCCGGTTGTCGGCAACAGGTTTGCCGTCGGCGCCGCGCGTGATGCCGAACTTGGTCGCAAGGAACAGTCCGTCGCGCCGCCCGCGGATGGCCGCGCCGACGAAGCGCTCGTTTTCGCCATTCTGATAGGTCGCGGCGGTATCGAGATGTGTCACGCCGCGATCGATGGCCTCGAGGAGCGTGGCGCGCGCTTCGGCGTCGTTGCGCGTCCCATACCATCCCACCAATCCCATGCAACCGAAGCCGAGCGCGGACAGCCGCTCACCCGTCTTGCCCAATGGTCGGAGCGGTGCCGGCACCGTTTCAGGCGGCGCGGGTTACCGGCGCGGGCTCAACCCTGGGTTGATTCTCAAGCAGGAGGACCCCCGCAGCCGTGTTGGAGATCGGGATGTGGTAGTTGCTGTGAATCTTGGAAACTTCGCCCTCCAGTGCGCCCCGGGCCGCGATCCACATGAGAATCTCGACGCCCTGGGTTCCGGCCAGCTCGACCAGCTGCGTGTTCGAGAATCGCGTGAGGGCGTCGGGATCGTGGACCAGCTTGTCGAAGCACAGCAGGTCGAAGTCCTTGTTGATGAATCCCGCGCGTTGCCCGTCGAGCTGGTGCGACATCCCACCCGTCCCGACGATGAGGACTTTCAGGTTCTCCGGATAGCTCTCGACCGCCCGGCCGATCGCCTGGCCGAACCTGAGGCACCGCTTGGCAGATGGCAGCGGGTGCTGCACGGTGTTCACTGAAACAGGAACCGTCTTGACCGGCCATTCGTTACGGCCCGGCCACAGCAGCTGCATCGGTACCGTGAAGGCATGATCCACCAGCATTTCCTGGCAGGTGGTCACGTCGAATTCATCTTCGACCACGGACTCGATGACGTGCCAGGAAAGCCGCGGATCGCCCGGAAACGGCTTCGTCACGGGAAGCCCCCAGCCCTCATCGGCATTGCGATACTCGTTGGCGGCGCCAATGGCGAAAGTCGGCATCTTGTCGAGGAAGAAATTCAGGCCGTGGTCGTTGTAGATCATCACCGCAACGTCGGGGCGAACCTGGTCGAGCCATTCGTGGACGACCGCGTACCCGTCGAAAAACGGCTGCCAGTAGGGCTCGGACTGTAGCCCCTTGGCGATCGCCTTGCCGATCAGTGGGACGTGGGACGTCAAGAGGCTGCCGACGATTCGAGCCATGGTCAATTCCCCGCTGCGACGAGCTTGGCCTTGAAGGCCTCGACGGTCATGCCGGTCTGTTGGGCCCCGAGGTCCTGGACGTCAAGCCCGAAGATCCCCGCGAGCTTTGCCAGGTAGTACACGTTGCCGCCCGCCGCGATCATGTCCAGCACATTGCGCCGCTTGACGGCCGCGCGCTGCGCCGCGCTGAGCCCGAATTTCGCGCAATAGCCCTCCTCGTCGCGGAGGAACTCGGCGCGGTTTTCAGCCGAGTTGAACGAGTAGCACATGCGGTTGAGCGCGTAGCCGCTCATCGCCTCCTTGGGGCCGAAAATCGTCGTTCCAGGAATCTCGGTTACGTGGTTGTGTGGTCCCATTGCGGTTCTCCCCTTATCGGCGACTCTGCCACGCGATGGGTTGACGCAGTTATTCGCACTTGCATGGATCGGGCTACGTAGTTTCCGAAGCCGAGCGACCTTGGTTATGATCGGGACCACCGATGATCATCGATTGCCACGGCCACTACACCACTGCCCCGGGCGAGTTGCAGAAGTACCGGGACAGCCAGATCGCTGGCCTCAAGGATCCGGCGCATCAACCCGCCTTGGCAAACCTGAGGATCACGGACGATCAGATCCGGGAGAGCCTCGAAGGCGCGCAGCTCAAATTCCAGCGCGAACGCGGCACGGATCTGACGATCTTTTCGCCACGCGCTTCCGCGATGGCGCACCACGTCGGCAACGAGACCACGAGCCTGCACTGGTCGCGGGCGTGCAACGACCTGATTCATCGCGTGTGCTCGCTCTATCCCGAGAACTTCGTCGGTGTGTGCCAACTGCCGCAATCGCCGGGTGTGCCGCCGGGCAACAGCGCCGCAGAACTCGAACGGTGCGTGAGGGAGCTCGGCTTCATCGGTTGCAATCTCAATCCGGATCCATCGGGCGGCCATTGGAATTCGCCGCCACTCACCGACCGGCACTGGTACCCGCTGTACGAGAAGATGGTCGAGCTCGACGTGCCCGCGATGGTGCACGTCAGCTCCTCATGCAACCCGAACTTCCATGCGACCGGCGCACACTACATCAATGCCGACACGACGGCGTTCATGCAGTTTCTGACCGCCGATCTGTTCAAGGACTTTCCGACGCTCAGGTTCATCATCCCCCACGGCGGCGGCGCCGTGCCGTTTCATTGGGGTCGTTATCGGGGTCTGGCGCAGGACATGAAGCGGCCGCCGCTGGCTGAGCTGGTGCTCAGGAATGTTTTCTTCGACACCTGCGTTTACCACCTGCCCGGGATCGAGCTGCTGTTCAAGGTGGTCCCAATCGAGAACATCCTGTTCGGCTCGGAGATGGTGGGGGCGGTGCGCGGCATCGACCCCTTGACCGGGCATTATTACGACGATACCAAGCGGTATGTCGACGCGCTCGCCCTGAGCGACGCCGACCGCCGCACGGTCTTCGAGGGCAACGCCCGGCGAGTGTATCCACGACTGGCGGCGCGATCGGGCGCGCAGTCAGGCGGCGCCGGACGCTAGAATGCCCGTTGACGAGTTTCGCGTGAGGGAGTGCCAATGACCGAACTCTCCGTGTCACTGATCGCTGCGAGTCCCGACCAGGCCTCAGGGTGGTCTCGCCGCGAATTCATCAAGAGCGTGATTGCCTGTGGCGCGGTGGCGTCCGCCGCCAGCTACGTCTACGGCGGGTTGGCTGGCTGCGCGCGCAAGGGCGTGCCGGCAGGCGCTGTCGAACGCCTGATCTCGCTCAACGTGAACGGCGAGGTGCGTCGCGTGGACGTGCTGCCGCAGGAAACGCTGACCATGACACTGCGTTACAAGCTCGGTCTCACCGGCACCAAGCTGGGATGCGATCGAGCAGAATGCGGGGCGTGCACGGTGCTGATCGATGACGTGTCGACCTACTCGTGCTCGACGCTGACGCACAGCGTGCGAACGCACAAGGTCGTGACGATCGAAGGAATCGCAGGTGTCAACGGCGAGCTGCACCCGGTGCAGCAGGCATTCGTCGATGAATTGGGGCCGCAATGCGGCTTCTGCACGCCGGGCCAGGTGGTGGCCGCGGTCGCGCTGCTCAAGCACAACCCCAAGCCGACGCGAGAGGAGGCCCGGCACGCGATGTCGGGCAACCTGTGCCGCTGCGGGGCCTATGACAACTACCTGAATGCCGTCATGCGCGCGGCTGCGGAGGGCTGAAATGGCCTACAAGCTCGTCGGCAAGAATTTCACTCCGCATGACGTGGTGGCGAAGGTCACGGGGCAGGCCAAGTACGCCGAGGATTTCCGCGCAGATGGCATGGTGTTCTGTCGCCTGATGCTGAGTCCGATGCCCCATGCGCGGGTCCGCAGCATCGACGCCTCCGCAGCGCTCAAGATGCCGGGCGTGCTCGGCATCCTCACGCCTGAGGACGTGACGCCCATGCCCGAACCCTTGCCGCCGTTGCTGGCCAAAGAACCGAAGTACGTGGGCGAACCGATTCTCGCGGTGGCGGCGGTCGACGAGACGACTGCGCAGGACGCCATGGAGAAGATCAAGATCGATCTCGAGTCGCTGCCCTATACCGTGGATCCGCTGCAGAGCCTTTTTCCAGGCGGCCCGGACGCACGCCTGGATGCAAACGTCGGTTTCACCGGCTTCCCCGGAATTCCGGAGACGCCGCTGCAGCGCTTCAAGTGGGCCGCCGCGGATTTTGCCCAGGCTGGTGAGGGTCGGTTGCCCGAGGGCAAGACACCGGAGGAATGGAGTTACGGCAACGTGCAGGCGGAACTCGCGCGCTCGAAGCTCGTGCTCGACGAATCGTTCGTGACCGCGAGCATCTCACATCACAGCATGGAGCCGCGCTCCTGCATGGCCTATTGGCAGAACGGCAAGTGCTTCGTGCACGGTTCCTCGCAGAGCCACACGTTCATCATCCCGACGCTCGCGATGCTCATCGGCATCAAGCCCGAAGACGTGGTGCTGATCGCCGAGTACTGCGGTGGTGGATTCGGATCGAAAGGCAATGCCTATCCGGTGATGGCCATCCCGGCGCTCATGTCGAAGAAGCTGGGCAAGCCCGTGATGATGCGCATCAGCCGTGCCGAGGAATATTTCGTCGGCTTCGGGCGTAGCGGCTTCCAGGGCCGCATCAAGCTGGGCTTTCGCGCGGACGGGCGCTTGCTCGCGGCCGACCTGCTGATAGTGCAGGAGAGCGGTGCGCAGACTGGCTTCTGGGACTACAGAAACGCCGGTGATGCCGTGTCGCTGGTGTATCAGCCATCGGCGATGCGCTGGCGGGGCATTCCCGTGTACACGAATACACCGACGCGCACCGCGCAACGCGGGCCGGGCTTCAACCAGATCATCTGCGTGACCGAGCCGCTGATCGATCGGGCCGCTCGCGAGCTCGGCATCGACCGGCTCGCCATCCGCCGACTGAACAATCCGGAGAACGGCTCGGTGTACGGCGGCGAGCGGACGCGAGTGCCGAGCGCATACATCAAGGATGCGCTGGCCAAAGGCGCCGCGAAGTTCAACTGGGACGAGCGCAAGAAGCGCAGCGGCCGGCGCAGTGGATCCAAGGTTACCGGGGTGGCCGTCGCCCAGGCTTATCACCCGGCCGGTTTCTTCGGCTTCGACGGCCTGGTGCGCATCACGCCCGACGGCAAGCTCCACATCCACACCGGTGTCGGCAACCTGGGGACGTTTTCACACTCGGCGACCGCGCGAATCGCGGCGGAAGTCCTCAAGTACGACTGGGAGAACACCGTGCTCGAGCGCGGTGACAGCCGCAAGCATCTGCCATGGAACCTCGGTCAGTTCGGCAGCAACACCTCGTTCACGATGAGCCGGACCAACTATGTCGCGGCGATGGACGCCGTCGCCAAGCTGAAGGAGATCGCTTCGCGTGATCTGGGCGGCAAGCCTGATGATTACGACATCGACGGCACGAAAGTTTTCTTGAAATCCAATGCGTCGAAGAGCCTCACTTATGCGGCGGCCGCGCAGCGCGCGATCGATCTCGGCGGCAAGTTCAGCGGCAAAGAGATGCCGGACGACATCAACCCGATTACCAAGGCGTCGGTGAGCGCGCTCGCCGGCACGGGGCTCATCGGCGTCGCCAGAGACACGCTCCCGGTCGCCGGTCAGCCATCGGCCTTCGTCGCGGCCTTCATCGAGATCGAGCTCGATGTGGAGACCGGCCAGCACCGGATCGTGGATTACCTGGCCGTCGCCGACTGCGGCACGGTCATCCATCCCGCCGGCCTGGCGACGCAGATCAAGGGCGGAGCCGTGCAGGGCTTCGGCATGGCCACCCTCGAGCATCTGGTTTACGACCCGCAGAACGGATTGCCGGCAACCGTGGGACTGCATCAGGCGAAGCCCGCGACATTCCTCGACGTGCCGCTGCACATGGAGGCCGAAGGGGTCGATAAGCCGGATCCTACGAGTCCGCTGGGCACGAAGGGTGTCGGTGAGCCACCGCTCGGAGCCGGGGCGGCGGCGCTGTTGTGCGCGATTTCCGAAGCGCTCGGCGGCCACGTCTTCAACCGCACGCCGGTCTCGCCCGACATGATCGTGAATTTCACCGCCGGCCGCGCGCAGTCGCACAAGCCGCTGCAGGTCAATACCTTCTAGAGGGGTCAGGTCTTGCAATCACGCATATTTCGATTGGCTCCCGATCCATTCTCAGCGAATGCGTGATTGCAAGACCTGACCCCTAAGGATGCTAAGGAGTGCCAAATGTTGCGTGACATGATGCCGCAGTTCGAGCTCTACCAGCCGGACACGCTCGACAATGCGCTCAAACTCGCGAAACAGCTGAACGGCAAAGGCTGGATCATGGCCGGCGGTTACGACAGCCTCGACTGGTTCAAGGATCGGGTGAAGCGGCCGGAAGCCGTCATCGACCTGAGCGGCATCGCGGATCTCAAGGGGATCCGCGAGACGCCGGAAGGGCTTGAGATCGGCGCACTCACGACGCTGACCGAGCTAGAGCTGAACGGGATCGTTCGCAACAAGTACTCGTTGCTTGCGAGCTCCGCGGGGCGCGTCGCCAGTCCGCAGATCCGCAACGCTGGCACCGTGGGCGGCAACCTGTGTCAGGACACGCGTTGCTGGTATTACCGCGGTGGTGTGGACTGCTATCGCGCCGGTGGCAACTCCTGTTTCGCGGACTCTCCGCAGGGGCAGAATCGCGAGCACTGCCTGTTCGGTGCCGACCGGTGCATCGCCGTTTCGCCCTCGGACGTCGGCACCGCGGCAGTGGTGCTCGATGCGAAGATGGTCATCCGCGGTGAGTCCGGAGAGCGTGTAATCCCCGCCGAAGAGTTCTTCATCGGTCCAGCGATCGATATCACCCGCATGACGGCGTTGAAGCCGGGCGAGATCCTCACCACGATCCGCATTCCGATGGAATGGGCTGGTTCGCGGTTCTACTTCGAGAAGGTGACGGATCGCGCGGTCTGGGATTTCGCGTTGGTGAGCATCGCCGCCGCCATGGTTCTCGAGGGTGACGTCATCAAGAAAATCCGCCTTGCCTGCGGTGGCGTGGAATGTGTGCCACGGCGTCTCAAGGTGGTCGAGGAAGTCGTCACCGGCAGCGCGCGGAACGCGGATCTTGCGGCGCTGGCAGGCAAGACTGCGGTGCAGGGCGCAACCACATTCAATTTCAATCACTTCAAGATCCCGTTGATGGAAAACCTGGTGCGCCGCGCGATCCGCGACGCCTGATGCCGTGGAATTCGTCCGGATGAGCCGCGATGCCTGGGGCCAGGAGGTCCTGGAGGGAATTTCCTGGGACCTGTTGCCGGTCGCGTTCGCAATCGGCGCGATCGTGATCATCGGTCACGCGATCTACCGGCAGATCAAGAAGAAACGCAAGGCGTAACGCGTGACTGCATCGGCCTCCGATCGCATCGAGCGTCACAAGCCGGTCGATCGAATCTTTCACTGGGTCGCCGCGGCCAGCATCATCGCATTGCTGGCGACAGGTCTTTTGCCTGTTGTCGGGGTGAAGTTTCCCTGGGTGACGATTCACTGGTGCGCGGGAATCGTTCTCACAGTCGCCGTTCTGGTGCATTTCGCGCGTTCGTTGACGTGGCGCAAGTTGCGCTGCATGTGGATCTGGTTACGTGATCTTCGCGGCGAGCGGGCGGCTAAGTACACGCTGGCTCAGAAGCTCATGCATCACGCGATGTCGCTGATGACGCTCATCGTCATCGGCACCGGCCTGCCGATGCTGGTGCGCGTCGATACTCCATTGTGGGAGCGTGATCCGTACTTCTTTGCCGCCAGCACGTGGGGGCTCATCTACGTGCTGCACGGCCTTGCTTCCTTGATGGCACTCACGCTGGTCATGATCCACGTCTATTTCAGCCTGCTTCCGGAGAAACGCGCGTACTTGCGTTCGATGTGGCACGGCTGGATGGCTCGCCATGAGGTCCCCCCGGAACATGATCCGCAGCGTTGGCCGGGAGCACCTCGATGACGATTGCGCCTGAGCTTGCACGCCGTATCGAGGTGATCGAGTCGGGATACGAATACCTGCTCGCCTACGCGGCTCAGGGCCGACAGGATGATGCAGGCTCGGACGCACGCCGCGTGCTCACGGACATGCGTACCGCCCTCGACGGACTCGGGGAACTCGCGGCCAACCGGCTGGGCGAGACCTCGGGCAGCATCGCCATGGATGCCGCGGCGTTTCTCGAGGCGGTAGTCCGCGACGCACGCGTTGCACACGGAGCGATTGCGCTCGTCCTGAGCCGCGCGGCGATCAGCTCACTGCTCGTCGACAATCTCAATGCCTCGATTCACCTGCGCGCGCTGCTGACGGACGTTTTCCTGATCGATCAGGCACTGAAGTCTGAGCGGTAGCGGCAGTCCTTATTGCTAAGCGGTGCGCCGTACGGCATAGAATCCGGCGCAGCCGCAAAGGCACCTTTCGGATTATCCAGATCCTTTCTGGTTTCTCTCAGTCACCGAGCGCGCCACAACCCAGCAATAGAAAGTCTCACAAAGTCAATACGTTACGAAGTTATCTTCAGCATGGACTGCAGTAAATGCGCGACGGAAAATTGATGCCCCGATGAATGAAGTTCCGCCATCTCAGCCCGACAAGGGAGCGCCGGCATCGGCGGTCAGCACGTGGCAGCGACTGAAAGACCGCAAGGTAGTGCAATGGACGCTCGCGTACATCGCGCTGGCATACGGGCTGCTGCATGGGATCGAGCTCGTAGGGCACGCCTTCGAGTGGCCAATGGTCGTCGCCCGAATAGCCACGCTGGTGCTCGCGATCGGGGTTCCGGTCGCGGTACTGCTCGCGTGGTATCACGGTGATCGAGGGCAGCAGCGCGTGAGCGGCGCGGAGCTTGCGATTTTCACCGTCCTGTTTCTTATCGGCGGAACCGTCCTGTGGATGTTGGCTCGCACTGCCCAGGAGCACCCACCAGCGACTACGGCGCAGCCCGCAGCGAGTTCGAGGGAATCGTCTACGACGATATCGACGCCGACGGCCGCTCCCCGTGCATCGATAGCGGTCGTTCCGTTCGCGAACCTGACCGGTGAACCCGCAAAGGAGTACTTCAGCGATGGCATGGCGGAGGAGTTGATCAACACGCTGGCCGGCGTGCCGGGTCTCAAAGTACCCGCGCGGACATCTTCATTCGCCTACAAGGGCCGCAACATGGACGTCCGGCAGATTGCGCATGATCTGGGCGTGGGCGCCGTGCTCGAAGGCAGTGTCCGCAGCGCCGGCGAACGCATTCGCGGTCTCGGTCGGTGGCGCTCTCGGCCAAGTACGGCCTTCGCAGCGACCGGTTCCAGACGTTCACCGACAGCTATCACGGCCTCGCGATCCGCGGCGGCTCGATCGAGGTCGCGAATTGCACGAGCTGCCACGGCATCCACGAGATCAAGGCGTCGAGCGATTCGACGTCGACGG
>Ga0209108_10001130_pt1 | contig 15406 bp, 12 predicted proteins | sample Rifsed10ft1_FD_184003 | JGI IMG/M metagenome (GOLD analysis project Ga0209108, IMG submission 184003) | Soil microbial communities from Rifle, Colorado, USA - sediment 10ft 1 (version 2) | ecosystem: Environmental > Terrestrial > Deep subsurface > Rock core/Sediment | place: Rifle, Colorado...
GCGAGGCCGCGGCGCAGGGCTTCGTCTTCGATGGCGGCGATTTCGCTGCGGAGCTCGCGGGCGCGGCGCTCCAGCAGCCAGAGGCCACTTTCGGGCGTGATGCCGGGGTTGGGGCGGTCCAGATTTAGCCCGCCCTCGGGCGTGCAGGCGCAGGCCAGGTTGCGGCGCAGGCTGGCAAGTGTTTCTTCCACGCGGGCCAGCTCGGCGCGAGGCTCAACCAGGCGCTCGAGATACCATTCGGGGTCGAGCTCCTTCGGAAGCCGCGGCCTCGGAGTAGTCTCCTCCACAACCACAGGTTCTTCGACAAGCTCTTCGCCAACAATGGAAATCAGGCCGCGGTCACGCAGGGCTTCCACTTCCTCACTCAACCAGATTTTTTCTTGTGCGGCGGGCTTGGGCGGAAGTGTGCGCGGACCCGGCGCAGCGGGAGTGGTGAGAGAAGCGGCCAGCGTAAGGGCCAAGAGAAGAGTGTTCATGGGATGCTCCTCGGAGACTAGTGCGGGGAAGACGATTATACCTGAATAGAGAGCGGCTAATTGAGCGATTTACCGAACAAGCCTATCGACGGAGGGATTCTTCGGTCGCCCGCCGCGGCGGGCTCTCTCAGAATGACAGTGCGGCTCAGCGGGAAGAGGGGAGAGTGGGCGGAGAGGCGAGTTCGCGGCGGATGGCGGCAAGAGCTTCGGCGGGAGGGCCGATGCGGCGGTAGGAGGAGATCGTGGTGGTCTCGAAGAGCGAAAAGCCGAAGAGGAATTTGCGGCCGGTGAAGCTGTAGTCATAGCGGGCAGGAAGCCACAGGCCGGGAGCGACTTCGGTCTGCTCCATCACGATGCGGCTGCCGCGATAGATTTTGGCGAGAATGCCCGCGCCGATAGAGATGTCGCGAAAGATTTCGGCCTCAACGCGGACAAGCGCCCCGGCGGCTTCGTCAATCCAGACGGTGGCGCGGGCGTGGGTGAGGTATTCGGCGGTGCGGGAAAAGGGCTGGAAGGCGGGGTCGGGCTCGAGCTGGATCTTGGCGAGAGCGCGACCGTTGCGCTGCTCGCGTCCGAGCCAGGTGGCGCGGTAGGCGCGGCGGAGGGCGTCCACCAGCGCGGTGCGCTCGCGGACGCGGCGCTCGTGTTTGGCGATAGCCTGGCGCTGGCGAGGATCGCTGGGGCGGAGCGCCGCGGCCAGAGCGTGTTCGACGTCGAGGAGCTGCCGGCGGTAGAGGGCTGCGTCCACGGGGCGGCCGTTTTCTTCCACCTGGGCGCGGATGATGCCGGTGCCGGTGGGAACGACGCGAAAGGTCTTGTCTTCGACGGGGCGCGCGGCGGCGGCGGCTTTGCGGACCTGGCGGCGTTCGATGCGCTGGTAGAACTCGATCTGAGCGTCGGTGCGGTGCTGGCTGGCGATCACACGGTCGAACAGGGCCTGAAGCTCGGCGGGCGAGGGGGCGCGGTCCTGTGCGGCAGCGCGCGGCGGGGCTGCAAGCGCGAGGCAGAGAGACGCGATGGCGAAACGGCACAGCATCGGAGGCCAGTATAACGTCAGGAGTAGGATTCGCAGCGGGCGGCTGAGGGTTGCGAGGAGAGTCAGCTGAGGGCGATGACCCAGATGGGGACCAGGATGGTATTGCGGAGAGAGTTGAGGTCGTCGGTGATGTCTTCGAGGTGGGGGCGGCCGTTGCGCGGCTGAGGCTGCGCGGCGTGCCGGCCGGGGTCGGGGACGATGATGATGCCGACATCGAGGCTGCCTTCGGATTCGGCCAGCAGGAAGCGGATGTAGTCGCGGTAGAGGAGCTCACGGTTGCTGAATTCGATTTCGATGGCGACACGATCCTTGTAGAGGTCGAAGTACTGGCGGTGAGAGGTGCGCTTACTGACCAGCCATTCGGTCCGCCAGCCGTGGCGGAGGAAGGCGTGCTGGGTGAGCTGGTGAGGTCGGTTGCGGTCGGCAAAACCAGTGCTGGTGAAGTCCAGGTCGAGGTCAGTGAGGGTGCGCTCGATCTCTTTTTTGAGCCGGTGGTTGGCGGCGAGGATGGACTCAGCGTGGCGATGTTCAAAGGTGCGGAGGTGCATGGGAGCAACCGGCCATCCTGAAGCAGCTGGGGAGCGGAAATATATTACTAATAACTTAATAATATCAACAGTAAAATACAGGGATCCGCCGGGTAGGGCCGGCCGGGGAGGCCCGAGCGGGCCTCCGGCCGACAGTTGAACTATTGCGGGGATTTGGGGGGCTGCTGCTGCCGCTGGCGCTGCTGCTGCTCTTCGGTCCAGGGCGGGACGATGCCGTTCATGCGGGCGTAGGCGATGGACTGGCCCAGGTGTTCGTGCTCATGGGCGGCCAGGAAGAAGATGATTTCGCGGTAAGTGGCCTGGCGGTTGCCGAACCACGGGGAGGTCTTCTCGGCATCGGCGTCGGTGATGTTGTCGATGGCCTTGTGGACGTGGGCGAAGGAGTCCTTCACGATCTGGACGACCCTGGCCTTGTCCGTGGTGGACTTATCGAAGCCTTGCGGGGTGAACCCCTCTGGCGGGGGCGTACCCAGACGGCGGGGGATGCTGAAGTTGCCGCCCGAAAGATGCAGGAAGACCTCACTGATTGAGCGGACGCCTTCGCCCGGGCGCCAGGTGTACTTCTCGGCGGGGATGGCCTCGGCCAGGCGGATGAGCTTGGTTTCAGCGTCTTCGATCAGGCGGAGGGCCTCAGCGCGGTAGCTCGAGGCGGGAGCTGCAGGAGCCGCCTGCGCGGACGGTGCCGGCGGGGCGGCCTGAGCCCAAACGGACGGCGTGGCGGCCAGCAGCAGGCAGCCGAGAGCAACAGCAAAAAAGAGATGGCAACGCAGGTGCTTCATGGTGATCCTCGTCTTCGCCGGTGGGGCGCCGCGCCGCGCCGCCAGCAAGGGGTGAATTGGCTGTCGTCCCGATGGGGGCAGGACACCTTACTCCAAAGCGGCTCGGCGCACAATGCCGGAGGCGAAGGTGTCCCGAAGCGGGGCGAAGCGACTGTACAAGGATGTAGAAAGAGGCACAAGGGAGCTGCCCGGGGAAACAAATGCGGGCGGGTTTTCGTCTAAGATAGAAGAAAGGCGGGGTGTCCCTGTGCACGGTAAAACCCGATTCACGACGTTGGCGCTGGGCGAGACGCTGCGGTTGGCGCTGGACACGCTGCGGTCGCACAAGCTGCGTAGCTTCCTGACGCTGTTGGGGATCATCCTGGCGGTGCTGACGCTGGTGGCAGTGATCAGCGTGCTGGAAGGAATGAACCGGTACGTGGCCGACAAGTTAGCGAATATCGGGGCTAACGTGTTCGTGGTGAACCAATTCGGGATTATTACCAGCTTCGAAGAATGGGTGAAGGCGCAAAAGCGGCCGCCGGTGACCTACGAAGACTATCAGTACTTGAAGGAGCACCTGAAGCTGGCGGCGCAGGTGGCGGCGGCGGACGACAAGCTGACCTTCGTGCGCTACGGGAACGAGACGTTGGACGACGTGGCGCTGCTGGGAGTGACGGCGAACTACGCAGAAATGCGCGGGCTGGACGCGGCGGTGGGGCGAAACTTCACCGAAACCGATGATGAGCACCGCTCGCCGGTGTGCTTCATCGGCGCGGATGTGGCCAAGCGGTTCTTCACGGGGACGGACCCGGTGGGGAAGTCGCTGCGGATGGGCTCGCAGGTGTACGAAGTGATCGGTGTGGCGAAGGCGCAGGGGACGGTGCTGGGCCAATCGCGGGACAACTTCGTGAACGTCCCGATGGGGTCGTACCGGAAGAACTGGCTGCGGGGCGGGGACTCAATTTTCCTGCTGGTGCAGGCGCCCAGCCCGGAGTGGATGTCGGCAACCGAAGACGAAGCGCGGGCGATGATGCGGGCGCGGCGGCACCTGAGCTACCACGCGCCGGACAACTTCGGCGTGGTGTCGCCGTCGAGCATCACCGGCCTGTGGGAGCGGCTGACCGGGCAGATCTTTGCGATTGCGGTGGGGCTGACGTCGGTGTTCCTGGTGGTGGGCGGAATCGTGATTATGAACATTATGCTGGCCAGCGTGGTGGAACGGACGCGGGAGATCGGGATCCGCAAATCGCTGGGGGCGCGGCGGCGGCACATCGTGATGCAGTTCCTGGTGGAGGCGATGACGCTGACGGCAGTCGGCGGCGTGGTGGGAATCGTGCTGGCAGTGGGCGTGAGCGCGCTGGTGCGCGCGGCGGGTCTGCCGGCGCAGACGCCGGTACATGCGGTGGTGCTGGCGCTGGCGCTTTCGACCGGAGTAGGACTGTTCTTCGGGATTTACCCGGCGGTGCGGGCGTCGCGGCTGGACCCGATCGAGGCCCTGCGGCAGGAAGTCTGAGGGAGGGAAGGGACCGGTGGCACAAGATTACCGCGAAAACGTGAAGCTGGCGCTGGACACGCTGCGAGCGCACCCGTTGCGGAGCTCGCTGACGGTAATCGGCGTGGTGATCGGCGTGGGCGTGATCGTGATCGTGGCGGCGCTGCTGACCGGCTTTGGGCGGTCGGTGGAAAGCGAGATCACCGGTTACGGGGCGGACACGGCATTTATTGCCAAGTTCAGCGGGAACTTCCGGATCGGGCGGCTGAGCCGTGAAGAACGGATGCGGAAGGAGTTGACGCTGGAGGACGCCGAAGCAATCCAGGAGTGGGCGCCGTCGGTGAAAGGAGTGGCGACATCGCTCTTCCCTTCAGACGCAGACCACCGGGTGCGGTACAGGGACCTCGAGGTGGTCGGCCTGGACTACCGGGGAACGTTTCCTGCGTTCGCCCAGGTGTACGGGAACGCAGTGGTGAAGCAGGGGCGGTTTTTCACCGAGGCGGAAAACATCCGGCGCGTGAAGGTGGTGGTGATCGGGGAGGACATCGCGGAAACATTTTTCCCGGACGGAAGCGGGGTGGGGCGGGAGATCCTGATTGATGGGTCGGCATATGAGGTGATCGGGGTGTTCGAGAAGCCGAAAGGCGGCTTCGGCGACAGCGACCAGGACAAGCGCGTGACCATCCCGTTCTACTCGATGCGGAAGACCTACCCGCAGGGCGAAAACATCGGCATCCGCATCCAGGCCTACCCGGGCCAGCTCGACCGCGCCGTCGACGAGACGCGCGACATCCTGCGTCGGCGCCGCGGGGTGAAGTACAACGACCCGGACAATTTTTCGATCCAGACGTCGCAGCAGATCGTCGAGCAGTTTGAGGGCATCGTGGGGACCATCGCGCTGGCACTGGTGGTGCTGAGCTCGATCGGGCTGCTGGTGGGCGGCGTGGGCGTGATGAACATTATGCTCGTAAGCGTGACCGAGCGGACGCGGGAAATCGGCGTGCGCAAGGCAATCGGGGCGCGAAGGCGGGACATTGCCTGGCAATTTCTGTTTGAGGCCATGACGCTCACGGCGATGGGCGGCGTCATCGGGATTGTGTTCTTCGGCGGGCTGGCGATGCTGATCCCGCTGTTCACGTCGTTTTCGACGGTCGTGCCGCTGTGGGCCGTGGTGACCGGATTGACGGTGGCCACTTCGATCGGTCTGATCTTCGGCGTGTGGCCGGCCATCAAAGCGGCGCGCCTGGACCCGGTGGAAGCGTTGCGCTACGAATAAGCAAGCCTTCAGCTCTCAGCCATCAGCTTTCAAAAGTCAGCCTTCAGCCAACAGCTTTCAGCAGTGAGTCTTCAGCGATTAGCAAACAGCTGTGATTGAGGCGCGTCGCACGAGGAGAACTGTTGAACGGACCTCGGAAAACGGACAACGAAAAACGAATTACGAGTAACGAATCACGTGGAACTATCTAATGTCCGGGGCGCATGGCGGCTTGGCGCCGCCGCTACGGGGTGGAGCGTGACGGTTGAGCAGCAGCGGGGCGGAGAGAGGCGAAGGCGGCGTCAGTGGAGAAGGTCTCGGGGAAGGCGAAGACGTAGCGCTTGAGGTGGCCGTGCCAGAAGCGGTGGAAGTTGAAGGCGCGCATTTCCGCGTAGGCCTGCTCGGGCGTCCAGCCGTGCTGAGCAATGCGGTGCGCAGCCATCATCACGCCGGTGCGGTCGGCGCCATAGTGGCAGTGGACGAAGATTTTTTTGTTGGGGTTGGCGCGCAGCAGCGCAAGGAACTGCGCCACCTGGCGGTGGTCGGGCATGTCGCTGGCCTTCCACGGGATGCTGACGTAGGTCATGCCGAGCGACTCCACCTGGCGGCGCTCGTTTGCGATGTTGCCGGATTCGTCGCGGAAGTTGACCACCATCTCGATGCCGAAGCGCTTCAACTCTTCGACGCCCGTGCCCGAAGGCTGCGCGCCGCGATAGAGCGTCGTGCTGACCTCACCGAAATTTGGCACCCCGCGCAGCTCGCGCTTCTGTGCAATGGAGGCGGGAGCAGCCTGCGCCGCCGGTTGTTGCGCAACGGCTGCCCTTGCCTGCTGCGGGCCTTGCCAAATCAGGCGAGCCTGCGCCCCGTACCAGTCGGTACGCGACTGCGCGCCAATGGAGATCGCCCCGACGATTGACACCAGCGCAATCAACAACACCCGCCCGCGTTGAAAGTATCCGCTCACCGTTAGTGACTCTAACCTTTTATGATGCTAGGTAACCGCCCGCGAGGTGTCAACCCGGCGTGTAGAGAAGTTTCGTCTGGCAATCGGAATGAGAACGGCGGTTCACTCTTCCCTGCCGAAAGCGGCGCTGTGGGAGATGTTCCTGTCAAACTCACGTACACACAAAATGGGCAAAACGCTACCGCCACCAAGAACATCACTGTCCAGAAACCCACCAGCCTTTCGATAGTTCCTGGATCTTCCTCAACCACTTCTGAAGGACCTTGTACAACTAGCCAGGGCTTGCCTGGATGCGGCGTGAGGAGAACTTTCGTCTACCAAGTTCAGGATCAATTTGCGTTGGCTGTTCAGTTTGGTGGCATGCCGTTCTGGGATTCCGTTGTTGCCCTCGCCTTGCCGACCGGATGCACTCGTCCCAGGCGAACGTATGCTCAAAGCAGTAATGAACTTCCTTTCCGCCGGAATCCCGTGCGAGCCTCTGACGCATGAGCCGTAGCATCTCCAGTGCATCTTCACGCTTCTGGTGCACTTCGCCCCCGGGGAGCCAAGACTCGAGAGCCTCGATCTCTTGGACAGACAGGCCGAGCGATCGCGCGCGCGCCAAAATCTGGTCATAGCGTCGGTCGGGATAGAACAGGCTCTTCGCGACTTGTTCGAGGCACTTCCGAGTCTTGGAGCTGAGGGCGCGCTGTCTCTCGGCCGAGGCTAGAGTCGCCCGGATGTCGACCATGGCGACGGACGAGGGCCGATAACCTTGCTCCTGGGGTGCGTGAACTACGGCCACCTCGTCGTCGTCCTCCAGAATCCCGTCGCTAAACGCCTGAAAAATTTTTCCAACGCCCTCCATTCCAAAAGGTGCCAGTTCAGCGGCTCGAAGGGCCCCCATACTGGCACTGCCGAAAACATGGATCCCTTCCTTCATAGCCCATAGGATCTCCTTGTGCCAAACAGCCGGAACTCGCTCGAAGTAGCCGTCAATGATGCCGATTGCGCGAGGCCGTTTGCAGGCGATCCGGTACACATCTCCTTGCGCGGCGGGTGGCATGTAAACGGCTTCCAGTTCGCCCCGAGCCTCCTGGGCAGAAAGCGTGGGGCCTGTAAACACGTATGCAGTCACGATGGATTCCCCAGAATGGCCAATGCCCGCGGGCCGGGAATCGAGTCCATGGGAGATTCCGAAAGCTCCATCTGTGGAATGATTACGCGCACAACGGGCAACCGAAATTCCGGCTTCGTCAGATCGACCACAATCACACTCTTGATTCCGGCAGACTCCAGTTTCTCCAGTTCCCACTGTACATCCTCCTGAAAGGTCGCGAACTTCTGGGAGGGAGTGTTGCCGAAATCGCGCATGGGGCCGCGGGCTTCGGCCAGTTGACGGTAGTGTTGCAAGTCCCGCAGGCTGAACATTCGCTTGTAGTCTGCGCGAGGAATGTCGTCTCGCGAACCGGCAATGTAGGTGAGTCGGCCCTGCGCGGCCTCCGTAAGCGCCCGCAGCAGGGCTACCTCCCGAACCGGATGGCACCCGGACCCGTTCGCCGGAGGCATGAGGTGCAGAGGGTTGTTCGAGCGGTCCGTAATCAGGCAGAAGAACGCCGGGATACCCACGTTGCTCGTGACGCCCCAAACGACCACAGAGATGCCGGCCCTTTCATACTTGCTCAGGATTTCACGACAGTCCGGATCGACCACCGTGCCGAGGTCCATGCGCGTCTCTGTCTTCCCTCGATCACTCTCCAAATTCCAGAGCGCCTGGGCGTCGCGCTCCACGACCTCACAAATGCCGTGGCTGATAGCCTCGAGGAGATGGTTGCCGGATGCCAGACCGTTTGAGCTGGCGACGAAACAGCCCATCCCGGGCGGGAAAGGCAAGGTGTAGTCCAGGTGCACGAGTTCGTAGGGAACCCATATTTTCGTCTGCTGCATCAGGTCGTAGCCTTCGATCCAAAGCAGTCGCAGATGCGGGTGAAAAACAGAATCGATTGGTTTCGGGAGCCATTCGAGGGGAGCCAGATTGTGCGTGTAGCAAAGCTCCTCATAGGCTGCAAATTTCAGTGGAAGGGTGATGTGTTCGGCGTGGTAGCCCTCAATGGACTCCATCAATCCCGAAGCCCTGGCTGACGCGAAATCGAGGCCCTTGCCCTGCGAGATCGAGATGGACCGGGAATTCGGCCGGCAGACCATGAATACAGGAATTCCCACGTGGTCGAGACCAGTTACATTGGCCACTCGTGTAATGCCCATCACCGATTGCAGGCCCCGGACGCGCTCGACGGTCTTTTCGGGTGCTAGCAGCCGGTGAGTGCCGCGCAGAAACGTCTTCGGGCCCGGGTCGTTCAGCCCAGGGAAGACACACTTCCTTCTGATTGTGCCGGAGGGTCTCACACCATCTCCGCAGGAATTCCGTCTGCCTTGGGAGCCGCTCAGATTGGAGAGCGGCGAGGAATCAGCGCTTGCCTTTGACGGTTTTCTTCAGATTTGGAATGTTGACCATGTAGGGCTTTTGTCCCTTGACCATGACCGCCTTGGGGCCCCCCACCATGACACCCGGTTTTGGCTTGACCATGACGCCCGGTTTCGGCTTGACCATGACACCTGGTTTGGGCTTCACCATGACACCCGGCTTGGGCGCCACCATGTACGGCGCTTTTCCGGGTGCCTTGAAGACCAGCCCGGCAGCCCGCACCGCCGGCACATGAGCACCTTTGGCCTTCATTCCCTTGCGGTCCATGAGCTTGCGTGCTTCGTGGGTGAGAGGGTCTGGGAGCCGGTAAGCCTTGAGGGCGGAGTCTGGAATGTGGTACAGGGCCCCGTCCGCCCCGCGAATCAATGTCCCCTTGCCTGATGCCTTCCGCTTGCGCACGGCCATGACTACCTCCTTAGCGCTGACTTTGGTTGACCAAGGTGGGGGGCATCATACACCCCAAGGGACGATAAGCAAGAAGAACCGTTTTCGGCCGATGCAGTCCCTAGGTACCGGGGAAGCCGGCACGACGCAACAGTTCATCGAACCGTGGGTCCGCGCGCAGGGGATCAAAAATTGGATAGACTCTTAGATAAAGAAAGCGGTAGCTGCCTTCGATGCGAGCCTGCTCGAGCCATTGGAAGGCCTGATCGCGGTCCCCCAGCCCCACATAGACCACAGCAATGAAAAATGGCGAGACGTACCTCTTTTCGGATTGTCGAAACAGTTCCGCGAGGATTTCTTGCGCTCTCTCGGTCTTTCCGGCTAAGGCATATCCGTGTGCGAGGCTCGCAAGATACAGCGGGGTGTTTTTGGAAAGTTCGACTGCCTTCTCAAGCTCGGCCACGGCATCCGCGTGTTTGCCCTGCTGCTGGCAGACCTGCCCGAGCACTTCGTGCGCAATCGGAAAATTGAGATCCAGCTCGAGCGTGTCTCGCAATTGTCTGGCGGCACGATCATGTTGGCGTGCCTGGTAAAACAGCCAGCCCTTCACAGTGTTGGTGACCAGAGAGAGAGGATCGATTTCAAAGGCGCGTCGAATCTCGGTGAGCGATTCCTCAAACCTCCCCACCTGGGTCAGGAACTCGGCATACTGTCGGTGGCAGACTTCGCTGCCGGGATTCATCGCCAGAGCGCGCCGGAATTCACTTTCGGCGGTCCGATAATCGCGTTCACTTTCCCAGATCACTGAAGCTAGGCCACAGCGTGCTTCGGCCAAGTCGCCGTCCATTTCGAGAGCGCGAATCAGCGAAGCCTTTGCCTGGGGGAGTGCCTCCCGCGGAGAGCGAAACTCATAGCCCGCCGTGACAATATAGGCATCGGCCAGGCCAGCATGGGCCAAAGGAAAGCTTGCATCCATTTCAATCGCACGCTCGAACAGCTCAATCGCCTTCTGGACTCCTTCCTCGGTTCTCTTGTTCAACAGGAAGCGGCCCTTGAGGTACGTTTCGTAGGCTTCTTGGTGTACCCGCTGTGCCTTGGCCAGGCGTGCCTGCTCGTCGGGAGAAACCTTGACATGGACCTCGCTTGCAATCGCTCTCGCAACTTCGCTCTGCAACGTCAGGATGTCCTGGAATTCCCGCTCATAGCTTTCGGCCCAGAGATGCGTGTCGCTGGCAGCATCGATCAACTGCGCGGTGATTCGAACTCGCTGGCCAACCCGCAGCACCGATCCTTCCACGATCGCGTCCACCTTGAGCTTCCGCGCAATCTCTCTCAAAGATTTTCGTGCCCCTTTGAATTGCATGACTGACGTCCGCGACGTGACGCGGAGGGCGCTGATCTTGGCCAGCGTGGCGATCAGGGCTTCGGTCATGCCGTCGGCGAAGTAGTCGTCCGCGGAACCGGAGAGATCCTCCAGCGGGAGCACAGCCAAAGAACGTATGGCCCCGCGGTCCGGTTGCTGGAGCGAAACCCGCTGCTTGCTGCCGGAGGCAGACCCCGACCGAATTGCTTCCAGCGCATCCTGCACGTCTCCGGCCCGCTGATAGCGCTTCGCCGGATCTTTGGTCAGGCAGCGCTCGATCACCGCGCGGAGTCCGGCGGGGACCCGCGCCGAAAGCGGCGGCGCCGTCTGGCTCAAGATGGCCGAGGTGACCTCGAAGCCGGTGCGTCCGCGGAACGGCAACTCGCCCACCACGAGTTCGTAGAGCACCACCCCGAGAGCCCAGATGTCGGTTCGCGCGTCGGCCGGCTCACCGCGAAAGACTTCCGGGGCCATGTAGGCCAACGTACCCGCAAGGCCGCCAGATTCGCTGAGTGTCTCCTGCGATAGTGTCGCGTCTTCGAGTTCTTTTCCCCGAAGGCGTTGCGCGAGACCGAAATCAAGCACCTTGGCCCGCCCTTCCGGGGTGATCACGATGTTCGCCGTCTTCAGGTCCCGGTGGATGACGCTGCGGGAGTGAGCGTGCGCGAGTGCGTCGGCAATCTGCGCGGCATAACGGATGACCGTCTCGACCGGCAGGCGCCGTTCGGAACTCAATGCGTTCAAGGGCTGGCCTTCGACGAGCTCCATCACGATGTACAGTTCGCCGAAGGCTTCGCCCACTTCGTGGATCGTGCAGACGTTGGGATGGTTCAACGAGGAAGCGGTACGTGCTTCGTGCAGAAGCCGCGAATGCCCGGACTTATCCTCTGTTTTGCCAGCGGGAAGCACCTTGATGGCGACGTCGCGCTGCAGCCGCTCGTCGTGCGCGCGGTAGACCACACCCATCCCGCCAGCCCCGATGCGCGAAACGATGCGGTAATGGCCCAGCGTTTGTCCGATCATCAGGTGGAGTGCCTGCGCGGCATCTTAAGTTCAGCGAGAAGGCAAGTCAATGAAGGCGGCAAACCAGGCGTCCCTCGCCAAAATACAAACTGAACTCAAGACACTACCCCTGCGACTTTTCCCAACGTTTATTCTATGTGACGAGGCCCCGTTTTTAGCCTCGTGTCCTGAGTGAGAGATTCGCTGACAAAATCAGGCGAGGCTGGCCAGGATTTCGTCGGCGGTTTTGGTCCATACAAACGGTTTCGGGCGCTGGTTCTGGATTTGGATGTAATCCACGATGGCGGCCTTCAATTCGCGGGTGCTGCGGTGAACGCCGCGCCGAATCTGCTTCTCGGTCAGCAGGGCGAACCAGCGCTCCACCCAGTTGATCCACGAGGCTCCCGTCGGCGTGAAGTGGAGATGAAAGCGCGGATGCTGAGCCAACCAGCGGCGAATTCGGGGAGCTTTGTGTGTGCCGTAGTGGTCCAAGATGAGGTGGGCCTCGAACCGGGCCGGCACCGCCGCGTCGATCGGCTCAAGGATCACTGCGTCGTGCGCTGGCAGCAGCTCGACGAGGGTGCCGTCCCGCTGGCCCACTTTGCCATTGCCGTCCTTCGGCCCGCCCTGAACGAGTGAGGTTGCCCTCAGTCAAGCCCCAGCTCCGCCCGGGCTTATTCGCAATCGCTCGGCGTTCCACCCTGAACCACGATGGCATTCCGTTGGCTGCCCCCAGGCGCCGTTCGCCCCCCTTTTCCCCCCGTTTGGTACATCGGGCTAGACGGGGTAGAACTTAGGGCTCAAACTCGCACAGGCTAATGACTTAGCTGGACGCCCGAGGAGTGTACGTGCCAGGGTATTCGGGCAGTGGGGGTCGCCTGGTTTTCCTGAAGTTCACCTTTTGCGCCATCTTTGTGTTTCTTGATGAAGGAGAGGAATAGAAATGTCCAAGACGATTGGCACGCAGGCCTGGAAACTGTTCGACGCTGCCCTCTGTCAGACGGCCGCCGTGACCTTCAATACCATCCAGTTTTTCAACAAGCACAATCCAAATCCTTCCTTTACGCCGAAGTGGTCCGAGAAGCCGCTCCTGAAGTCGTGGGAGAAGACCAAGCCGACGCTCGGCTGGCCGCGCACCACGGATTCACTTTGCCCGGACTGCGTGAAGGAAGCCCGGCAATCGATCCTGGACGGGAAAAAGGACTGGCGCGACCTGATGCACGAAAAGGTCGGCGAGATCAAGGCGCAGATTATCGAGCGCGATGGCGAAGTCTGGATGGTGAAGGAATGCCCCATCCACGGGCGCTATGAGGACTTAATGGCAGTGGATTCGAAGTTCCTGTCGTGGATCGAACAAAACTTCCCCGGCCGCGACATCCCGGCGCACAACGACGAAGACCTGCACAAGCACGGCTCCAGCACCGTCCGCTACGGCCGCGGCGCCGTCCTGACCGTGGACCTCACCAACCGCTGCAACATGATGTGCGACCCCTGCTTCATGGACGCCAACCAGGTCGGTTATGTTCATGAGCTCTCCTGGGACGAGATCACCGAGATCCTCGACAACGCCATCCGGATCAAGCCCCGGCGGCAGATGTCCGTGCAATTCTCGGGCGGCGAGCCCACCATGCACCCGAATTTCGTTGACGCTGTCAGCTATGCGCGCAAGGTCGGCTACAACAGCGTGCAGGCGGCCACCAACGGCATCGAGTTTGCCAGGAGCAAGGAGTTCTGCCGGAAGGCGTTTGAAGCGGGCATGCGCTATGCCTATCTGCAGTTTGACGGCATCGGCAACGACGCCAACAGCCACCGCCAGGTGGGCAACCTGTTCGACGTCAAGCTGCGAGCGATCGAGAACATGCACGAGGCGGGCATCGAAATCGTGCTGGTCGTAACCATCGTCAACAATGTGAACAACGACCAGGTGGGGACAATCGTCAAGTTCGCGATGGAGAACCCCAAGAAGATCGCTTTCGTCAGCTTCCAGCCGGTTTCCTTCACCGGCCGCGACGAAGACATCACACCGGAGCGCCGCCTGCGCCAGCGCTACACGCTGTCCCACCTGGCGCGCGATGTCGGCAAGCAGGTCGGCAAGGTCGAGCCGACGCGCGACTGGTTCCCGATTTCCTTCGTCAGCACGTTTGCGGGCTTCTCCGACCTCGTGCACGGCCCCGACTCCCAATGGGGCGCGCTGAGCTGCGGCTGCCACCCGAACTGTGGTGTCGGCACCGCGCTCATGATCAACAAGGAGACCAAAGAGTGGGCGCCCGTGCCGCGCTTCCTCGATGCCCCGCAGCTCGTGAAGGACGTCACCGCCATCACCGATACCGCTCGGGGTAAGAACTTTTCCAATTTCATGATGGCCCTCGCGCTCTTGAAGAACTACAAACCATTTCAGGCGCCGAAGGGCCTCACGCTCCGGGACTTGTTCAAAAAGTTCGACAAGACTTGGGCGCTCACCAAGGGCTCGGAGAAGAAATACGGCCGCACGTCTCCGGACCGCAGCTACGAAGACGCGATGAAGCGCCGCCAAACTGACCCGTGGAACTTCCTGTTCATCGCCGGCATGTGGTTCCAGGACCTGTTCAACTACGACTTCCGCCGCACCGAGATGTGCATCATCCCGTATGCCACGCAGCAAGGCGAAATCTCCTTCTGCGCCTATAACACCGGCATTGGCTGGCGGAAGATCATCGAGAACATGTACAAGAACGCGACCGTCGCCCAGTGGTACCGCACGCACGGCAAGCACGAGATCTACGCCAAGGGCAAGAGCGTCAACCTCGGTAGCTACGAGCACTCCCTGGTGATCGACGCCGAAGATGCCGCCCGCGTCCGCGCCCGTGAGCACGACATTCCCATGACCGCGGCCGAAGAAGACCGCATCCGCCGCAAGCAGGCGTTCGAAGAGCAGGCCAGGGTTCGCGCCATCTATGAAGAGATGGTGCTCAAGAAGGCCCAGCCGACCGTCGTGACCATTGGCTCGCTGGACCAGCTCAAGGCCGCCAAGCCCGGTAACGGCGCGCCGGTCACCATCAGCATCGCCGACGGCAACGGCGCTAACGGCAACGGCCACACCAACGACAATGGCAACGGCTCTGCAGCGAAGTCAGAGAAGCCCGAAGCCGCCCAGACCGTCGCTGGCGACTAAGCCGCAGCCTTACACAACCCAACTTCTTACCGACGCCTCCCGACTCTCCGGGAGGCGTCAGTGTTTTCGAGCTACAATGGTTGTGTTGCGCTGGCTTTCAAACCAGCACCTGCTTGACATAACCTGGCACGACTTCCTACGATGATTTCTAGTAGCGGAGAAATCGGATGCCGATTTACGAATACCTTTGCAACGACTGCGGCGCGCGCTACGAGCAGCTTGTGATGTCCAACGGGCAGGTGATCGCCTGTCCGAAGTGCGCGAGCCCGCGCCACACCCTACAGCCCTCCGTCTTCAGTTCCCCGGCGAAATCTTCAGATTCCTCCAATGGTGCTTCTTTCTCCGGCGGCGCCTGCGGCTGCACGCCCAAAACCTGTGGCTGCAATTAATCCACATGGCCCGTTCAATCCTCCCCACTTGGCTCTGCGCTACGAAGCTCCCTGCTTCTCCTCTACCTCCTCTGCTTCCTTTACTTCCTTTGCCTCCTGACAATGAGCCGCGCGTTGCCTC
>Ga0209108_10001135_pt1 | contig 15355 bp, 15 predicted proteins | sample Rifsed10ft1_FD_184003 | JGI IMG/M metagenome (GOLD analysis project Ga0209108, IMG submission 184003) | Soil microbial communities from Rifle, Colorado, USA - sediment 10ft 1 (version 2) | ecosystem: Environmental > Terrestrial > Deep subsurface > Rock core/Sediment | place: Rifle, Colorado...
TGCAGTGATGCTGTTATAACGGGAGGAGGAGAAATTCTTTTACCAGTCGAATTAATTTCTTTTACAGCCGAACTATCCGGGAAAAAGAATGTCTTATTAAAATGGGAAACTTCAACGGAAGTTGATAATTTTGGTTTTGATATAGAACGCTCCAATTCCAACATGTTAATTTTTGAGAAAATCGGTTTTGTCGCAGGAAACGGAAATTCTAACTCAAGAAAATCTTATTCTTTTATAGATAAGCTCACCCGGTTAAATATAAATTATTATTATAGGCTAAAACAAATAAACACTGATGGCAGCCTTTCCGTTTTGGATACTGTTGAAATTAAAGTTTCTTCCTCAGAACAATATTTCTTGTCTCAGAACTATCCTAATCCTTTTAATCCTTCTACAAAACTTTCATATGAGATCCCACTAAAAGAAATTGTTACCTTGAAAGTTTATGATGTTCTCGGAAATGAAGTTGCAACACTTATTAATGAAGAAAAACCCGCGGGTAGTTATGAAGTTGAATTCAATACTTCATCTCTTTCCTCTGGTATATATTTTTACATATTACGTGCAGGTAGTTTTATGGAAACAAGAAAAATGGTACTTCTTCGTTAAACTGTAAACTTAAAATGTTAGGCATGAAACCACTATTATTTTTATAACCTTTCTCCTCGCTATAATTGGCTACACTGGCTTAACAGTTACACTTCTTCTGTGTATTAAAAGGAAAGTTCCTTTTCTTCTCTGGCGGATTGTTGCCGTAATTATTCTTATTCATGTAATTATGGTTTGGAGTTACCATTATAACTGGCAATTCTCTCTTGCTGTTAGAAATGGTTATTTTGGCTTTCTTCTTTTCCACTCTGCATTGCTGATGATTCTAATTTCGACTTTTGTTAAAGAAAATGCAGCAAAAATTCTTATCAGGGTTTCCTTTGTAGTTGTAACAATCGGAGCAGTCGGTGCTGTTTTCCGTTATGATGTTGTTGCAATTTACAGAGTACCTGTTTTACTATGTGCAATTGCCGGAAGCGGAGGGCTGCTTTGGGGTTATTTTAAGAAACTCTTAAGTCAATGACTTGCCCTGATAATTTTTCTGTTTGACAAAACCTAATTTTTCACTATTTTAATCTTAACAAAAATGAGCTTACATTTAACACATACCGTTTCTGTTCATCATCACGCAAGCGATATTTACGCCGGTATGTATTAATTTTATTTTTACATAAAAATGAAATAGACGTCCGGCAATTGCCGGATTTTTTGTTTTAAAGAGAAATTAAGGAAAACTTATGAATGGAAATCTTAAACTTGCAGTTCAGAGTAAAGGAAGATTAACCGAAAAATCTCTTGAGTTGCTTAAACATTGCGGACTCGATATCGAGGATTATTCCGAAAGGCTTTTTATTCCTGCAAGGAATTTTCCTCTGGACATACTCTTCTTAAGAGATGACGACATCCCCGAATATGTCCAGGATGGAGTTGCAGATGTAGGTATTGTTGGAGAAAATATTTTCCTGGAAAAACAATCTGAAACAAAAATACTTGAAAAGCTTGGTTTCGGAAGATGCAGCCTGTTAATTGCACACCCTGAGAATAAACAGCTTAAAGATATAAAAGATATTGAGGGAAAAACCATTGCTACTTCTTATCCTGTTATATTAAATGAGTTTCTTAAGAAGAATAAAATTAAGGCAAAGGTTATTGAGCTGAGTGGTTCTGTAGAGATTGCACCATCGCTTGGAGTTGCAGATCTTATTTGCGACATCGTTTCTTCCGGCAATACACTTATGATGAATAAACTGAAAAAGTCTTTCAAAGTTTTCGATTCTCAGGCTGTGCTGATTTCATCTGAGAAAAATTCACTTCCAAAAGAGAAAAATAAAATCCTCGAAGACCTTTTAAGAAGAATCCGCTCAGTTCTGATTGCAAGAAATTCTAAATATCTTATGATGAATGTTCCTAAATCATCATTGGATAAAATTGTTAAAATTATTCCATCATTAAAAAGTCCGACAGTGCTTCCGCTTGCTGATGAGAATTTGCTAGCTGTTCATGCTGTAATTCCATCCGATAAATTCTGGACAATAGTTGAAGACCTTAAATCAGCAGGCGCATCGGGAATACTTTTATTACCTATAGAAAATATGATAAAATGAAAAGATATTATTATTCAAAATTGAGCGAAGGACAATTGCCGAATTTAACAAAAAGGCAGGCAATTGATTTTAAGAAAACATTTAGAATAGTTAAACCTATTCTTGATGATGTAAAATCAAACGGATTGAAAGCCGCATTAAGTTATGCTAAAAAATTTGATGGATTGGATTCTAAAAATTTCTTTGTTACAAAAGATGAAATCAGGAAAGCAAAGAATAATCTTCCCATAAAAATTAAAAAGGCAATTGATGATGCTTACAACAACATCAGGAAATTTCACTTAAAACAAATTCCTAAAAGTTATAATGTAGAAACTGTCGCCGGAGTTATTTGCTCAAGAGAATTCAGAGCAATAGAAAACATTGGTCTTTATATTCCCGGAGGAACTGCTGTTCTTCCTTCAACATTGTTGATGCTTGGAATCCCCTCACAAATAGCGGGATGTAAAAGAGTTGTTATTTGCTCTCCAGCTAAAGTTGTAAAAATAAATGATGCCCTGCTTTATGTTTCTGATAAATGCGGTATTAAAGAATTCTATAAAATCGGTGGTGCACAGGCGATTGCTTTAATGGCTTATGGTAGTCGGGCAGGCGCCCACCTGACCACCGGCGATAAGAAAATCCCAAAAGTTTTTAAAATATTCGGACCGGGGAATCAATATGTAACTGCTGCTAAGCTTCTTGTAAGTATTGATCCTGATGGCTGTGCCATTGATATGCCTGCGGGACCAAGTGAGCTATTAGTTGTTGCAGATAAAAGTGCAAATCCTGCTTTTGTGGCTGCCGATCTTTTATCACAGGCAGAACATGGAGCTGATTCGCAGGTTATACTTGTTACGAATTCTGTTAATCTTGAAAAGAAGGTACGGAAAGAAATTGAAAAGCAACTAAAGAAAATTCCAAGAAACAAACTGGCTTCCGCATCGTTAAAAAATTCCTTTTCATTAATCGTAAAGAATATTAAACGGGGAATCGAGTTTAGTAATCTTTATGCCCCGGAACATTTAATTTTAAATATAAAAAATCCTGCGAAATATAAATCAAAAATAAAAAATGCCGGTTCTGTTTTTCTTGGAAATTATTCACCGGAAAGTGCGGGAGATTATGCTTCGGGTACAAATCATTCTTTACCGACTTACGGTTTTGCTAAATCTTTTGGCGGCGTTACGGTAGAATCTTTCATGAAATCAGTAACTTTTCAGTCTCTTACAAAAAAAGGATTGGAAAATATCTCTGAAACAGTTCAAACACTTGCGGAAATTGAGGAATTAATCGCACACAAAAATGCAATCAAAATCAGATTTTCTCGAAGGGATTCATTAGAGAAATTTGAGATTTGAGATTTGAAATGAAGATAAAAAATCTTGTAAGAAAAAACATCGTAAACTTAAAACCATATACATCCGCACGTGATGAAAACTCATCGGGTATTTTGCTGGATGCAAATGAAAATAGTCTGGGCTCTACGTTTAATGAAATTAAGGATTTAAATCTTAACCGTTATCCCGATCCGAATCAAAATGATTTAAGAGATTTGATAAGTGCTTATCTTGATGTTTCTAAAGAAAATCTGTTCTTTGGTGTAGGCTCTGATGAAATAATTGATTTGCTGATAAGAATATTCTGTGAACCCGGGAAAGATAAAATACTTATCCCCGAACCGACTTATGGAATGTACAAAGTAACGGCGGATATAAATAATGTCCCGGCTGTCAGAGTATTATTAAACGATGATTTCCAGATCGATCTAAAAGAAATTAACAAAAACTTTACACGGGATATTAAGATTATTTTCTTATGTTCGCCTAATAATCCCACGGGGAATTTGCTGAGAAAAGATGACGTGCTTGGTCTTTGCAAAAAAAATAATTCAATTGTTATTGTGGATGAAGCATACATAGATTTTGCAGAAAGTTTTTCTCTAATAAATGAAGTAGGAAATTATCCTAATCTTGTTGTAATGCGGACATTTTCAAAAGCGTGGGGATTAGCCGGCGCAAGGCTGGGCTATTGCGTAGCAAATGAAGAAATTGTTAAAATATTATTCAAAGTAAAAGCCCCATACAATATTAATTCTTTAACGAGATTTGCTATTGGGAAAGCACTGAATAATGTGAAGCTAAAAAACTCTTATGTGAAGACGATTATCGAAGAAAGAGAAAATTTAAAAAAAGAACTTTTACTTTTACCTGGGGTTTCAAAAGTATTTGATTCGGATGCAAATTTTCTGCTTATTAAATGTACTAATGCAAAAACGATTCTAAAAAAACTCGCGGAAAGAAAGATAATTATCCGGGACAGAAGCAGCCAACCTAAACTCGAAGGCTGCCTTAGAATATCTGTAGGAACAAAAGAAGAAAATAAAATTTTACTAAACGCTCTGAAGGGAATACTAAAGTGAATAAAGTAATTATCAACAAAGAATATTTTGATATAAATTCTGTGAGAGCAGCGGGCTTAATAAGCGGCTTAAAAAAATTAACACGGGGAGATTTTATTATCGAAGTACCAGATTATTCGAATCAGGATGAGACTCTGAAAAAAATTCTTCATCTGGAAGGGATAGAAATAAATAAAAAAAAGGATGAAACAGACGATATTTTTGAGATTTGTGATAACGGCAAGGTTAAAAAAAACAATAAAATCTTAAATAATAAATTTCCTTTTAATAACTTTGGAGATGCAGTTGAAATCGTTTTAAAAAACCTGAGAACTGCATCTGTAAAAAGGAAAACGAAAGAAACAGATATAAAAGTCGAGGTATCTTTAGATGGAGAGGGAGTAGCAAATATTTCTACCGGCATCGGATTTTTTGATCATATGCTCGAGCAAATAGCAAGACATGGAAATATAAATCTCTCAATCAAAACAAAGGGTGATTTACACATTGATGAACACCACACGGTTGAAGATACAGGGATTACATTAGGAATGGCAATAGGGAAAGCTCTCGGAAACAAACGTGGAATAAAAAGATATGGTTTTCTTCTCCCGATGGACGATTCCGTTGCTTACTGCGCTATCGATCTCGGCGGAAGAGCTTACCTGAACTTCAAATGCAAGTTTGACAGAAACAAAGTAGGTGAGTTCCCAGTTGAATTAACGGAAGAGTTTTTCAGGGCAGTATCTTCCGAACTTAAAGCAAATATTTACATAAGTGCAAAAGGAAAGAATGACCATCATAAGATCGAATCGATATTTAAGGCTTTTGCAAAAGCTCTTAACGAAGCCTGCGGGCTCGATGAAAGAAATGAAGGAAGACTTCCTTCTACAAAAGGAGTTTTATGATTGCAATAATTGATTACGGGGCAGGTAATGTCGCTTCGGTTGCAAATGCGGTTAATGCGTTAAAGCACGATTACATAATAACTAGCAACGAGATTGATATTTTAAAATCAGATAAAATAATTTTCCCCGGCGTGGGTGAAGCATCTTTTGCAGTAAAGCAACTTCACAAACTTAATCTGTACACTATGCTCAGAGTTTGTAACAAGCCGTTGCTCGGTATTTGCCTTGGCATGCAGCTTATGGCTGATTACTCGAAAGAAGGCGAGGTAACCGGGCTTGGATTATTCCCCGGTTCAACTGAAAAATTCGATAATGAGATTTCCAAAGTCCCTCATATGGGATGGAACAGTATTGAAATTCAAAAAAGAAGCAAACTTTTTAACGGGGTTGATTCAGGTGAAATGTTTTATTTTGCTCACTCTTATTATTTACCTTTAAACATATATGCAACAGCAATCACGAACCACAACATAGCATTTGCCGCATCGGTTGAAAGCGAAAATTTTTACGGTGTTCAGTTTCACCCTGAAAAATCAGGCAATGCAGGTTTAAAATTATTAGAAAACTTTATAGAACTATGATAATTATCCCGGCAATTGATATATACGATGATAAAGTCGTTAGGCTTTCAAAAGGGGATTTCAGGGAAGTTTCTTTCTACAACGAGTCCCCGCTTAAACAAGCAAAGATATTTGAAGAAGCGGGATTTGATCTTATACACATAGTAGATCTTGAGGGAGCTAAAACCCGGAAGTTTACTGCGATCGATATTATAAAAGAAATTAAATCGGAAACTAGTTTAAAAATCCAGTTTGGCGGAGGAATAAGAGACGGTAAAACAGCTTTCCAGATTTTTCAAGCCGGTATTGATTATGCCGTTATCGGATCCCTTCCTGTAAAAAATCGTGATGAATTTAAACTGATTGTTAAACAACATTCGCCGGATAAAATTGTTACGGCAGTAGATGTGCGTGACGAAAAACTTTACATTTCCGGCTGGACAGAAGAGGTTGATCTTTCACCTTATGACCTTATAGATTTTTGTATGGAAATAGGAATAAGAAGATTTATTTGCACCGATATTGCTAAAGACGGAACTATGAAAGGATTGAGTGTAGAGCTATATGAAAAAATTATGCGGCGTTACCCGGAAATTAAACTTATTGCTTCCGGTGGAGTTAAAGATATTGAGGAAATAAAAAAACTTAAAGAACTAAATCCTTATGCCGTCGTAGTTGGTAAAGCAATTTATGAAGAAAAAATTGATTTGAAGGAGTTATCTGAACTTGCTTTGTAAAAGAATTATCCCCTGTCTCGATGTAAAAGACGGGAGAGTTGTTAAAGGAACAAACTTTATTAATCTCGTTGATGCGGGGTCTCCTGTTGAGCTTGCATCGAAATATTCCAATGAAGGTGCAGATGAGCTGGTTTTTCTCGATATAACAGCTTCCTCAGAAAAAAGAAAAACTCTTATAACCCTGGTTAAAGAAGTAGCGCGTGAAATAAGAATTCCCTTTACGGTCGGAGGTGGAATTTCGGAACTTCGGGATATTGAAACATTACTTAAATCCGGCGCAGATAAAGTTTCTCTTAACACCGCTATAGTTAAAAATCCTGAATTGATTATACAAGCATCGAAACATTTTGGTAGCCAGGCTGTTGTTGCAGCAATAGATGTTAAATTTGTATCGGATAGTTACAAGATATTTATTAAAGGAGGAAAAGAAGAGACGGAACTCGAGGGTTTTGATTGGTGCAGAAAAGTAACGGAGCTTGGCGCCGGGGAAATTCTTCTTACTTCTATGGATAGAGACGGAACCAAATTGGGATACGACATTGAGTTTTTAATGAAGCTCACATCTTTCGTTTCGGTTCCCGTTATTGCTTCGGGCGGGGCGGGAAGTAAAGAAGATTTTCTTTTCGCATTTAAAAATTCAAATGTCGATGCTTGTCTTGCAGCGAGTCTTTTCCATTTTAATATTCTTCCTATTAAAGAATTAAAAGAATACCTTCATAAAAACGGAGTTAGTGTAAGATTATAATGATTGATTTATCAAAACTAAATTTTGAAAAACTCAACGGGCTGATTCCTGCCGTTGTTGTTGATTATAAAACGGATATTGTTCTGATGCTCGGATTTATGAATAAAGAATCTCTCGAGAAAACTATAGAAACAAACCTCGTTACATTTTACAGCAGGACGAGAAAAGAACTCTGGACAAAGGGAGAAACATCGGGCAATTACTTAAGACTAATTGAAATAAAGCCGGATTGTGATAATGATTCGCTTTTAATTTATGCTGAGCCTGATGGAAATACTTGCCACACCGGTAACTACAGTTGCTTTAATATCGATAAAGGCGAGTCAATAAAATTTCTACAGCAGTTAGCGGAATTAATCAAAGAAAGAAAAAGGAATCTTCCTGAAAATTCTTACACAACAAAACTTTTTAAAGAAGGAGAAAACAGGATTATCCAGAAGTTTGGCGAAGAATCCGTTGAAACTATGATTGCGGCAAAAAACAACAACCGGGAAGAAATAATTAATGAGGTATCAGACCTGATTTATCACCTTTTCGTTCTACTGGAAGAAAAAGAAATTAAGCTATCCGAAATTTCTGCAAACTTAGAAAAAAGACATAGAAAATAATTTGGGATTTTGGGTAAATTCGAACGACAAAAAACTTTAATGTATTAATGAAATTATTCTCCTCGCTCACTTACCAAGAAAAGAAAACACTTTTCATTCCTTTGTTCCTTTTTTTATTAATTACATTCTTCGAAATAGTAACAATTTTACTCTTAAATTCGGGGCTCATCGTTCATACTCTTGACGATGCTTATATTCATCTCGCTTTAGCAGAAAACATCTTAAAAGGTCATTACGGAGTTAATCTCGGGGAATGTTCGTCGCCTTCATCGAGCATTATTTGGCCATTTATTCTGGCTCCCTTTTCCGGTTTTAGCTTTGGGCATATCGTTCCTTTAATAATCAATGTTTGTTCGGCAACGGGTACTTTGTTGATATTCTGGCTGGTAATAAAATCCATATTTCGTAATGAAACTGCCGATAATCAAAGAATGAACAAAGCGGTCATTCTTTTCACTATCCTATTAATCTTTGCAACCAATTTAGTCAGTACTATGTTTGGCGGAATGGAACACTCACTCCAGGTATTTTTTACAGTTCTAATAATTTGGGGGTTGATAAAGCTGATACAAGAAAAACAAATATCGAGATTGTTGGTAGCTGCAGTAATCATAGCTCCGTTAGTTCGTTACGAAAATCTGGCTTTGTCATTTGCAGCGTTGTTTTTTCTTTATATATATGGATATAAAAGAGCAGCTTTACTTTCTTTTATTTTAATCGCTGTGATAGTCGGCGGGTTTTCAGTTTTTCTTTTAAACCTTGGACTCGATCCGCTTCCGTTATCCGTTTATGAAAAATCAAAAGTTGTTTCTGCCGGTGGCAGTATACCTTCTCTTTTAGAAAATCTCAGGAAAAATATTTTCAGTCCAAGACTTGTTCTCCTGATTATCTGTATGTTTTTCCTGTTTTATAAGACATTGTCAAATAAAAAAAGCAAAGGGGAGAAACTGTTTGCAGTTTGTATCGCATTAGCAATACTGCTCCATCTTGTCGTTGGTAAACCGGGAAGGTACATAACTTATATCTGGGCAGCCTCGGTTTTGTCAATACTTTATCTCTACAGAGAATGGTTAATAGAAATTATTACGAAAAACAGTTTACTTAAAACAGCCTTAGCTGCTTCCATAATTGTAGCGTTTCTCTCTTATAAATACATTTCAGGTATTGTTACCGTCCCAATTGCTTCAAATAATATTTATGAGCAACAGTACCAGATGCACTGCTTTGTCACGGAATATTATAAAAATCCTGTTGCCGTAAATGATCTTGGATATGTTTCTTATAGAAACGATTATTATGTAATGGATTTAGTCGGGCTTGCTTCTATAGAAGCATTGAATTACTGGAGGGCAAATGACAAATCGGATTGGATAGACACCATTTCGAAAAAGCATAATGTAAAACTTGCAATGGTTTACGACGATTGGTTTAACCGGATCCCGGGTAGCTGGTATAAGGTTGCCGAGCTATATCTTGGAAAGATAAAAATTTCTCCTTCAAACAACATAGTCTCATTTTATCTTATAGACAAACGAATAAAAAATGAAGCGGTAGCTTCTCTCAAAAGTTTTAAAGAAACATTGCCCGGCGGAGTTAAATTATTAATTTGGGACTAAAATTTATATTCTTATTTTATAACGATTAACCATTTTTAGTAGCTTGCAGATGACTAAAACCCGAATGGAAGCGTTCAGCGACGGTGTACTTGCAATCATTATAACAATAATGGTTCTGGAAATGAAAGTGCCGCACGGAACCGATTTCGCCTCACTATCACCACTCCTGCCGGTATTTCTCAGTTATATTTTAAGCTTTGTTCACCTCGGCATTTACTGGAACAATCATCATCACTTGCTGCAGGCTGTAAAGCATGTTCGGGGCAACATACTCTGGGCAAATATTCATCTTCTTTTCTGGTTATCATTAATTCCTTTTGTTACAGGATGGATGGGTGAAAACAATTTTGCCCCTTTACTTGTTGCTCTTTATGGTATTATACTTCTATTCGCCGCAGTTGCATATTATATCCTTACTCTCACACTTATTTCCCACCATGGTAAAGATTCAACTATAGCTGTTGCATTGGGCAAAGATTTTAAAGGTAAGATTTCCGTAATCATTTATGTCACAGCAATCCTGCTTTGTTTTTTCAATTCATTAATAGCCGGAGGGCTTTATGTATCTGTTGCAATTATGTGGCTTATTCCGGACAGAAGTATCGAGAAAGTATTATCCGGTTCACAACAAAATTTAAAGGAGTAGAATTAATGAAAAAAGTCTCCTGGGGTATTTTAAGTACGGCAAAAATCGGAACTCAAAAAGTTATTCCCGGAATGCAAAAAGGAAAATATTGTAATATTGCTGCTATCTCTTCCAGAAATTTAATTGCTGCTAAAAAAGCTGCGGCAGAATTAGAAATTTCAAAGGCTTATGGTTCCTATGAAGAGCTTCTTGCAGATAAAGAAATTGATGCGGTATATAACCCGCTTCCAAATCACCTTCATGTTGAATGGACAATCAAATCGCTAAATGCCGGAAAACATGTTTTATGTGAAAAGCCTGTAGCAATGAATTATAAAGAAGCAGTCCATCTTCAGAACGAAATGAAAAAATTTCCGAAGCTGAAAGTAATGGAAGCATTTATGTACAGGCATCATCCCCAGATGCAAAAGTTAAAAACACTTGTAAATGATAGCGCTATTGGTGAATTAAGAACTATCCACACTATGTTTTCTTATTTTAATGATAACCCCGATGATATCCGTAATAAACCAGATATTGGCGGCGGCGGAATTTTAGATATCGGCTGTTATTGTATTTCTTTTTCAAGATTCATTTTTGACAGCGAACCAAAACGCGTTTGTGCAACAATTGAATACGACCCAAAGTTGAAAACCGATCGACTTGTTTCTGCGGTTATGGAATTTGATAAAGGGAATTCTGCTTTTACCTGCTCTACCCAATTAACAAATCACCAGTACGCAAAAATATTGGGAACAAAAGGAAGAATAGAAATTGAAGTCCCGTTCACACCTGATCCCGAAACCTCTGCAAAAATTCTTCTTCATAATGATGGAGGGTCTCGGGAATTTCTTTTTGATCCTTGCGATCAATATACAATTCAGGGAGACATGTTTTCGCAGGCAATAATTAATGATACCGAAGTATTCACACCATTTGATGATGCCGTTGCAAATATGAAAGTGATAGATAAAATATTTGAAAGCGGTAAAACGGGCAAATGGATTGAGTTGTGATTTAACGGAGGAATTTCAATGAAATGTCTTACTATATCTCTAACTATTTCCATAACGCTTATTATTGCTTCCGCTTCATTTCCCCAAATCTCAAGTGAAGAATACGACCAGGTTGTAGACTTTTGTATCAGCAAACTTTCAGCAAGTATTGAAGAAATATCAAAAGGAAGCGGTTATCCAATCAGGACTGAAGGAATTGGCAAATGGGAATTAACCAGCGATAATCCTTTTAACTGGGATGCTTCCACAAGCTGGGGAGATTATTATTTTCTTGAATCGTTATACAGGTATAAAATATCTTTTATGAAGTAATTTGAATTTTCTAAACTAAAACTTTTTAAACCGTTAAAACATTTATGAAATCTATAGGTAAGGCATGTTCATTTGTTCTTTTTTACTATTTTTTTATTTTCTTTAGTAATTAAGAATTTAGGAGAAAAAATGCAGGACTTTCTCAACCAAACATTTTATGGAAATTCGATCTATAATTATGCTGTCGCTGTCGGCATCTTTATTTTGGGAATAATAGTCTTAACAATATTCAAAAAGATTATCTTATCACGTCTCAAAAAATGGTCCGAGAAAACAGCAACAACAGTAGATGATTTCCTTGTAAGGGGAATTGAAAAATCCGTAGTTCCTGTTTTGTACCTCATAATTTTCTATCTCGCAATTATAACACTTAATCTTCCCGGTGAAGCTAAGGATGTAATCGATAAAGCAATTATCATCCTTGCAACGTTCTTTTTCATCAGGGTGATAACCTCAACTTTAAAGTATTCGCTAAATTCATATGTTAAACGCAAAACCCCCGAAGAAGAAGATGCCGAAAGAAGATTAAAGCAGATTAATGGAATAACATTAATTTTAAGTTTTGTGATCTGGTCGGTAGGTTTTGTTTTCCTGCTGGATAATCTCGGCTTCGAAATTTCCGCGGTTATTGCAGGACTCGGTATTGGTGGTATTGCAATTGCACTTGCAGCCCAGGCGATTCTTGGTGATCTTTTCAGCTATTTTGTAATCTTTTTTGATCGCCCTTTCGAGATTGGAGATTTTATCGTATTAGGTGATTTTATAGGAACTATAGAATATATAGGAATAAAGACAACCAGGATCAGGAGTTTGAATGGCGAGCAGGTCGTGGTATCGAATACCGATCTTACAAATTCAAGGATACGAAACTTTAAAAGAATGGAAAAGAGAAGAGTTGCTTTCAAGCTTGGGGTAATTTATCAGACAACATCCCGGCAGCTTGCTGAAATTCCTAAGCTTGTAAGAGATATTATTGAAAGCCAGCAAGATGTGGTTTTTGACAGGGGACACTTCCAGAGTTATGGAGACTTTAGCCTGAACTTTGAATTTGTATACTTCGTTTTGAGCAGCGAATACAATAAGTATATGGACATTCAGCAATCAATAAATTTAAAAGTCTATGAAGAATTTGAAAAGCTGGGAATCGAGTTTGCATACCCGACTCAAACTCTTTTTGTAAGTAAAAATGTTCCTGAGGAACATTAAAATAAATTTATAAATACAATTAAAGATTAGGTAAACAGAGGCATTATGATATATAGAATATTTACCCTTTTTCTTCTTACTCAGATACTTTATTCACAGCAAGACTATAAACCCTGGATTAAATCCGAGAGGGATCGATACGCAAAGACAATTGAGCTTTCTAAAATTCAATACGATGGTGATTCAAAAATCGATATTACTTATTATGGGCTGGATTTAAAAATAACTTCGAACCCAAATTATTTATCAGGTAATGTTACTATCGGTGCTACGGCTGATACAGCTTCGCTCAGCACTTGTTTTTTAGATTTAAGAAATGCTCTTTCAATCGACTCACTTTTGATAAATGGTTCGCCTGCAATGTACACTCACTCTAATCATAAAATAAATATTACCCTTGATCGCACATATACACAAGGAGAAACATTTGCAGTAAAGATTTACTACCATGGTGTTCCCGGTTCAAGCGGGTTTGGCAGCTTCGAGTTTAGCTCCCACAATGGAACGCCTGCGATCTGGACTTTGAGTGAGCCTTACGGTGCCCCTGATTGGTTCCCATGCAAAGATACGCCTGCCGATAAAGCTGATTCATCAGATGTCTGGATTACTGTCGCCGATAATTTTACCGGCGTTTCGAACGGAACGCTTGAAAGCGTCACAAACAACGGGGATGGAACTCGTACATTTCTTTGGAAGAACCATTATACAATAGCCCACTATCTTATTTCACTCGCTATAACAGATTATTATGAATACAATACTTATTTCCATTATGGGCAAAATGATTCAATGCTTATTTCGCATTACGTTTATCCGGAATCATTTAATTCAATCAAAAACGTTCTTGATGAAACCGACAATATGATAGAAGTATTTAGCAACAAATACGGATTATATCCTTTCATTAATGAAAAATACGGTCACGCACAGTTTGGATGGGGAGGAGCTATGGAACATCAGACCTGTACTTCAATAGGTTCATGGGGAACCGATATTGTATCTCACGAGCTGGCTCATCAATGGTTTGGCGACAAAATAACCTGTAAAGACTGGCACCATATCTGGCTGAATGAAGGATTTGCAACTTACTCAGAAGCAGTATATCTTGAGGCGCGAAGCGGGAAAACAAGTTACGATATAAAAATTAAGTCTGAAATGAGTTATGCAAAAAGTGCTTTTGGCCCAATATGGGTACAAAATATTTCCGGAGTAGACCAAATCTTTGACGGCGCACGCTCTTATGCCAAAGGTGCTTGCGTACTTCATATGTTAAGGGGAGTTGTCGGCGATTCTGTTTTCTTTAATATTATGAAAACTTATGCTGATGACCCATCGTTAGCGTATGGTGTCGCTACGACTGAAGATTTTCAGGAAATAGCCGAGACCGTTTCGGGAGAAGATCTCGATTATTTTTTCCAGGAGTGGATCTACGGAGAAAATTATCCCAAATATACTGTTAACTGGACCGAATCTAAAATTAGCGGCAATTTATATAAAATAAGCCTGACAATAAATCAATCTGTAAACACAAACCCCAAATTCTTTACTATGCCTGTTAAAGTAAAAATTAATACATCTGCCGGGGATACTGTTGTAACTTTGTTCAATAATGCACTGGTACAGAATTTCGAGTTTGATCTAATTGGTAAGCCTCTGTCAATTAATTTTGATGAGGGGAACTGGATATTGAAAACCCTTTCTACGGTTACAGATGCCGAAGATATTTCTAAAACACTCCGGTACAGCCTCGAGCAGAATTACCCGAACCCGTTTAATCCATCAACCAAAATTCCTTTTCAAATTCCCGGGGCAGAGTTCGTTACATTAAAAGTTTATGATATTCTCGGGAAAGAAGTATCAACTCTTCTTAATGAACATAAACCACAGGGTAAATATGAAGTTGAATTTCATCCTTCTAATAAAAATTTGTCGAGCGGGATTTATTATTATTCTCTCAGAGCTGGAGATTTTTTGAAAACACGTAAGATGTTATTTATAAAGTAAAATACCTTTCGAGTAAATTAATTAGATAGATTGAATCAATATGAAAAACTTTTGCTGCCGTTTATCACATTAATTTGGGGTTCAATAGGAAAAATAATTATCTTCTTTTTCCAAAAAAAGATAAGGTGGAAAAATGATAAGGAAAATTTTAAATCTGTTAGTTATAACTTTTGTTTTTGCTTTTCAATTTAGCTTTGCGGGCAACCGCCCTGGCGAAAACAAACAATCACAAAATCCATTCTTTAACGAGTTCAATATATTAATCAAATATGATTCTATTGACGCTGAAGAAATAAAATCTGCAACAGAGATAGCAATCGAGAATGCCAAAAATTCATTGCAGAATATTTATAATATCGAGAGTGGTAAACGCTCGTTTGAAAATACTACCTTGGCTTTAGACGATTTATACTGCGATGTATTAAAAGTATATGGACCGGTTTACCTGATGGCGAATGTACACCCGGATAATAAAGTTAGAAATA
>Ga0209108_10001137_pt1 | contig 15339 bp, 10 predicted proteins | sample Rifsed10ft1_FD_184003 | JGI IMG/M metagenome (GOLD analysis project Ga0209108, IMG submission 184003) | Soil microbial communities from Rifle, Colorado, USA - sediment 10ft 1 (version 2) | ecosystem: Environmental > Terrestrial > Deep subsurface > Rock core/Sediment | place: Rifle, Colorado...
AAACTCCTCCCACCCGCGCCCGGCCATTGGCCCCATCAACTCGGCCCAGGCCGCAAGACTTCGCATCGACGCTTCGCGCTTGCCGGACTGGGTCGGTTTGATCGTGCGCATGGATGGTGAAGTGTTAGTGCAGCGGCCACCCCGTTCCGGACCCAGAGACAGTCCGAACCTGGACGACATTGTCATTCCAGCGGGCGAGCACGAATTCCGTGTTGTCTCCGGCGTCTCCGCCGCCAGGCTCGGGCTCTCCAACAGCGTTCGCGGTGAATTCGCCGTCAGCAAGAAGCGCACACTGAGAATTGAAGTGCTCAATGCTTCCGGCCGCGGCCTGAAGCGCTCGGCGCGGCCCGGGGCCGGCGCCAGCCTGTTCATCACGATTAAGTAGCTGGCCCGTACTGCGATACATCTGGTCCTCCTTTCGATCTCCAATCTTCTGTGGCGAATCGGCACAGTTTCATTCCGAGCCGTTGCCTGCAGAGCGAATTCAATTTTGGGTCGCCTTTCCGTCGAACCATGCTCGAACCATCGTAAGTTCTTGATTCTGCGCCGACAAATACCCCTTCGTCGTTTCTCTTTGGCTATCTGCGTGCCAGTTCCGCTGGAGATCAAGTGTGAGCGGGAGTGCGAATGACGGACCTCATAACGACTTTCACTGCTCGACGAATTTTCATTTGCGTTGTGTTTGTGTACTGGGTATGTTCCCCGATACTTGGCCAGAGTTCAAAACCAGATCTGACGGAAAGCAGCCTGGAGACCCTGCTGAACATGGAGGTCACTTCTGCCTCCCGCAAGCAGGGAAAGTTTTTGGAAACGTCTGCGGCAATCTTTGTCATTTCGAGGGAAGACATCAGGCGTTCGGGGCTCACCAGCATCCCGGAGCTGCTGCGCATGGTGCCGGGCTTGCAGGTGGCGCACATTGACGCCAACAAATGGGCCATCACGGCGCGAGGCTCCAACGGGCGGTTTGCCAACAAGCTGCTCGTGCTGATGGATGGTCGTTCGGTGTACACCCCGTTGTTCTCCGGCGTGTACTGGGACGTGCAAGACGTTTTGCTCGAGGACATCGAGCGCATCGAGGTCATCCGCGGACCCGGGGCCAGCGTTTGGGGCGCCAACGCGGTCAACGGCGTGATCAACATCATCACCCGGGTCGCCAAGGACACACAGGGCGGCCTGTTCAGTGTCGGTGCCGGCAGCCACGAGCGCGGCTTCGCCAGTGTGCGCTACGGCGCGCGCGCTGGAAGCAAGGGTTATTACCGCATCTTCGCAAAATACTTCGATCGCGGCCCTTTCGAACTGCCTTCAGGCCAGGACGCGCAGGATCAGTGGCATTTCGGGCGGGTTGGCCTTCGTGCCGATTGGGAGCTGTCGCCGGAGGACACTCTGACACTCGACGCAGGCCTGTACGGCGGCCGGGCCGGCGTGACAACCACACTGGTGACCTCCTTTTCTCCGCCATTTGAGCAAACGCTCGTGGGTCAAGCCCATGTGAGCGGCGGACATGTTCTAGCGCGGTGGAAACGCACGGTCTCTAAGCAATCCAACTTCGCCTTGCAACTCTACTACGACCGCACCGACCGCTCCGAGTTCATCCAGGGCGAGCACCGCCACACGCTGGATTTCGATTTCACCCAGCAGTTGGCCTGGGGTAACCACCACGATCTGGTCTGGGGTCTGGGCTTCCGTTACACAACGGATCAGACCCAGCCCAGGTTTTTTGCCGCACTCATTCCAGCCAGCCGGCAGGACCAGGTCTGGAGCGGGTTCGTTCAGGATGAGATTCGGTTGTTTTCCAAGCGCCTCCACCTGACTCTGGGCTCGAAATTCGAGCACAACGGATATACCGGGTTCGAGGTTCAGCCGAGTGCCCGAGCCTTGTGGTCCTTCACTCCCCATCATGCAATCTGGGGCGCCATTTCTCGAGCCGTGCGCACTCCCTCCCGGGCGGACCAGGATCTGCGCTTAATTTTGGGTGCCTTCCCGACTCCGACTGGCCCACCCACAGTGATTACCGCATTTGGTGACCCGGCCTTCCGCTCGGAAGATCTTCTGGCCTATGAGCTGGGATATCGCCTCAATCCGGATCAGCGAATCTCCCTTGATCTGGCCACCTTCTATAACCAGTACGATGATCTCAGGGCGTTCCGACCGGAGGTGCCTTTTCTCGCGCTCGACCCTCCTCCGCCGCACATTGTTGTACCGCTTCGGTTGGTAAACGGAATGCGCGGCCAAACTTATGGTGCGGAACTTGCCGGCAACCTGATCCTGACCCAAAGGTGGCAGCTGAGCCCAGGGCTGACGTTCGTCCGCCAGCTCCTGCGCGCAGCTCCGGGTACGAATAGCACCCTTTCGGAAGCGAACGAGGGCGACAACCCAGTCTGGCAAGCTCACATGCGGTCGTTCGTGGATCTCCCGCACCAGGTAGAGTGGGATTTGACGCTGCATCTGGTTGGGCCCCTGGCCGCACAGGACACGCCTCGTTACGCCAGGCTGGACATGCGGCTTGGCTGGCGCCCGACCGAAACCCTGGATCTTTGCGTAGTCCTGCAAAACTTGGCTGATCCTCGTCATCAGGAATTCAATGCCTTCCCGCAGTTTGCTTCAAGTACGCAAGTGCGCCGCAGCGCCTATGCCAAATTCACCTGGAGCTTTTGAGTGGATGCTGGAGCCTGTGTCCAAAGTCAACGGCCGGACAGGCCCTCGCTCCTGTCCGCAGTGAAGATCGCGCGAAGCATTTTTTTCTTGTTCACCTTGGCGGTCTTTGCCAGCGAGCCCTTGGCCTGGGCGCAGTCGGATTCACCTTCTGAGTATCAGGTCAAGGCCGCGTTCCTTTATAACTTCGCCAAGTTTGTTGAGTGGCCTGCGGACGCCTTCCCGGATTCCACGTCTCCATTCGTTTTCGGGATCGTCGGGGACGATCCCTTCGAAGGCGAGCTCACCGGCATGATCTCGGAGAAGAGTCTTGGTGGAAGAAGAGTTGTCGTGCGCCGTTTCCGGCGGGGAGAAGACCTCCGCCAATGCCACGTCCTGTTCATCAGCTCTTCGGAGAAGAAGAACCTGGCCCAGCTTCTGGACAGCGTGAAGGGATTGAGCATCCTGACCGTCGCCGACACCGATGGCTTTGCCCGCCAGGGCGGGATAATCGGCCTGGTTTTGGAAGAAAACCGCGTGCGGCTCGAGATCAACCCCCAGGCCGCTGAGCACTCCCATCTCAAGATCAGTTCCAAATTACTCGCCCTAGCGCGCATCGTCGGGGAACCCGGCGGGGGGAGGGACTGAGATGCGCGGCTTTCGCCACTTCTCGATCCGCAGCAAGCTGCTCGCACTGATCATGGCCGTCACCAGTGTGGCGCTGGTCCTGGCCAGCACGGCCTTTCTTTTCTACGACGCCTACATGTTTCGGCAGTCACTGATTCACGAGTATGAGACGGTCGCCTATGTCCTCGGCTCGAATAGCACCGCTTCGCTGGCTTTCAACGACCCGAGGGCAGCCCGCGAAATCCTGAGTGCCTTGCGCCCCGAATCGCACGCGGTTTCTGCCTGCATCTACACTCCGGCAGGTCGAGCCTTTGCCTCCTACCAGCGGGATGCCACCGGTCCGCCCTGCTCGCCCCCAAACCAGCACTGGCAGGGCGGCCGCATTGAGCAAGGCCAGATTTTCGTGGTCCAGCCAATCCTGCTGGAGGGCGAGCGGATTGGCACACTTGTCATCCAGCGCGACCTCACCGACGTCCGGCAGCGTCTCGACAATTACCTGGTTTTCCTGGCCATCATTGTGATCGGCACCCTGGGAGTGGCCACTCTCCTCTCTCACCGGCTCCAGCGAGCCATCTCTGAGCCGATCCGCAATCTGGCCTCGACCACTCTGCGAGTCTCTGTGGAGAAGGACTATTCGCTTCGCGTCGCAAAGGGAAGCGAAGACGAGTTGGGTGTGCTCATCGACGGCTTCAACCAAATGTTGGCGCAGATCCAGCAGCGCGATGCCGCGCTCTCGGCCTCGCACCAGCAGCTCGAGCAGCGGGTCCAGCAGCGTACGCAGGAGCTGCAATTGGAGATCAATGAGCGGCGCAACGCCGAGCAAAAAGTTGCTGAACGCACGGCCTACCTGAACGCCCTGATTGAGAACAGCCCTTTGGCTATCGTCACACTGAACCAGGATCACCGGATTCAGATGGTTAACCCAGCCTTCGAGACGCTCTTTCAGTATCAATCCGCTGAGATCGTCGGCGGCGACTTGGACCAACTGATCGCTTCGGGGAAGACGCATGAGGAAGCCGTCGGGCTCACTCGCCTCGGAATGTCTGGCCAGGCAGTCCTCACGACGGCACGCCGGCAACGAAAGGACGGCTCGCCGGTGGACGTTGAAATTCATGCCATGTCGCTGATCTTGAAGGACGAGGTAATCGGGGCCTTCGCTCTGTACCAGGACATCACCGAGCGCAAGCGCGTGGAAGCCGAGCTGAGCAAACTCTCCAGCGCCGTGCAACAAATCGCAGACAATCTGATGATCACGAGCAAGGACGGGGCCATTGAATACGTCAATCCAGCCTTTGAGAAACAGACCGGCTATGCCAAAGAAGAAATCATCGGCCAGACGCCGCGAGTACTCAAGTCCGGCGAACAGAACGAAGCGTTCTATCAAGCGCTGTGGAAAACGATTCTCTCCGGAGATGTTTTCCGCGCTGTGTTCATCAACAGAAAAAAGAGCGGGGAGCTCTACCACGAAGAGAAGACCATCACGCCCCTCCGCGACAGCCAGGGGAACATCACACACTTCGTTTCTGCCGGGCGCGACATCACCGGGCGGAGGCGGGCCGAGGAGGCACTGCGGCAAGCCGAAGAAAAGTATCGCACCATCTTTGAAAACGCTGTTGTGGGCATCTTCCAAACCACGCTCGACGGGCAGTACCTGACGGCAAACCCCACGCTGGCGCGCATATTGGGGTACGACTCACCCCAGGAGTTGATGGCGACCCTCGCCGACCTCAACCATCAGTTCTACGTCGAGCCTGACCGCCGTGCAGAGTTTCTTCGCCTGATGCAGGAGCAGGGCGCCGTATCCACGTTTGAGTCGGAGGTCTATCGCAAGGACGGCAGCGTGATTTGGATTTCCGAGGACGCGCGGCTGCTGTACAGCCCCGATGGGCGAGTGCTGGGCTTTGAGGGCACGACGGTAGATATCACCCAGCGCAAGCAGGCAGAGGAGGAATTGCAAAAGGCCAAGGAGGCGGCCGAAGCGGCGACTCGGTCCAAGAGCGAGTTCCTGGCCAACATGAGCCACGAGATCCGCACGCCCATGAATGGCATCCTGGGGATGACCGAGCTCGCCCTGGATACCGACCTCACTCGCGAGCAGCGAGAGTATCTGCGGCTGGTCAAGTCGTCCGGAGAAAGCCTCTTGCGCGTGATTAACGACATCTTGGACTTCTCCAAAATCGAAGCCGGAAAGCTTGAACTAGAAACCACTGATTTCCGCCTGAACGAACTCCTCGGTGAAACTCTCAAGACCCTGGCCATCCGTGCCCACAAGAAGGGTCTGGAGCTCTCCTGTCACGTCAAGCCGGAGGTGCCGGATGGATTGTGCGGCGACCCCGGCCGCCTGCGCCAGGTCCTGGTCAACTTGGTGGGTAACGCCGTGAAGTTCACCATGGTCGGGGAAGTCCTGCTGCACATCGAGGTCGATTCCCGGACGCAGGATGGTGTGCGGCTGCATTTCGCCGCTTCGGACACGGGCATCGGGATTTCCCCGGAAATGCAGAAGCAGGTCTTCGCGCCCTTCGAGCAGGCCGATGGATCTATGACTCGCCAGTATGGCGGCACGGGTCTTGGGCTCAGCATCTCGCGAAAACTGGTGGAGTTGATGGGCGGGCGGTTGTGGGTGGAGAGCACGCTGGGGAAGGGAAGCGTGTTTCATTTTACCGCTGATTTCGGCTTGGCCGAAGCGGCTGCCGGGATGCCCGAAGAGCTGGTCTCGTTGAAAAACGTTCGCGTGCTGGTGGCCGACGACAACGCAACCAATCGGCGCATCCTTGAGGAAACGCTCAAGAGCTGGGAGATGGTGCCGGAGTTGGCGTGCGGTGGCAAGGCCGCCCTGTCGGCGCTGGAGAAAGCCTGGCAGACCAAGCGGCCCTTCCCTCTGGTCCTGCTCGATGCACACATGCCCGACCTGGACGGCTTTTCGGTTGTCCGTCGCATTCGCTCGAAACCGGAGCTGGCCGGCGCTGTCATCCTCATGCTCACCTCAGATACACAAAAAGGTGATTTGGGGCGGTGTCGCGAGCTGGGCATTGCTGCCCACCTGGTCAAGCCTGTCACGCAGTCTGATCTGTTGGACACCATTCTGTCGCTTCTGGGCAAGCGAATCGCCCCGGCCGCCGAGCCGGAGTCTTCCCCCTCTCAGCCGCAGACGTCGCGCACTCTGCGCATCCTCCTGGCGGAGGACAACCCCGTCAACCAGCAACTGGCTGTCCGCCTCTTGCGCAAGCGCAGACACACTGTTGTTGTCGCAGGCAACGGCCGCGAGGCAGTGGACCATCTTGAGCGTAGCAAATACTCCGGCTTCGACATTGTTCTCATGGACGTGCAAATGCCGGAAATGAACGGGTGGGAGGCCACCGCAGCCATTCGCGCCCGGGAATCACAGTTCGGCGTGTACACACCGATCGTGGCCATGACCGCCCATGCCCTTAAAGGCGACCAGGAACGCTGCCTGGCCGCCGGCATGGATGGTTATGTCTCCAAACCGATTCGCTCCGACATCCTGATTGCAGAGATTGAACGATGCCTCTCCGCCACGCAAACATCTCCTAAGACACCTTCTTCAAAGACGCTGCCCGCGAATTCTCATTCCACCGTTCCTGAAGACCCGCTTCAGGAGGTCTTGCACCGCCAGGCGCTCCTGGATCGCGTCGAGGGTGATCGGGCGCTGCTGGAAGAGATGGTTGCGATTTTTCTCGAGGAATCGCCTCGTCAGCTCGCAGAGCTAATGGAGGCGCTCGCTCGTAGTGACGCTCCTGCCGCCGAGCGGGCGGCCCACAAACTAAGGGGTGCGGTCGGCAACTTTTCTGCTCCGGCGGCCGCGGCTGCGGCCGAGAAGGCGGAGAGACTCGCCCGCGCCGGTGACCTCGACGGGGCCCGCGCCGCCGCATCCACTCTGGATCAAGAGCTGGAACGCCTACGGCCGGTCCTGACGGCATTTTACTTGGAGGTAAGCCAGTGAGAGTGCTTGTTGCCGATGATGAGCCGGTCTCCCGCCGTCTCTTGCAGTCCATGTTGGTGAAATGGGGCTACGATGTGCTGGCTGCCTCCGATGGCGATCAGGCCTGGGAAATCCTTCATGGCGATCAGGCCCCGCGCCTGGCGTTGCTTGACTGGATGATGCCCGGCCGGAAGGGGATCGAGATTTGCCGGGCGGTGCGCTCTCGGGTGAGCCAGCCCTATGTCTATATCCTTCTCCTGACCGCCCGGAAGGACAAGATCGATTTGATTGAGGGTCTCGAATCCGGCGCGGACGATTACCTCACCAAGCCGTACTTTGCCCAGGAGCTTCGCGCCCGCCTGCGCGTGGGCGAGCGTATCCTTGAGCTGGAAGACCACCTGGTGGCTGCCCGCGAGGCCATGCACTTCCGAGCTACCCACGACCCGCTCACCGGCCTCTGGAATCGGACGGCCATCCTGGACAGTTTGAATCGCGAGCTGCCTCGCGCTCACCGCGAAGGCCGCCCGCTGGGCATTCTGCTCGCAGATTTAGATCACTTCAAGAAGATCAACGACACGTATGGCCACCTGGCCGGGGATGAAGTCCTGCGGGAGGCCGCTCGCCGCATGCTGTCGGCGGTTCGCAGCTACGATCTGGTCGGCCGCTATGGTGGGGAGGAGTTCTTGCTGTTGCTTTCCGGCTGTGATGCGGCGAGTATCTTTGATCGCGCCGAACACCTGCGACGTGCGATTGCATCAGAACCGGTAAAGGCCGTCGAGGGCTCTCTGGAGGTTACCATCAGCGTGGGCGCCGTTACTTCCGCTGGACTCCGGGAGCTCGACGCGGACGCCTTTCTCCGGGCAGCAGATCAGGCGCTCTACCGGGCCAAAAATGCCGGCCGCAATCAGGTTGAGATTGTCGGTCCGGACGAATTGCAGGCGTTGCTGCAGAACTCAGAAAAGTCGCCCCGGCTTGCCAGCACGAAGGAAGAGTTGACGGCTCCTAAAGATTGAGTCAGGAGCGAGCACAGGCTCTTTTTACCCGCCGGCCTTTTCGAGCTTCGCGGCGGTCTTCTTCTCCGGTGTGATGGTTTTCCGATAGAGCGTCAGTTTGCCATCGGCTACGTTGGCCAGATAGCGCCCGCCTCCGCGAAAAACGCTGGCGGTCGATGGTTGAACAACGTTGAACTGCATCACCCGGATTCCCCGCCGGGCCATCTCCGCCCAGCGCGAGCTGGTCTCCGGGTTCTGTTCAATGCCGCGGAGGGCCTGCCCCTGGATTTCGAAGTCCACCTGACGCAGTCGTTTCCTTTGCGTGCGGTGGACCGGATAGCTCCGGCCCTCCAGATCAACGAGGTTCGCGTTTTCCTTCAGCGCCTGGCGCCAGACCGACACCAGCGCCTCTTCGAGCGTCATTAGCCGGCGGCCTTGGCGCTGGGCCGCTGCATCTGCTGCATCATCTGGCGCATGGCTTCGGTGGAGCCGGGCGAACGCTTCTCCCGCCATGCCTCCATTCGAGTGGCCACCGCTTCGAGGTTCGCAAAGATGTGCGGGCTCTTCATTGCTGCCCGCCACGCCGGCACCACGGCGCGGATGCGGTCCCACGCCACCCACAGCTCGCCCGTGTTCTCGAAGAAAAAGTCGTCGTCAATCAAGCCCCGGTTGACGACGCTCGCCACCATGTCCCAGTAGCTGATGACCATCCGGATGTTCGTGTTTTCTTCGCTTCCTGGAGGGTACTTCGTCATCATCTCTTCCGGCGTGCTGGCCGAGTAGTTTTCCACGAACCAGGATCTTGCCTGGCGGAGTCGCGGCTCGCGCCGCATGTCGTACAGTTTCAAGAGAAGTTCAGCCTGCTGGTGTGTTACCTGTCCCATGGTTTTCTCCTTTTGTGTGTTTATTCTCAGTTCATCGCGGAACTGAAAACTCGTTCAGACCTCGCGCGCGGTGCCCACCAGGCGCACGCGGTGCGCTCTGCTCAGCGCGATTTCGTCCAGGCTGCAAGCTGCCAGCACGCGGCGCCGCAGCTCGCGCGCCGCTTCCTCGTTCCGGTTCGGCGCTGTGCGCACTTGGAGGCGCACGGTGACGCCGTTGAGCGTCATCGCCTCCACTCCCAGCACCCGCGGCCCATCCACCAGCGCCGCCGACCACACCGGGTCAGCGCGGAACTCGCCGCAGGTTCGCTCCAGGGTCCGCAGCGCCGCATCCAGCGGCTGCTCGCTGTCGAATTCCAGGTCCAGGAATACCTGCGACCAGTCGCGGCTCAGGTTGGCGACCTCGCGCATCTCACCATTCGGGATGGTGACCACCGCCCCTCGCGCATCGCGCAGCACGGTGCGCCGAAGTGTGACATGCTCCACACGTCCCGTCGTGTTGCCCGCTCGAATCGTGTCGCCCACCACAAACTGGTCCTCAAACACGATAAAGAATCCGTTGATCAGGTCGCGGATCAGGTTCTGCGCCCCAAAGCCCAGGGCCACGCTGGCCAGCCCGGCCAGCGCCGCCAGCGGCGTCACGTTAATCCCGAACAACGGCAGCGCCATCAGCAGCGCCACCGCCAGGATCAACACCGTGCCCGCGCTCTGCAGCACGCCGGCCAGCGTGCGCGTCTGCTGCTCGCGCATTCGCGCCACGCGCGATTCCGAGGTGGCCATCTTCACCAGCCGCCGGGTGAGCAAACGCAGGACGTGCGTCAGCCCGATGGCGAGCAACAAGATACCGGCCAGCCGTAAGCCGGTCGCCAGTGCGAAGTTCATTCCCCGGAAGAGTTCAATGCTCATACAATATAAGGGAGCGCGATTATACCATCGGGCAGCCAACCCGGTGCTTGCCCGGCTGCTTCTTACCGAGTGGCCTAATCCCGCGCTCGCTTTGGGAGGAACGATGAATACTACTCGCCGAAAGCTACTGGAAAACATCCTGCCCTCAGCTCTGGTGCTCGCAGTAACCTCCGGCATCGCCGGCACCCTTGCGGCCCAGAGCCCCACGCCTCCCCGTGTTCCACCTCCAAGTTCTCCTCGCTCAGATTTCCCACCCTTCCCCCAGCCACCGCCGTCGGAGCCTCCCAAGCTCGACCCGCGGGCCGCGCTCAAGAAGAATCAGGAGGAGCTTAAGCGCGACGTCAAGCGCCTGGCCGAGCTCGCGCGCCAGTTGGAGAGCGAAATGGAAAAGACCGACGCAGCCGAAGTGCTCTCCCTTCAGGTTGTGCGCAAGGCAGAAGAGATCGAGAAGCTGGCCAAGAACATCAAGAACCTGGCCCGCGGCTGATCGGACTCTCCACAGGCCGATTTTTCGTTCCGTGGAAACCTGAACCCTTCCCTGCACGTCCTTCTCCGCGGTTGCCAGGCACATGGGAGCTTGCTCCCGAGCCCTGTCGGGAGGCCTGAAGTTGTGCCGTCCGATTTCCAAGTAAATCTGGAGGCTGCTGTGAAGCTTCGTCGCGTCGTGCTGCTGGTCTCTGTTTTTTTCTCGCTGGCCGCTGCTGGCTGGGCCAGGCCCATCAAGATCCCTCGCCATCCCGACTACCACAGCGGGAAGATCGTCTTCAGCTATTTGAGCGACATCTGGATGGTCAACGAAGATGGCTCGAACCCGCGCCGTCTGACCGTCCACACCGCCCGCGACATCTATCCGCGCTTCTCCCCTGACGGCAAATGGATCGCCTTCTCCTCAGACCGCTACGGCAACTACGACGTCTTCATTATCCCCTCTGGCGGGGGCGAGCCGCGCCAGCTCACCTTCAACAGCTCGGCCGACACGGTGGTCAGCTGGTCGCGCGACAGTAAGCGCGTGATCTTTTCCTCGGCGCGCGGCCTGCTCTACCCGGGTTCGCCCAACCTCTACGAAGTGTCCGTGGACGGCGGCCTCGAACAGCCAATACCCACCGACTGGGGCACCTGGGGCAGCTATTCGCCCGACGGCAGCAAGTTCGTCTTCAACCGCCATCCCTTTCCCTGGTGGCGCAAGCACTACCGCGGCAGCTTTAGCGCCGACCTGTGGGTGATGGACGTCGCATCGAAGAATTCAAAGAAAATCCTCGATGAAAACCTGCCCGACGATCAGAAGCCGAACAACTTCTGGCCCCAGTTCGGAAACGGCGAGATCTACTTTGTTTCCGACCGCGCCACCGCTGGTAAGGCCGGTTCGCCCGAAGTGATGAAATCTATCAACAACATCTGGAAAATCCCGGCGGGCGGTGGAAAGCCAATTCAGGTCACCAATCACAAGGACGGCTCGCTCTTTTTCCCCTCGATGTCCTCCGACGGCAAAGTGATCGTCTACGAGGAACACTTCGGCCTCTGGAAGCTCGACGTCGCCTCAGGAAAGACCACCGAAGTGCCCATCGAAATCGTCTCCGACTGGAAAGAGAACAACTTTGAACTGATGACCATCAACGGCGAAGCGGATAGCTACGACCTCTCACCCACCACGCGCCGTGCCGTCATCTCCACTCACGGCGAGCTGTTCACCATTGCCACCGACCGCGGCGACATTTCCCGCATCACACGGAGCGGCTGGCGCGATTCCTCGCCGCAGTGGTCGCCGGATGGCAACTGGATCGCCTTCGTCAGCGACCAGTCCGGCCGGGATGAAGTCTGGGTGATCGGCACCGACGGCAAGAACGCAAAGAAACTCTCCGATTCCGACACGGAAAAGAGCGCCATCGCCTGGCTGCCGGACTCGAAGTCGCTAGTCTATTCGGCCTCCGACCACAAGCTCTACTTCGTTGACGTGGCCAGCGGGGAGACCCGCGTTCTCACCTCGCACGACGTCAGCAACGTCAATTCCCCCGTCGTCTCGCCCGACGGCAAGTGGGTGGCGTACTCGAAGCTCGACCGCGATCTCCGCAACCACGTCTATTTCCTGCCCATCGCCGGCGGCACCGAGCAGCGCCTGCCCGACGACCGACTCTTTGCCAGCTTCGGCCCCCGCTGGACGCCCGACGGCAAGAAGCTCATCTTCCTCGGCGGCTACGTACAGGCTGGCTCGGCCACACTGCGCGATAACGTCGCAGCGCTCTATAGCGTCTCGCTTACGAAGGAAGACCGGGACCCGATGACCCGCGACGTGGATAGCGAAGAAGCTGCTCGCGTTGCCGAGCGCGCTGCTCTCGACCGCGCCCCCCGTCCCGGCGGCCAGCCCGCCGCTGCTCCCGATGTCAAGATCGATTTTGAAGGAATGGATCGGCGCATCCGCCAGGTCACCCGGCTCACGGACAACATCCTCACTGCCGTCCCTGCGCCTGATAGCCGCAGCTACGCCTTTGTGGCCGTCGAAGACGTCGAGGGCCGCAATGTTTTCGTCCTCTACACCATTCAGGAAACCGGCGAGGGGCTGCGCCGCGTCACTCAGTCGCAGGCGCCTCCACCGGATGCCGACGGTCCGCCGTTTGGCGGCTTTGGCGGGGCCATCGGTTCACTCCAGTATTCGAAGGACGGCCGCACGATCTACTTCCTTGAGGGCAATGGCATCTGGGCGGCCACCGTGGGCGCTCCAGACGCGGGTGCAGCCGCCGCAACACCCCGTCCCGGCGCCGATTCCGCACCCGCTGCGGCCGGCGGGCGGCGCCGCGTCAATTTCACAGTGCGCGTCGAAGTGAATAATCAGGAGGAGCGCAAGCAGGTCTTTAGCGAAGCCTGGCGCATCATGAAGAACCGCTTCTACGACTCACAAATGCACGGCGCCGACTGGGCTGCACAGCGTGTCGTCTATCAGCCGCTGCTGGATTGGGCGGGCGATCGCGACGAGCTCCAGAACGTCGTCCTCCAGATGATCGGCGAGCTCAACGCTTCCCACACTGGGATCAGCGGGGGCGGGCCGCCTGACCGCAGCGCCATCCAGACCCGTTACCCCGGCTTTGAACTCGAGCCGGACGCCTCGGGCTATTACAAGGTCTCTTACATCTACAAGAACGGCCCGGCCGACCGCGACTTCGTGAAGATCAGCGTCGGCAACTTCATCCTGGCCGTCAACGGCACGCCGCTCCAGTCCGGCGAGAATTACTGGCGGCTGTACAACCTCGCCCCCGGGCGCAAGTTCGAGTTCCTTGTGAATTCGAAGCCTGCCCCCGACGGGGCCTGGACCGCCACCGTCACGCCCATCAACGCCGGTGCCCATGGCACGCTCCTCTACGAGAAGTGGGTCGAAGAGCGGCGCCAGATGGTTGAGAAAATGTCCGGCGGCGAAATCGGCTACCTGCACATCCGCCAGATGAACCAAGCGGCGCTACGCAAGTTCGAGCGCGACCTGGCCGACAATCACTTCAAAAAGGCGCTGATCATCGATCAGCGCTTCAACCCCGGCGGCGGCATCGACCAGGAGCTGCTGGAGATCCTCCAGCAGAAGCAGTATCAGTACACGCGCGGCCGCGACTCGGTGTACATCACGCGACCCCAGCGTGCCTTTTTCGGCGCGGTCGTCGTGATGCAGAACGAGCGCTCCACCTCCGACGCCGAAGTCTTTCCCGATGGCTTCCGCACCGTCAAGCTTGGCAAGGTCGTCGGCATCAACACCTACGGCGCCGTCATCGGCACCGGCGCCTATCGTCTCCTTGATGGATCGATGATCCGAACGCCCGGCACGGGTTTATGGAGCATCACCGGCCAAAACCTCGAGAACTACGGCGTGCCACCCGACGTGTACATTGACAACACTCCGGCTGACTTCTTGAAAGGCCGCGACGCCCAGCTCGAAAAGGCCGTCGAGGTCTTGAAAGACGAACTCAAGAAGAACCCGCCGAAAAACATCCTAGGGCGTTAGCCTCGACTTCCACCACGCCAAAGAAGGGCCCGCGGGACACACTCTGCTCCTCGCGGGCCCCTTGTATTTTCGGGCGATGTCCCGCCCAAACCATTTTGGTTCTTGCAGCGTGGCGCCCAGATCGATCAGAGTGAAGAGGCTATGGACATCCTCGAACAGATGGCCGTGCACGACCACGAGCAGGTGGTTGCCTTCCAGAACAATGCCACCGGCCTGCGCGGGTTTCTTGCCATTCACGATACGACGCTCGGTCCGGCGTTGGGCGGCGTGCGCATTTGGCCCTACGCAAATGATGATGAAGCGCTCGCCGACGCCTTGCGTCTCTCCCGTGCGATGACCTACAAGGCTTCGCTCGCAGAGCTGCCCTGCGGCGGCGGCAAGACCACGCTCATGCTCCATCCCGGCCTGAAGCGCGCCGAAGCGTTCGAGGCCCTGGGGCGAATGGTGGAAAGCCTCAACGGCCGTTATTTCACTGCCCGCGACGTCGGCATTACTGACGATGACCTCACCGCCATCGCCCGCGCCACGCGCTATGTCGCGAAAGAGCCTTCGCCCGAGCTCGGCGACGTTTGCGAGCACACCGCCATCGGCGTCTGGCACGGCCTGCGCGCCTGCCTCGAAATTGCCGGCTTGAAGCGAGCGCGAGTGGCCATCCAGGGTGTGGGCGGTGTGGGGATGTTGCTCGCGCAACTGCTCCATCGCGAGGGCATGGAACTGGTGGTCGCTGACGTGAACGCCGCGCGCGCCGCTCAGGCGGGGAGGGAATTTGGCGCACAGGTGGTCCCGCCGGAAGAAATCCTCACCACACCGTGCGACGTCCTGGCTCCTTGCGCTCTGGGCGGCGCAATCACCACACAAAACGCGGCCTCGATTCGCGCCCGCATCGTCTGCGGCTCGGCGAACAACATCCTCGCTTCACCCGAAGCCGGCGATGCGCTGGTCGCACGCGGCATCCTCTACGCGCCGGATTATTTGGTAAACGCCGGAGGCCTGATCCGCGGCGCTGAGTATTACCTGCTGGGCCGGCTGGACAGCAATCCCAGCCTCGAGCGCATTTATGAGCGTATGCTTCGCATTGCTCGGTTGGCGGACGAGCGCGGCATCTCCACCGCCCGCATCGCCGACGAGCTGGCCCAGGCCCGCCTGAAGCGTCCCAAGACTTTTCAGGATTTGACCTGGAGCGCCCGCTGACGGTCAGTCCTCAGCCACCTTCGCAGACTACCGCGCCTTTCGTGTGCTAAAATCCCTTCTGCGGCGCGCCTGTAGCTCAGTTGGATAGAGCGCTGGTCTCCGGAACCAGAGGTCGGAGGTTCAAATCCTCTCAGGCGCGCCATTTGCGTTCCGGTTGATTTTACGGGGCGCGCCATTCGTGTCCCGGACGGC
>Ga0209108_10001141_pt1 | contig 15296 bp, 11 predicted proteins | sample Rifsed10ft1_FD_184003 | JGI IMG/M metagenome (GOLD analysis project Ga0209108, IMG submission 184003) | Soil microbial communities from Rifle, Colorado, USA - sediment 10ft 1 (version 2) | ecosystem: Environmental > Terrestrial > Deep subsurface > Rock core/Sediment | place: Rifle, Colorado...
CTCCTGCAGCGCACGCAGCAGTTTGACCTGCAGCGCTGGGCTCATCGTGCCGACTTCATCGAGAAAGAGCGTGCCCTTGTGGGCCTGTTCGAACCGTCCCTGCCGGGCGCCGACCGCGCCGGTGAACGCGCCGCGCACGTGGCCGAAGAGCTCTGCTTCGAGCAGCGTCTCGGGAATGGCGCTGCAGTTGAGCGCCACGAACCGGTTCGCTTTGCGCAGGCTGTTGTGATGGATCGCGCGCGCCACCACTTCCTTGCCCGTCCCCGTCTCGCCGGTAATGAGAATCGTGCTGCTCGATCGCGCGACGGTGTCGAGCAACGCATCCTCGCCCCAGTCCATGGCATGGTTGCTGGCAAGCGACACGACGTCGAACCCGCAATCGCTGAATACCGAGGCCATGTGCGGCGCAACGCGGCTGTGGCCCCCGCCGGAATGAACCTGCAGCGCGCCGCGCTCGGAATAGACGCGCTCGACCTGCGCAAAGCGGATATCCGCTGCGGCAAGCACGGGCTTCGCCAGCGTCGAATACGCGCTCACCGGCTCGTGTATCGGTCCGACGTCGCCGCATCCGAGCAGGGTTAGGCTGTTGTCAGTCATGGGATTCAGGCCAAAGGAGTGACGAGAGAGAGCGCACGCTATAGCTCCCCAATCCGAGCAGCTTTCCGGTGACCTGCCTGGCGACGGACATCAGCCGGGCATCCAAGGGTTGAAGCAGTGGGCGCCGCAACGCTCGAAATCCACCGTGTTGCGGGTCGCAATGGTGAGGTCGTGCGCAAGCCCGGTCGCGGCGATCAGGCCGTCGATCACCGGAAGCGGCTCTCCGCGCGCCTCGGCCTCACCGGCGAGCTTGCCCCAAGTGGCGGCAACCGTGCCGTCGATCGCGAGCAGGCGCTCGCGGAATCGATCTGCGAGATCGCTTCTCACCCAGGTCTCAAGCTTGCTGCGACGCGGCGACACGGGCAGCTTGGCGATACCCTTTTCCAGTTCGCCGATGGTGAGCACGCTCAGGTAGAGCGAGGTCTCGTCTGCGCGCTTCATCCACTCCACCACGTTGTCGTCAGGCGAGGGCTTGACCAGTTCCGAAATCACACTGGTATCGAGGAGGTAGCTCACAGGTCGATGCGCCTGCCGGTGTCGCGGCTGCGATCAAGATCCAGTTTTGCGCCCGCGAGTGGCGACTTGCGGAAGAAATCGACCAGGCTGCCGCGGGGTCGCGAGAGTTTTCCGAATTCGTTTGCGGATACCACCACCACCGCGTCGCGACCACGCAGCGTAATCACCTGCGGCCCTTCCTCGCGAGCCTTGCGCACCAGCTCGGAGAGACGATTCTTTGCATCCTGTAATTGCCATCGAATCATGGTATTAGTTTACATAGATAGCCAGAATAGCTAGATTGTATCACGGCCTTGCCGTCATGACTGCAGTGATCACGGTTCGACCTTGTTGCGCGCCGTGGCATGAAACCATAGGCAGTGCGGGTACCGCGAAGCAAGGGTACTCTTGTTACCGTTAATCGTTACCTTCTGTACTTGTCGAGCATCGCCTGAGACAGATAGCGTTCCTCCAGCTCGCGCTGCTTGTCCCCGCCCTCGCCGTCCGGCCCGACTTCGGGATGTGGATACGGCCGATCCTTGCGGCTCGACTGAAAATCTTCCCAGGCCGCGATGCCGCGTTGCTGGAAGTCCTCCATGAAGTCCCACAGCGCCGCCCACATCACGTGGTGGGTGAAGCCGGGATACCAGGCGATGTTGACGCCCAGCGCAAGGTGCTCGTCGAGCCCGAGGTAGCGCGGCAGCTTTCCCTTCATGAAGGAGAGCGGCCCTTCGACCGCCGCGCGCGCCTGCCTGATCTCGTCCACGGTATGGGGCGATTCAAGCTGCACCCAGTCCACGCCCGCATCTTTTTCGTAGGCCTGGAGGCGCCGAATGCAGTCCTCGAGGCTGCTGTTGGCGGCGTCGCGCGCGTAGCACTGCGCCATGACCACGAAATCGGGATCGAGCTCGTTCTTCATGTCCACCGCGGCACGATAACGCGCGAGCGCCTGCTCGAGCGGCACCACTTCCACGCCGGCGCTCTGCGTGCGCCGCTTCCCCTCGATCGGCTGGTCGTCGATGCGCACGCCGGCGATGCCCGCGCGTATGCATTCGCGCACCATGCGCCGCACCGCCATGATCCCGCCGTGCCCGGTATCGCCGTCGAGTATTACCGGAAAATTCACACTCTCCGCGATCCAGCCAGCAATCTGCACGCACTCGGTCATGGTCGCCGTGCCGACGTCGGCAAGCCCGGTGTAAGAGCCCACGACGCCGCTGGTGCCGACGAATCCGGCTTCGCAGCCGGCCCGCTGCATGATGCGCGCGTGCGTCGCCGTCGGGGGGTGCAGCACGACCAGCACCTTTTCCTTGCGGTGGATGAGCTGCCGCAATTTCGTCGTCTTCTTCATGGTGTTCATGATCAGGCTGCCTGAGATTGCGCGCGGCGCGCGTGGTGCGTGCTTTCGCGGCCGGCGATGCGACCGAACACGGAACCCGCCATGAGGCCCGAGCTGCCCGGATAGTTGTAGTAGAAAAGCCCGCCGACGAGTTCGCCCGCGGCATAAAGGCCGGGGAGCGGCGCATCGCTCACGTCCAGCACGCGGGTCGCCGTGTCGATCTTGAGGCCGCCGAAAGTGAACGTGATGCCGCAGGTGACCGAATATGCGACGAATGGGGGCTGCTCCAGAGGATTGGCCCAGTTCGACTTGTCGATCGCGAGTCCCTCGGTGCGCCGTCCGTCCTTGATATTCGGATCGAATGGCACCTCGCGCCTCACCGCCGCGTTGAATTCGCGCACCGTCTGCAGGAACCGCCCGGGGTGAACGTCCTCCATGCGCGCGGCGAGTTCCTCGAGCGTATCGGCCTGCACCTTGGTCGCGCCGCGCGACTTGTACTCGTCGTGCAGCAGGTGCGCGACCTGGGCATCGAACACGTGCCAGGCGTAGCTTCCCGGCTGCTCGAGCACGGCCCGGCCGTACTTGGCGTAGGTGTAGTTGCGGAAATCGGCGCCCTCGTCGACGAAGCGCATGCCCTCCGCGTTGACCATGATGCTGAATGGATAGCCGTTGCGGGAAAATGGCGTGCGCGCCTCCAGTTCGCCGAAATCGGGAGCGTTGCGTTCCCACGACACCGAGTGGCAACCGGACCACTGGCCGTAGGATTGTGCGCCGATGTCGAGCGCCATGCGGATGCCGTCGCCGGTGTTGTAGCGCGTGCCGCGCACCTTGGCCATATCCCACCCCGGGCCCAAGTAGCGCGTGCGCCATTCGCGGTTCGCTTCGAAGCCGCCGCAGGCGAGCACCACGGCCCGCGCGCGCAGGTCTTCGTCGATGCCCTCTGCGACGATGCGCACGCCCTCCACGCCGTAGCGCCCGCGCATGAGGGCCGTGGCGCGCACCTGGTAACGGATGTCCACGCCATGCCGCTCGGCGGCCTTGTATTCAGCCTCGACCAGGCCACGCCCGCCGCCGGTCGCCTCGACCACTGTTCCACCAAAAAACCTGAAGCGCCCTTCGTGCTTGAACGCGTAGCGCCCGAACCTCGGCACGAAGCGCACCCCTCGCCCGTGCAGCCATTGCACGGTGTCGGCGCTCTGTCGCACGACGGTCTCGGCGAGGTCCGGATCGCAGTAGTACTGGGTCACGCGGCCCAAGTCGTCGAGGTACTGCTCCGCCGTGTACTCCCCAAAGTCGGTATTGGCGATTTCTCCCTCCGAGAGATCGGGCACGACCTTTTTCACGTCTTCCACGCCGTGGTGCACCATGCGGAAGCCGCCGCCGGTAAAGGCGCTGTTACCTCCACGCTGGTGCTCCGGTGCGCGCTCGATGAGCAGCACCCTCGCGCCATGCTCCCGCGCAGAAAGAGCGGCGCACAGCGCGGCGTTCCCGCCGCCAACTACGATCACGTCATAAGGTTGTTTCATTCATGCACTCGTGAATTTCGCAAGCGGGAAGCCTGAAGCAGGAGAAAGGATTGGTCTTTTATCGGCGTGCATCGGCATTCATCGGCGGCTGTCCTTTCAGCGCTTGCTCGCGCAAGTAGCGCTCGCGCGCAAACTCGGGCAGCCCACCGCATTCGAAGATCTGCTCGATCATTGGCGGAAACTTCCGCAATGGCACGCTGGCTCCGCCCGCGACATTGCGGATGACGGCCTCCGGGTAGTCCACCTCCAGCGTCTCGCCGTCCTCCACGATGCCCGCGACACCCGGCGCAACGAAGATGGGGATCGCGCGCGAAATACTGTTGCGCAGGAACAGCCGCGCGACGGATTCCGCGACGATTGCGGCGATCCCGACCTCGCGCAGCACCAGGCCCGGCCGGCTCGAGCCGCAACCGAAGTTGCGGCCCGCGACCAGGATGTCGCCCGGCCGTACCTGAGCAGGAAACTCCGGCCGGTACACCTCCATGGTGTGCTGCTTCAACTCGTCCATGGTGGGATAACGGTAATAGGGATTGATCGCGTCGGTCTCGATCGAGTCGCCGAACTTCCAGACCCGGCCGCGGATCACGCGGTTCAAATCAAAGCCCACGGAACATCTCCTTCGGATTCACGATCTCTCCCGCCACCGCCGCGGCCGTTACCGTGAGCGGACCCGCGAGGTAGATCTCAGCTTTGGGGCTGCCTTTGCGGCCCTTGAAATTGCGTGTGGTCGCGGTGATGCAAACCTCGCCGTCCGAGAGAAATCCGACGCGCGGCTGGCACACGCCGCAACCGGGCGTGATGACCTGGGCGCCGGCTTCGATCAGCTTCTCGATGAGCCCCGCTTTCAGACACTGCAGGTAGACGTGCTGCGACGCGGGCGAAATGAGAAAGCGCACGCCCTTCGCGACTTTCTTTCCCTCCAGCATGCGCGCCGCGATCTCGATGTCTTCGAAGCGGCCGTTGGCGCACGATCCGATCTGCGCCTGGTTGATGCGCGTCCCCCTCGCCTCGTCAACCGGCGTGACGTTGCCGAACTGATGGGGCTTCGCCACCATGAACGGCATCTCGTCGACGTTCAGCCTGATTTCGTTCGCATAGTGCGCACCCGCATCGGGTGCGAGCGGTTCATACGGCTGGTCGGTGCGGGCCTTCACGAACCGGTGCGTGGCTTCGTCCGACCCGAACAGCGCGAACTTGGCGCCCACTTCCACCCCGTGGGTGGAAAGGCACATGCGGCTGTCGATTGAGAGCTGGGGAACCAGCGAACCCGAATACTCGATGGACATGCCCTGCGCGAAATCGTCGCCGTGGTTTCCGGCGAGATAGAGGATCATGTCCTTGGCAATGGGATAACTTGGTTGCCTTCCCTCGAGCACGACCCTGACGGATTCCGGCACCTGGAACCACAGCTCGCCGTAGAGCAGCACGTAGAACATGTCCGCGCGCGTGATGCCAGTCGCGCCCGCATTGACTGATCCGTAGCCCACCGTGTGCGAATCATTGCCTACCACGAGTTCGCCGGGGCGCACCAGGCCGTAGTCGAGCATCATCTGGTGCGCGATCCCGGGCTCGGAGTCGTGAAAGCACTGGATGCCCAGCCGGGCGACTTCCCTGCGGATCAGTGCATTCTCGTCCGCGAGCTTCTGGGAGAGCGTCGGCTGGTGATGATCGAGCAGGACGTAGACGCGCGCCGGGTCCCACACTCGCGGCAGCCCGTCCTTGAAGCCCGCCTCGAGCGCCATGTCGTGCATCGGCTCGGCGGCGTGGTAGTGGCACATCGCGCCGTCGATCTTCGCTTCTACGAAATCCCCGGCGCGCGCCGGGTTGCCGGAGAGGTTGTGCCGCGTCAGCAGCTTTTCCGCCATCGTCTGCGCCATGCGTTCCTCTGTGCTCTCTGTGGCGGATTTGCCTTTGCAGCGAGTTCAGGCACTCAGGAGCGCGGCGAGCGCCTGGCCGCCGCCGTAGCTCGAACGCGGCGTCAGCTCCCCGCCCTTCGTCACCTTCACCGCGCAGTACTTGAACTCCGGGATCTTGCCAAAAGGATCGAGCGCCGGATTCGTGAGCAGGTTCGCCGCCGCCTCGTAATAGCAGAACGGGATGAACACCGCGCCGCGCGGCGTGCCATCGTCGGCGCGCGCGTAGAGCGAGATGATGCCGCGGCGCGAGGCCACGCTGATGACCTCGCCCGGTTTCGCGCCGATGGCGTCGAGATCGAGCGGATGGAGGGAGGCGATCGGGTCCGGCTCGATGGCATCGAGCACCGTGGCGCGGCGCGTGATGGCGCCGGTGTGCCAGTGTTCGAGTTGCCGGCCCGTGATCAGCACGAATGGAAATTCGCGGTCGGGACGTTCGGCGGCGGGGATGATGTCGGCGGGAACGAACTTGGCGCGCCCTGTGGGTGTCGGAAAGCGTTCGGTGAACACGACGGGCTGCCCGGGATCGCCTTCCCTTTCGCACGGGTAGGTGACACAGCTTTCCCGCTCCAGGCGCTCCCAGGTGATGCCCGCAATCGACGGCATCGCGCGGCGCATCTCGTTGAACACGTCCGCGGGCCCCGAGTAGTTCCATTCGAGCCCGAGCCGGCGCGCGATCTCCTGGATGATCCACAGATCGGGCTTGGCCGACCCGGGGGCGTCCAGCGCCCTCCGGCCCAGTTGCACCATGCGATCGGTGTTGGTAACAGTGCCGTCCTTCTCCGGCCAGGCGGTCGCCGGCAGAATGACGTCGGCGTAGTAGCAGGTCTCGGTAAGAAAAATTTCCTGCACGACGAGGTGGTCGAGCTTGGCGAGCGCCGCGCGCGCATGATGCGCATCCGGGTCCGACATCGCCGGGTTCTCGCCCATGATGTACATCCCGCGGATCTTACCGTCCAGCACGGCGTGCATGATCTCGACCACCGTCAACCCGGGTTGGGGATCGAGGCTCACGCCCCACAGCTTCTCGAAACGCGCGCGCGCATCGGCATTGTCCACGCGCTGGTAATCCGGGAACACCATCGGGATGAGTCCCGAGTCGGACGCCCCCTGAACGTTGTTCTGCCCGCGCAGCGGATGGAGACCTGTGCCGGGCCGTCCCACCTGTCCGGTCATGAGACACAACGCAATCAGGCAGCGCGCGTTGTCGGTGCCGTGCACGTGCTGCGAGATGCCCATGCCCCACAGGATCATCGAGGCTCTGGATTTGGCGTAGAGACGCGCCACTTCCCGGATCGTTTCCGCCGGAACGCCGCATACCGGCGCCATTGCTTCGGGGCTGTAGCCGGCGACGTTCTTCCTGAGCTCCTCGTAACCGATGGTGCGGCTCCGGATGAATGCCTCGTTCACCAGGCCTTCTTGAACGATGGTGTGCATCATGGCGTTCAACAGCGCGACGTCGGTGTCGGGCTTGAACTGCAGCGCGTAGGCCGCGTGGCGGGAAAGTTCCGAGCGCCGCGGGTCGGCGTAGATGAGCCTGGCGCCTTTCCTGATCGCGTTCTTGATCCAGGTCGCCGCCACCGGGTGGTTGGAAACGGGATTGGCGCCGATCAGGAATATGACCTCTGCGCGTGCAACGTCGTTAACCTGGTTCGAGACCGCGCCGGAGCTGATGCCTTCCATCAGCGCCGCAACCGACGAGGCATGGCACAGCCGCGTGCAATGATCGACGTTGTTGCTGCCAAAACCGGTGCGCACCAGTTTCTGGAACAGGTACGCCTCTTCATTCGTGCCCTTGGCCGAGCCGAAACCAGCGAGCGCGTGCCGGCCGTGGCTGTCGCGGATCGCGCGCAGCTTCCCTGCCGCAAGGTCGAGCGCTTCTTCCCACGTCGCTTCGCGGAAGTATTCCAGCGGCTGGGCCGGGTCCATCGTGAAGTCCGCGTGCTTGGGCACGCCGGGCTTCCGCACCAGTGGTTTCAATAGCCGCTGCTTGTGGTGCACGTAATCGAAGCCATAGCGGCCCTTGACGCACAGCCGTCCGTGGTTGGAAGGCCCGTCGGCGCCATCGACAAAAAGTATCTTGTTGTCCTTGACGTTGTAGGTGATCTGGCAGCCCACTCCGCAATACGGGCACACCGAGCGCACCTGTTTGTCGGGCGGCACCATACCGGCATCGCGCGCCGGCATCAGGGCCCCGGTCGGGCATGCCTGCACGCACTCCCCGCAGGCCACGCACGTGGACTCGCCCATCGGATCGTCGAGATCGAACACGATCTTCGCGTGCTCGCCGCGGAAAGCGTAGCCAATGACATCGTTCACCTGCTCCTCGCGGCAGGCCCGCAGGCAGCGCGTGCACTGGATGCAGGAATCGAGATTGACCGCGATGCCGTAGTGGGAAAGGTCGTGCCGGGGCTGGTGGCGCGCGGCGAAGCGCGGGCTTCCGACCTTGAGCGCGCCCGCCCAGCGGTCCAGTTCGGAATCGAGCGTGTGGCGCTCGACCGGCATGTCGGAGAGCAGCAGTTCCAGCACCAACTTCTGCGAATGCCGGGCGCGGTCGCTGTCGGTCACGACTTCCATGCCCGGCGCGGGCTTCCGGCAGCATGAGGGCGCAAGCACGCGCTCGCCCTTGATCTCGACCATGCACGCGCGGCAGTTGCCGTCGGGACGGAGCCCTTCCTTGTAGCAAAGATGCGGGATCTCCAGGCCGTGGCGCTGCGCGGTCTGGATGATCGTCTCGTGCGCGTAGCCGACGACATCCCGCCCGTTCAGCTTGAATTCGACCGGCATCGCGGCCTGCTCTTCCTTCGTCATCGCAGTCATAAGTCACCTTCGGTGAAGAGAGGAGAGGCGAGAGGGGAAAGAGGAGAGACGCGAACAGCGGCCATCCTCTTCTCTCGTCTATCGTCTATCGTCTCTCGTCTATCGCCTCACTTGATCTCATGTGGAAAGAACTTGATCACGCTGCGTATCGGGTTGGGCGCGGCCTGCCCGAGACCACATATCGATGCGTCCGCCATCGCCTGGGAAAGTTCCTCGAGCAACCCCTGATCCCAGCGCGGTTTTTCCATCAGCGCGAGCGCCTTGGCGGTTCCGACGCGGCACGGCGTGCATTGGCCGCAGGATTCATCGGCGAAGAATTTCATGACGTTGCGCGCCGCAGCCGCGGCTTTGTCCTTGTCGGAAAGAATGATGACTGCAGCCGATCCGATGAAACAACCGTGCAGGTTCAAGGTGTCGAAGTCGAGCGGAATGTCGCCCATGCCGGCCGGCAGGATGCCGCCCGACGCGCCACCTGGCAGATAGGCGTAGAACCTGTGGCCCGGCAGCATGCCCCCACAGTACTCGGCTATGAGTTCCTTGACCGTGATGCCGGCCGGCGCGAGATGCACACCCGGCTTCTTCACCCGGCCGGACACCGAGAACGAGCGCAGCCCCTTGCGGCCATGGCGTCCTTGTGATGCAAACCAGTCGCCGCCCTTTTCGATGATCGCGCGCACCCAGTAGAGCGTTTCCATGTTGTGCTCGAGCGTGGGATAACCGAACAGCCCGACCTGCGCCACGTATGGCGGCCGCAGGCGCGGCATGCCGCGTTTGCCTTCGATCGACTCGATCATCGCGGACTCTTCGCCGCAGATGTACGCGCCTGCGCCGCGCCGGAGGTGGATCGGCGGCAGCGGGCACGGCGGGTCGGCTTGAAGCGCCTTCAGCTCGCGCTCGAGGATGGCGCGGCAACCGGCGTATTCATCGCGCAGATAGATGTAGACCTCGGCGATCTGGACCGTCCACGCGGCGATCACCACGCCTTCGAGAAAGCGGTGCGGATCGCGCTCGAGGTAGTAGCGATCCTTGAAGGTGCCCGGCTCGCCCTCGTCGATATTGACCGCCATCACCCGCGGCGCGAGTTCTCCCCTGACGATGCGCCACTTGCGTCCAGCGGGAAAGCCGGCCCCACCCAGGCCGCGCAGGCCGGAATCCTCCATCGTCTTGAGGATGGGTTCGGCGTCGCGCCGCCCGGCGAGGCACTCGGCGGCGATGCGATAGCCCCCATCGCGGCGGTACTCGTCGTAGCCGATGTACTTGCCGACGCGACAGGTGGTCTTTTTCGATTCGACGACAGGCTTGACCTTATCCACGCTGGCGCGCGCCACCGGATTCTGGCCGACGACCGCCACCGGCGCCTGCTCGCAGCGTCCCAGGCATGGCGCCGGAATGACCCGCACGCCATCGCCGAGTGCGCGTTTGAGCGCATCCATCAGTCCGCTGGCGCCCGCCAGCTCGCACGACAGCGAATCGCATACGCGCACCGTGAGGGCGGGCGGTGTCGCCTCCCCCTCCTTCACGACGTCGAAATGGTGGTAGAACGTCGCCACCTCATAGACCTCGGTCATCGCGAGTTTCATTTCGCGTGCCAGAGCGACGACATGCGCGGCTGAAATATGGCCGTAGCGATCCTGGATGTGGTGCAGGTATTCGATCAACAGGTCGCGCCGCGGCGGCGCGTCGCCCAGCAGCGCGGCGACCTCGGCCGCCGCGGTCGACTCCACCATACGGCCTTTCGGCTTTCCGCGCGCCATGGTGTCGCGCCTGAAGTCAGCGCTTGCCAACTTATCTTCCTCCATGAACCGGCTCAATCCGCCGGCAGGACTTGATGTTATTCGTGAATGCGGCGAGGGCTCGCACCACGACCCGCGCAGCCCGATTGACCGTTGACACTACCTGAGGACGGATTTCAGCAGCTTTCCCATCTCGGCGGGGTTGCGTGTGACCTTGATCCCGCACTCCTCCATCACGGCGATCTTCTCCGACGCTGTTCCCTTGCCTCCGGAAATGATCGCCCCCGCGTGGCCCATGCGCTTTCCCGGCGGAGCGGTCAACCCGGCGATGAATCCGACCACCGGTTTCTTCATGTTGTCCTTGACCCAGCGCGCGCATTCTTCCTCGTTCGAGCCGCCGATCTCGCCCACCATGACCACCGCCTCGGTCCGGGGATCGTCATTGAACATGCGCATCACATCGATGTGCTTCAACCCGTTTACCGGGTCGCCGCCGATGCCCACGCACGAGGATTGCCCAAGGCCCACTTCCATCAGCTGGCCGACGGCCTCGTAGGTAAGCGTACCCGAGCGCGACACCACGCCGACGGGCCCCTTCTTGTGGATGTGTCCCGGCATGATGCCGATCTTGATCTCGTCCGGAGTGATCACACCCGGGCAATTGGGACCGACGAGCAAGGTGCTCCGGCCCTGCATCTTTCGGCGCGTGCGGATCATGTCGCGCACGGGTATGCCCTCGGTGATGCAGATCACCAGATCGAGCTCGGCGTCGACCGCTTCGTCGATCGCCGCGGCGGCATATGGCGGAGGAACGTATATCACCGATACATTCGCGCCGGTGGCCTGCTTCGCGTCGCGCACCGTCTCGTAGATCGGTATCTCCTCGAAGCTTTGCCCGCCCTTTCTGGGCGTCACGCCCGCGACGTAACAGTTCCGTCCGTTGGCGTATTCCTTGCCCATCTTGGTGTGGAACTGCCCGGTCTTGCCGGTGATGCCCTGGGTGATGACCCGGGTGTCTTTGTTGATCAAGATGGACATGGGCCTCGCTTCACTGCTTGCCGCTGACGGCCGCGACCACCTTCTGCGCGGCATCGGCCATGTTGCTGCCCGAGATGATGGGCAGGCCCGATTCGGCGAGGAGCTTCTTGCCGAGGTCCACGTTGGTGCCTTCGAGCCGGACGATGAGCGGCACCCGCAATTTCACCTCGCGCGCCGCGACGACGACACCCGCCGCGATCACGTCGCACTTCATGATGCCGCCGAAAATATTGACGAGAATCGCCTTCAGCTTCGGATTCTTCAGCATGATCTTGAACGCTTCGGTCACCTTTTCGGTGGAGGCGCCGCCGCCCACGTCGAGAAAGTTGGCCGGGCTGCCGCCATAGAGCTTGATGATGTCCATGGTCGCCATCGCAAGCCCCGCGCCGTTCACCAGGCAGCCGATGTCGCCGTCGAGCTGGATGTAGGACAGATCATGCTTGGACGCCTCGATCTCCGCCGGGTCCTCCTCGTCCAGATCGCGCATGGCCACGATATCCGGGTGGCGGAAGAGCGCGCTGTCGTCGAAATTGAGTTTCGCATCAAGCGCGACCACCTTGTCATCGGTGGTGAGGATCAGCGGATTGATCTCCGCCAGCGAGGCATCGGTTTCGTCGAACGCGCGGTAGAGGTTCTTGAACAGGTCGCGTGCCTCGCGCACCGCTTTTTCCGGCAGGCCGATCTTGAGCGCAATGTCTTCCGCGTCACGATCGGTCAGGCCAGCGAACGGGTCAATCGCGGCCTTGTGTATCTTCTCGGGAGTGCGGGCAGCGACTTCCTCGATGTCCATGCCGCCCTCGCTGGATGCCATCAGCACCACGCGCTGCGAGCCGCGGTCCACGACCATGCCGACGTAGTATTCCTTCCTGATGCTAGCGCCTTCCTCGATGAAGAGCCGCCGCACCTTCTGGCCCTGGGGCCCGGTCTGCGGGGTCTTCAGTTGCATGCCGAGAATCTGGCTCGCGTGTTGCCGCACTTCCTCCACCGACTTCGCCAGTTTGACGCCACCTCCCTTGCCGCGGCCGCCGGCGTGGATCTGGGCTTTCACGACCCATGTCTTTCCGCCAAGCTCCTGGGCTGCACGCACGGCCTCGTCGACGGTGAAACAGGGGATGCCGCGCGGCGTGACGACGCCGAACTTGCGCAATACTTCCTTCGCTTGATATTCGTGGATTTTCATCTTCTTGCCCGCGCAGCAAAATCTAACCAGCCGCAAGCGTCGCGGCCTTGACCGCAGTCAACAATCAGAAAACGAGGCCGAGCGACAGCGCGCGAGGGTTCAAGCTTAACGCATGGCCGCGAGGCGCGACAACGTACATCGGAATTGCCGGCACGGCCCGCGTCATTCAAGAAATCAGGCCGCGCGCGCCGCTGCCTGAACGTGCGACGGCGGCCTGTCCGGTTCAGCGTCCCACGAAGGCGAGCCGCAAAACGTGAAGGCGAAGGACAGGGGAAGAAAGGCGGTACGGACAATATACGCCGCATGCGTTGCGCCCGAATTACGAACAAAATGCGCTTGTCTGACGACTTGGAAACCGGGCAGTTATTGTGCATTGCCACATTCCCATGCCAGAGACAGCGCTCGCTTCGGGCCGAACGGCCAAAAAAAAAGCGCAACACTTGTGGTGTTGCGCTAAAGTTCCACCAAAGGAGGAGGTTTTGGAGGAGTTGCGCCCGGCACTCGAGCGAGCACCGAACACGCCTGCATTATGCGCCTGACACCAACCCCGGGCAAGCCTTTTTTGTTGCTTCGCAGCATATAATAATTCACGCTTGCATGAAAAACTCTCACTCATGTTGTGGCGCCGGCCAGGCTCCGGGGTTACAGCGGTGACCGCTGCTGCATCAGCGGCCTGTCGGCTATAATCGCGCGGCCCCCCAGCCGCTCACGCCGGAATACGACGAAGGACATTCCCCCATGCCTCACACCATGATATTCACCGGCGACGTCAACCTGATGAACGTGGAAGATCCTGCGGTCCCGTTCGCTCGCGTGGCCGACGCGCTGAGAAGGGCGGACGTTGCCTTCGCCAATCTGGAATGCTGCCTGTATCAACCGCCGGCCGGGCACTCGGTCGCAAACGAGGGATTCTACGCCGCTCCCTCTGCCGGACGCGCACTCACCCTCGCGGGAATTCACGCGGTGGGCATCGCCAACAATGTGAACTACGGCCGCGACGCCATACGGTCGTCCGTTGCGGAACTGGACAAGCTCGGCATCGCGCATGCGGGTGCCGGCCTCGACCGGGAGAGAGCGCGCGCCCCGGCAATCATCGAGCGCAACGGGCTGAAATTCGGATTCGTGCAGCGTACCTCGGTTTACTGGCCCACCGACCACGAGGCAACGGAACACACACCGGGCGTTGCGGCATTGCGCGGGCATACCGCCTACCAGTTACCTCTGCACAAGACGCGGCCGGAGATTCCGCCGGCCAACCGCCCCGGGGTGCCGCCCGTGATTGTCACCTGGGCAGACGCGGACTACCTTGCGCAATACCGCAAAGAGCTGGCCGCGCTGAAAGAGCACGCGGATGTCGTGGTGGCCTCGCATCACTGGGGGCTGCACGAAGAGGTGCTGGACTACATGCGTGAAATCGCCCACGCTGCCGTCGACGCCGGCGCGGACATCGTCATCGGCCACGGCCCACACTTTTCCCTGCCGGTGGAAATCTACCAAGGCAAGCCGATTTTCTACGGGCTCGGCAGCTTCTCGTTTCACACCGGCCACGGCGGCAGAAAACATGGCGACTGGGTGGGCATGATGGCGCAAGTGACGCTCGCCGGCCGCAATATCGAACGCGCCGCGTTCCGGTTCGTACGGCACAACGACCGCAACGAGACCGTGTTGCGGGCGCTGCGCGACGAGCAGGACATGGTGGCGAAGATCGGCCGGCGCAGTGCGCCCTTCAACACCCGCATCGAAATCGAGGGCGACGAGGCCGTCCTGCGACCGGGTCCCTGAGAGCCTTGAGCAAAAAGCATGTGTGGATTGCGAGCCGATCGCGGCCCTGATTTACGTCACTGACTGACGGGCGGAATGCACGACAACATTCGTACGCGCGCGCTTGCCGAATACATTGCCGGCGCCGGCTTTGACGCACTGCCGAAAGAAGTCGTCGAACACACCAAGCTGCTCGTGCTCGACTCTCTCGGGGTCGGGATATTCGGCACCGGGCTGCCGTGGTGCGAACGGTTGCGCGCGACGGCTCAGGCCATGGAAGCGCCGGGGCGTATCCAGGTCTGGTGCACGCCATTGCGTTTTTCGGCGCCGACCGCGGCGATGATCAACGCTACCGCCGTGCACGGGTTCGAGCTCGATGACGTCGGTCCCGGCGGCCATAACGGCTCCGTGACGCTCAGTTCCGCGCTCGCCGCCGGCCAGCACCGCGGAGGGATTTCAGGCAAAGAAGTGATCGCCGCGATCGTAACCGGCATCGAGACGGCGGCGCGCGTCAACAACAGCGTGGGGAGGGTCCCGCACGAGGGCATTGGATTCCACAATCCCGGCCTGATGGGCACCTTTGCATCCGTGGCAAGCGCGGCAGCGGCGCTGCGGCTCGATGCCGACCAGGTCGTGCACGCCCTGGGACACGCCGGGCAGCAGGCCGCGAGTCTCATGTTCACGCATCACGGCGGGATGGGAAAGCGGCTCCTCGCGGGGCAGGCTGCGCGCGCGGGAACATTCGGCGCGCTTCTCGCCGAGAATGGCTTCACCAACGCGGACAACGTGTTCGAGGCCGAGTATGGCGGATTCTGCGCCGCGCACACCGGCAACCGCCAGCCGCCGGCCTATGATCTCACTCAGATCACCAAGGATCTGGGCAAGACTTGGCAC
>Ga0209108_10001142_pt1 | contig 15292 bp, 13 predicted proteins | sample Rifsed10ft1_FD_184003 | JGI IMG/M metagenome (GOLD analysis project Ga0209108, IMG submission 184003) | Soil microbial communities from Rifle, Colorado, USA - sediment 10ft 1 (version 2) | ecosystem: Environmental > Terrestrial > Deep subsurface > Rock core/Sediment | place: Rifle, Colorado...
CACTTGTCCGGCAGCGGATCGAGCCACTGGCGCATGCGCAGGAACATCTTCAGCGCGCCGTTGTAGTTCTGCCGCGTGATCTGCAAGTAGGCGACGGCCACCTGCAAGATGCCGCGATACAGCTCGCGGGCCGGGCCAGGCTCTTCGTTCCAGGCGTGCTCCAGTTCCTCGTGCGCTTCGAAGAACTCCTGCCGATTGAAAAGCTCGATGCCCTTCAACGCGAGGGTGGAGGGTTTGCCTTTGCAGTCCGCCGTCAGGATCGTCGGGTCGGTCGAGCGCGCATATTTCTGAATGAGTTCGGGGAGCGCAGAGACGAAGCGGCTCTTGGCGACCACCGCGTCGCAGCCCACGTCAATTGCGCGGGTGCTGAGGACGAGATCGGCGTGGGGGCCGAAGGCGATGACCGGGATGCGCCGGGTGGCCGCCGACGATTTGAGGGCCGCGATCCATTCAGGCCAGGGGATGGCGGTGCTGCTCAATTCGACGATGACGAGCGCGGGCTGCCATTCCACCAGGCGCGCGATAAATCCTGCCCCCTGGCCGGTGAGGGGTTCCCCGGGGCGGGCGGCAGCCTCGGCGGCGAGTTGGTCGGGTTCCACGTCCTCGCCGCGCTCGATCCATTGCACGCGGTAGCCGAGCGCTTTCACCGCGTTTTCAATCTGCACCGTGAAGAACAGGTCGGAGACCAGCCCGAGGATCAGCGGCGGTTGGCTCATGCCGCCGATTGTAGCACAGGCGCGCTACGGATAAGGGGGCAGGAGCGTTGGTGTACCGGCGCCAGGATAGCCCCCGGGCGGGATCACAGGCGTCTCAGGCGCGGCGAGTGTGGGAGTGGGCGTCACCGTCGAGGCCGGCCCATCTGCGGTAGACGCAGGTCTGGTCGGGGTGGGAACCGGCGATGTGGCTGTCGTCGTGGTCGGTAACGTGCCCGTGGTGGATGTGATGGTGGGCGCGGGCTGGCTGCCGGACGGCGCGGCTCGCGTTGGAAACGGCGGTGCCGTCCATTCCGGCGGCAGAGTCGGAATCGCTGAAGTCGGAGTCGAAGCCGCCGTGGCGACTGTGAGCGCAGGGGCCTGGGCGGGCGTCGGCGAGGCTGGGGGCCGCGTGTCGAAGTAGACCCACACGGCCGCCGCGCCGATAACGCCGACCAAGGCAAGCAAGACCACGACCAGCACAATCAACTTTCGGTCTGAATTTGTGACGGAAGTTTGTGGTGAGTTGTTGAGTGAGGAGGACTTCATTGAGTTTGAAACTTCGCCGCCAGCGCCACGCGGTCGCGGATCGGGGGATGCGAGTAGAGCAGGAACACGACCCACGGTTCGGGGTCGGCCTCCGCGAGGTTCTGGTTGGCGAGGCGGGTCATGGCGTTGGCGAACGCCTGCGGATTGCGTGTGGCCGCGAGCGCGTACCGATCGGCGCGCACTTCGCGCCAGCGTGAGAAAGCATTGTTGAGCGGGAGCGTGATCAGGCCGAAGAGGCCCAGCGTCAGCGCGAAGAGGGGTAGGGCGGCGATGTCTGCCGGGCCGCTGAAGCCAAAGGCGGCCCCGCCCCAGTTGAGCGCAAGCGACGCGAGATACAGGCTAGCGAGCGCGACGACGGCGCTGAGGAAGATGCCCATCGGGATGTCGCGGTGGACGTGATGCCCGAGCTCGTGCGCGATGACGGTCTCGACCTCGTCGGTGGTGAACTCGTCGAGCAAAGTATCCCCGAGGATGATGCGGCGCGTATGGCCGAGGCCCGTGAGCGCGGCATTCGCGGCCTTGGTGCGCTTGCTCATGTCGAAGCGGAAGACGCCGCTGACTTTCGTCCCGGCGCGCCCGGCGAGTGCGGTGAGGCGCGCGGCCAGTTCGGCGTGTTCCTCGCCGAGCGGCGCGTACTTGTTGAACAGCGGCAGGATGATGACCGGCGCGAGGCTGCTCAGTGAGACGGCCAGGAGCACGTAGCCCGCCGCCGCCCACATCCACCACAGCGGGCCGGTCACGCGTAGCAGCCAGTAGACGCCCTCCAGCACCGGCAGGCCGATGACGGCAGTCAGGAGCAGGCCGAGCAGTTGATCCTTCGCCCACCCGCCGAGCGTCTCGGTGGACTGGTCGTAGCGGTGCGGCAGGACGAAGCCGGAGTAATATTCGAGCGGCAGTTCGAGCGCCGCGAACGAAAGATAGAAGATCGCGCCGAAGGCGGCGACGAGGAGCCAGTCATTCCGCGTAAACGTGAGCAGCCCGCCTTTGAGGGCGGCTGACCAGCCGAAGATCAGCCATGCGAGCGTGACCATACCGCTGAGACCCAGGTTCACGAAGAACAACCGGCGGCGCAGGCGGGCATACGCTTTGGCTTTCGTCTGGCGCTCGGGGTCGAGAGTCGGAGCCGGCGACATGCGCGCGATTGTAACATAGGTGCATAAGTGCGAGTTGCTTTGTCTTCCCCCTCTTGTATGTTAGAATTCCGCCATCAGGGCGAACCGGTGGGTTCGCCCGTTTTGTGACAGGACTTCCCGACTTGTCGCCCCTGCTTCCCCTCGAGCTTCTGTTCATCGGCACAGTCGCGCTCTTGCTCGGCCTGCTGCCGCGTTTCCGGTACACGGGGCTAATCGCGATTGTCACGGCGATGGCAGCGCTGTTGGCAGTGGCGGCGCTGGGGTTCCGTCTGCCGGCCCGTGCGATGCTGTCCGACTGGGGTCCGGCCTCGCTGTTGCCGGTTGGACTCGGTCTGGAAGTTGACGCGCTGACGTGGCTGTTTGCGGTCGCCGTGCTGACCGTGACCCTGGCGACGCTCCTGACCGGGGTGGCGCGGCCCGGCGGACGGCGCATCTTCGTGCGGGGGGCGACGCTGCTCCTCGCCTTTGCGGGCGTCGCCGCCCTCTTTGCCGACAACCTCATTGCACGCGTCATAGCCTGGGCCGGGCTGGATCTGATTTACTTTGCGACGCTCCTCCTGCTGGCGCAGGGCGAAGGGGTGGAGCTGCAGGCTGTTTTGAATCTGGGGTTCAATGCAGCGGGCACGCTCCTGGCGGTGGGCGCGGCGCTGATGATCAGCCGCACGAGCGGGACGCTCTCCCTGCGCGATGCGGCGCTCACCCCGCAGTCCACGTTGTTGATTACGCTCGCGGCGGCCTTTCGCCTCGGGTTGTTTCCACTGCACCTGGGCTTGCCCGCCGAGGCCAACATCCGGCAGGGGCTGGGGACGCTCCTCCGCTTGATCCCGGCGGCGGTTGCGTTGGAAGTGATGGCGCGGCTCGCCGTCTTCGGATTCGCCGAGCCGGTGCGGCCCTGGCTGACGCTCTTCGGGGTGGCAGCGGTGGTGGTGGGCGCCGCGCAACTGTGGAACGTGGACGATCCGCAGCTGGGGCTTACGTACGTGGTGATCGCGCAGTCCGGGCTGGCGCTCCTGGCCGGACTGTGGGGCAGTGTGCTGGCAGTGCAGGCGCTGGCGGGGCAGTCGCTCACATTGCTCCTCGGCTGCGCGCTGGTTTATCTCTCGAACAGCCACGACGAGCGGCGGCTCTGGGCCTCGGTGTTTTCCGGGGTGGGCGCACTGGCGCTCCTCGGCGCGCCGCTGACCGTGGGGTTCCTCGGCGCGAGCGGCTTGTATAGTGGATTGCTGGGCGCGGGCAATTGGCCGGTGCTCGTCGGCGTTTTCGTCGCGCAGGTCCTTCTGGCTGCCGGGTTGCTGCGCGCCGTGTTTTGGCCGGGCCAGCCGGTGGAAGGGGAACCGTTGCGACAGGCCGTGTACTTCGGCGGCCTCGGCCTGCTTGCAGCGGTAGCGGTATTGGCTGGAGTGTTCACCGGATGGTTCAACCCGGTGCTCGGTGCGCCGCGTCTGGGTTTGCCGGGTTGGACGGGAAGGCCGAGCCTCGTCGCCGCTGTCGTCGTCGTGATAACGGCCCTCGGCGGCGTTGTCCTGTGGCGTTTTGAAACCGCTGTCCGTGCGCGCGCCGAGGTCATCGCCACGGCCCTGACCTCGCTCTTCCGCCTGGACTGGCTGTACCGGCTGGTGTGGGGTGTGATTCATCTCGCCGGCACGTTGATCCTTAATCTCGCCGCGGTGCTGGAGGGCGAGGGAGCGGTCCTGTGGGCGCTGGTCGTCGTGCTGTTAGCGTGGCTGTTGTTCAAGTAGCATGTCTGACATCCTTTTGCGTTTGACCACTCCCATTCTCGTCGGTTTGATCCTCACGGCCTCGGCGCTCGTGATCTTCAACGACTGGCGGCTGAGCATGGCGGTGCTGGCGGCGCAATATTTGCTGGCGGCGGCACTCGTCGCGCAGATTGTGGTCGTGCAGGTGGCGGTGGTCAAAGCCCTCGTCGGGCTGCTGGTCATCGGCATCCTGGCATATACGGGCCGCGAAGTAAATTTTGGGCGCGTGCGGGGGCGGGCGCAAGAAGCCGCGCCCGCGTCGCGCTTCCAGTTCCCGACCAATTTTCCATTTCGTCTTCTGGCGGTGGTGATGTTCGTCGTGGCCGCATGGTATAGCGCCAGCCAGCCGCGCTTTGCGCTGCCGGGCCTTCCGCTGGGCGTAAACATTGCGAGCTACCTGCTCATCGCGCTGGGCCTGCTCAATCTGGGCCTCACCGAAGAGCCGATGAATGCGGGCATGGGGCTATTGACCGTGCTCGTCGGCTTTGAGATGCTATACGCCGTCTTTGAGCAGTCGCTGGCGGTGGCTGCGCTCCTCGCGGCGGTCGAGTTCGGCGTGGCCCTGGCGGTCAGTTACCTGGCGCTGCTCAGTTACGCCGCCTCCGAGAAGGAATTGACCGGCTGATGTCCGCGCCCTTCTTTTTTATCAGCCTGCCGCTGCTCGCCGCGCCTTTCCTCTACGTGCTGCGCCACAGGCGGCGATTGGCCCCGGTGCTGGCCGCCTCGGTCCCGGCCCTGCTGGCCTTACTGGCCCTGATTCTCCCGGTGAATCAACCCATTGGCCTCTTAGGCAACGTCAGCATTAGTGACTCTCTTACCGTGCTGGGGCGCGTGTTTGTGATCGAACCGGCAGATCGGCTTGCGCTGACCCTGCTCTTCGCGCAGGCGGCGCTGCTGTTTCTGGCCACACCCCTGGCCGAACCGGGGCGTTTTTATCTCCCGGCGGGCACGGCTGTGCTTGGTCTGCTGGCGGCGGCGTTGTTTGTGCGGCCCTTTCTCTTTGCGGCGCTGTTCCTTGAGCTGGCGGCGGCCTTCGTCGTCTTAATCCTTGGCGACGAGTCCCGCCCCGTCACGCGCGGTGCGTTGCGCTTCCTCGTCTTCATGACGCTGGGCATGCCCTTCATCCTGCTCACCGGCTGGCTGCTCGACGCCAGCGCGGCCAGCCCGGAAGACACTTCTTTCGTCCTCAAGGCCACCATTCTTCTAGGGATCGGCTTTGTGATCTTGTTCGCCGTCGTGCCCTTTCACAGTTGGCTGCCGGTGGTGGCCGAGCACGCGCCTCCGTTATCCGCCGCGTTCGTTTTTACGGTGATGCACCTCCCAGCCATGTTTCTGCTGCTGAATTTTCTCAACACCTACGACTGGCTGGGGCAAAATCCGGCGGTGTATCAGGCGCTCACGCTGGCGGGGGGCGGCATGGCGTTCGTCGGGGCCGTGTTCGCCTTCGGCCAGCGCAACTTTGGCCGCAGCGTGGGCTATGCCATGATGGTTGACATCGGCGCGACGTTGCTCGCGGTGGGGCTGGGCACGCCCGCCGGGGTGGAGGTCGCACTGGTCACGCTGGTCATGCGTGGGCTGGCCCTGCTGATGTGGGGCGTAGGGCTAAGCCAGTTGCGCCGCGCCGCCGGAAGTGATGACTTCGACTCACTGCGCGGCCTCGCGCGGCGCTATCCTCTCCCCGCCGCGGCCGTCGTCTTAGGGATGCTTTCGCTGGTGGGCGTCCCGGTGACGGCGGGGTTCCCCGGGCGCTGGGCGCTCCTGAATCTGCTCACTCATACGCAACGCGACCCTCGCGCCGCGCTCTTGCTCCTGTTGGGCATGGCGAGTGTGGCGTTCGTCTGTGTGCGCGGCCTCGCCGCGCTGTTCACCCCGCGCGAGGGGGAACCCGAGCCGTGGGCCGAAGCGTTCTCTGCCCATCGCGCTTCCATCGTCGTCTACGGTGCGGGACTGGCAACGCTGCTCGTGCTCGGCGCTTTTCCGCAGTGGCTCTTGCCCACCATCGCCCGCGCGGCCTTCGTGTTCGCGCGCATTGGCCCGTAGACCTCATACCGCCCCCTGCGTTCGGCGTTCCTCGTACACCGCTTCCAGCTTCGGAATAATCGCGCTCCAGTCATAGCGGGCCTGCACAAACGCGCGCCCGGCCTGCCCCAGGGTGGCGGCGCGCGCCGGGTCGGCTAACAGCGAGAGCACGGCGGCGGCGAAGTCGGCGGGCGAGTCCGCGAGCAGCAGCTCGCGCCCCGAGGCCACGGCGAACCCCTCCGCGCCTATGGGGGTGGAGACGATGGGACAGGCGAGGGCCATGGCTTCGAGTAGTTTGAAGCGCGTGCCGCCACCCATGCGCAGCGGGGCCACGTATATTGCCGCCCTCGCGATGAACGGGCGCACATCTTCCACCGCCCCCGTGACGACCACCCCATTTTGACCGTTCAATCTGAGCAACCGCTTCACCGGCTTCTGCCCGACGATCACAAATTGAACCTCGGGCCGGACGGCGCGGATGCGGGGCAGAATCTCTCCAGCGAACCATACCACCGCGTCAACGTTCGGGCGGAAGTCCATTTTTCCGGTGAAGACGAGCGTATCGCGTATTGCGTATTGCGTATCGCGTATCGGGTATCGCGCATAGTCGCCAACGTCTATCCCATTGGGAACGACGATGGGGCGGAGGGTGGGGACGAGTCGGCGCAGGGCGGCGACGTCCTCTTCGGAAACACAGGTCACCGTATCCACTGTCCTGCAGACCTCGGCTTCGAACTTTCGAAGGCGTGGAATCTGAATCCAGGAATACAGCGCGGCGGGCCAGCGGGCGGGTTGGCTCCTGCGGAGATCGGTCGCGAGGGCGCGGCGCTGGAGGAGGTACTCGGCGTTGTGGGCGTCGTAAATGAGGTGGAAGTTGGAGATAGGAGATGTGAGCCTGGCTCCGCGCATAGAGGGGAGGTAAGTCGCCATCTCAAAGCCTTCGATCTGAACGACGTCAAAGCGGGCCTCGCGCAGGAGATCGGCGAGCGCGCGGGCGAAGTCCGGCGACCACAGGCGGCGGGCAAGATCGGGGCGCGGGGAGAGCAGGGTGCGCAGCCGGTCGGCGCGCGAGCGGCGCGGGGCGGGCACGACGACTATCCGGCGACAGGCAGCGCGCAGTTCCGGCGTGTTGGTCGGTGGATTTGTTTCGGCAAATGACAGGAGCGTGATCGCATGCCGCGCCGCGAGATGCTTGATCAGCCCCCAGTTGCGGATGGCGGTTCCCTGCCGGGGCGGGAAGGGGAGTTGGGGGGTGAGGAAGAGGATGTTCAAGACTGCTCAATACGCGGTGCTCAGTCGGGAATTGTGCCTTGAGACTTATTCGCCGAGCACCCAGTTGTACAGCGCGAGCGTTGCCTGCACGGTCTTGTCCCACGTGAAGTGTTTGACCTGCTCCAGACCTTTGGCGCGCATGGTCTCGCGCAAACCGGAGTCCGTGAGCGCGCGGCGCAGGGCCTCGGCGAGAGCGTCCGGGTCGTCGGGGTCCACTTGCAGCACAGCCTCGCCGCCGATCTCCGGGAGGGAAGCCCGGTTGGAGATGATGGTCGGGACGCCGCAGCCCATCGCTTCCAGCACCGGGAAACCGAACCCCTCATAATGCGAGGGAAGGAGAAAGAGACTCGCGCCGTTGTAGACGGCCGGAAGGTCGGCGGCGGGAAGATTCTCAAAGAAACGCACGTGCTGTTCGAGGCCGAGGTCTTTCATAAGAGAGGCCGTGGCGTCGAAGAGCCAGCCTCTGTGGCCCACCAAAACGAGCGGGGGCGCATCTGGCAGCAGCTTGCGCAGGCGGAAGTAGCCCGCGAACAGGCCTGGCACATTTTTGCGTGGCTCGAAGGTTCCCACAAACAGCATGTAGCCGGGCGCGAGGCCGAGCCGGGTCAGGGTGGCGGCCACTTCGTCTGCTGGAAGAAGGTGGAAGGCTTCGTCGAGGCCGAGGTGGATCACCGTGATCTTTTCCGGGATGACCGACAGCAGGTTGACGAGGTCGGCCTTGGTAGCGTGTGAATCGGCGGAGATCGCATCCGCGAGTTTCACCGCCGTGTGAATCTGCCTATTGTAGTAGCGTCGGCTCATATCTGTGAGAAATTCCGGATGGCTCAGAAAAGTGAGGTCGTGCACCGTGATCACCGAGCGCCGATAGCCCCACAGGGGCGGAATGAAGTCCGGTGAGTGCAGGAGGTCGAGGCGGTGCCGGCTGACTTCGACGGACAGGGCCATGGACTCGAGCCAGTGGTGCGCGGGCGTCCAGCAGTCCACGCGGCGGGCGAGCGGGGAAAACGTCTCCGTGTGACCGCGATGGTATAAGTGGGTGTAGCGATGCTCGGAGTCGCGCGCGGGCAGGTCTGCGGCCAGACGGCGGACGTAATTGGCGATGCCACCGTGCGTGTAGTAGGTGAGGCGAACGTCGAGGCCGATCTGCATGGAGTGATTATATCAATTCACAATGTACACTGCATAATGTTCAAGTGTGAATTGTGAATTGTGCATTCCGCATTGTATAATCTCCGCTGCGAAGGAGAAATCCTATGGACATGGATCAACTCGCCAAAACTGTGCAGTGGCTGGACGACGAGCGGCGCAAAGACAAACAGGAAATTGCGGCGCTGCAGGAGCGGCTGGCAGGGCTGGCGACCGAAAACGCGGGCCTGACGCGCAAACTGCAACAACTCGAATCCGACCTTGCCGCGTCTACGGCGGTTCTCCAGCGGCTGGCCAAGATAGACGAGATTCTGGACGGCTACCGCAAAGAGATGACCCGGCAGCTCGACGAGCTGGAGCAGCACCGGGCCGAGGCCGTCCGGGAAGACGAGCGCCTGCGAAAAGTGGAAAGAGAGGGGCTGAACAAATCGTTCTCAGAGCTGCGCAAGGGCATGGACAACGTCGCCAGGCTGGAGCGCGAATCCCAGGCGCGGAAAGAAGAGGAGAACCGCATCTCGCGGCTGGTGGCCGAGCTGCAGAATAAGGTCACGGAGTTCAACCGTTTCGTGGACGAGCGCGCCCGCTCGGCGGCGGTGCTGGATGAAGGGCGGCAGCGAGACGCCAAACGCCTCACCGATTTGTACACGGAGCTTGCGGAGGTGCGCAAGCGGGTGGACCAAAACCGCGGCAAGCTGGATGTGGTGGAAGACGTGGCCCGGCGCACTGAGGTGCGCGCAGGCGAATTGGTGGTGGCCGAAGCCGAGCGGCGCTCCCTGCAAACGCAGTGGACCGAAACGCAGGCGCTGGTGCAGGCGGAACGCGACCGGGCCTGGAATGAGTTGCGCGACAAAAACGAAGCCGCCTTAAAGACGTTCGACGAATATGGCCGCCGCGTGGATCAGTATGCTGAGGCGAACCGCGAGATCAAGCGTGCGGCGGATGAGCTCAGGCAGACCTCCGAGCTGCTGGAGCGCCGCCTCACCGAGGCCGGCGAGATGCAGCGGCTGGCCGAGGAACGTTTCCGGCAGGAGTGGGCGGCCTTCCTCGCCGACGACCAGAAGCGCTGGACCACGCACATGCTGCTGCGCGACGAGCAATGGCGCGAACATGATCGGCTCACCGCCAAAGAACAAGAACGCCTCGACAATCTCGAAGAGCAAATGTCGGAGGCTCTCGATACTCTGCGCCACATGCAGGCCGTGGATGCCAACCGCCTGCAAAGCCTGCTCACCATCCTGCGCGAGATGATGGCGGAATACGACCAGAACTTCACAAAGGTTCGGTAAGGGCGGACGGCCGTCCGCCCTTACAATACCCCATGCACGTCATCGGCACCGCCGGCCACGTGGATCACGGCAAGACCACCCTCGTCGAAGCGCTGACCGGCATCAACCCCGACCGCCTCAAAGAAGAACGCGAACGCCAGATGACCATTGACCTCGGCTTCGCGTGGCTCACGCTGCCCAACGGCGAAGCCGTAGGCGTGATTGACGTGCCCGGCCACCGCGACTTCATCGAGAACATGCTCGCAGGTGTGGGGGGCATTGAGGCGGCGCTGTTCGTCGTCGCCGCGGACGAGGGCGTGATGCCGCAGACGCGCGAGCACCTCGCCATCCTCGACCTTCTGCAAATCCCTACCGGCGTGATCGCGCTGACCAAAGCTGATCTGGTGGAGGCTGAGTGGAGAGAACTTATCGCCGCCGACGTTGCGGCGGCAGTGCGCGGAACTGTGCTCGACGGCGCGCTCCTCCTCCCGGTCTCCGCCCGCAGCGGCGAGGGTTTGCCCCAACTCAAAGACGCCCTCCAGTCGCTTCTCTCCGCCCGTCCCGCCCGTCCCGACCTCGGGCGGCCGCGCCTCCCCATTGACCGCATCTTCACCCTCTCCGGTTTCGGAACCGTCGTCACCGGAACACTCACGGGCGGCGCTTTTGCGCTCGGCGACGAAGTCGAAATTCTCCCGGCGGGCCTGCGGGCGCGCGTGCGCGGCCTGCAAACGCATAAGGCGAAAATCGAGCGCGCTGTGCCGGGCAGCCGCGTGGCCATGAACCTCTCTGGCGTGGAGACGGGCCAACTGCAGCGCGGGATGGTCGTGTCCCACCCCGGCGTCTTCCGTCCCACTTCATTCATGGATGCGCGTTTCCAGCACCTGCCCGACGCCGACCTGCCGCTGAAGCACAACGCCGAAGTCAAATTCTTCGTCGGCGCGTCGGAAGTCCTCGCCACCGTGCGATTGCTCGAAGGCGACTCGCTCATCCCCGGCGCATCCGGCTGGGTACAGCTCGCGCTGGCAGAGCCGGTCGTCGCGGCCAAAGGCGATCGCTTCATCGTGCGGCGGCCTTCGCCGGGCGCGACCATCGGCGGCGGCGTGGTCGTTGACCCGCAGCCCAAACGCCGTCATCGCCGCATAGACCATGCCGTCGTCGCCCAACTCGAAACGCTCGCGAAAGGCACGCCGGGCGAGATTCTGTTGCAGGCGTTGGGGGCGTTGGGGCCTGCGCTCCTGAAAGACGCGGTTCAAATCGCCGGGCTGACGCGCGAAACCGCCGCGGAAGCTGTGGCCGAACTCCGGGCCTCAGGCGAACTGATCCAACTTGACCAACCCATGCTCCCTCCTCTCCCCGCGGGCAAGCGCGAAGCGGCTGAGGGAGCCCCTTCCGCTTCGCTTCAGGGGGGCCTCGCACGGGGACGAGGGGCGGGGTCGCTCGACGGCGACGCGCTGGTGGTGACGCGGGTGGGGTGGGGCAAATTTGAATCCGACCTCCGCGCTGCGCTTGCGACCTACCATTCCACACACCGCCTCCGCGCGGGTATGCCGCGCGAGGAACTCAAGAGCCGCCTCTGGCAGATCCTCGAAGCGGAGCGGAGAGGGCGACAGAGTCCCAAAGTATTTAACGCGCTCGTGGCTCGCGCTGCCGAAGTCGGGGCCGTCGTGGCGAACGGCGCGGTCGTGCGCCTGCCGGCCCACAGCGTGAAATTCTCTCCCGCCCAGCAGGCGAAGGTGGACGCGCTCCTTGCCGACTTCCGGCGCGACCCGCACAATACGCCGTCTTTCAAAGATTGCACCGCCCGCGTTGACGACGAGGTGTTGGCCGCCCTCATCGAGCAGGGTGCGTTGACGCCAGTCTCACCCGAGGTGCTCTTCCTCGCCGAAACGTACGATGCACTTGTTGAGAAAATCAAAATCCATCTCCGCGCCCACGGCAAAATCACCGTCGCCGAGGTGCGTGACATGTTCTCGACCTCCCGCAAGTATGCGCTGGCGCTGATGGAGTATCTCGACACGCAAGGGGTGACGAAGCGGGTGGGGGATGAGAGGGTGCTACGAGGGTAACAAGTGGAAGGTGGAAGGTCTTGCAAGTCACCTTCCACTTTCCACGTTTTGACTTTAGCGTCTCGCGTGATAAACTCCGGCAGATGATCGTCAAAACTGCGGATGAAATCCGCTATTACCAATTTGCGGCGTTCGACAATACCGGCCTGGCGCACGGGGTCTTCGCCCGGCAGGGTGGGGTGAGCACGGGGCCGTATGCCTCGCTCAACCTGTCTGTGAGCACGGGCGACGCGCCCCAGAACGTGCGCGAGAACCGCCTCCGCGTTTTCCGCGCTCTGGAGCGCGACCCGGACTCCGTCGCCGACCTGTGGCTGGTGCACTCCGCTGACGTGGTTGTCGCCGACGAGCCGCGCGGCGCGCGCGAGAGCCTGGGCAAGGCCGACGCGCTCGTGACCGACCAGCCCAACGTCACACTGTTCCTCCGTTTCGCCGATTGTGTCCCCATCCTGCTATACGACCCCCGGCGTCATGCGGTGGGGATCGTTCACGCCGGATGGAAAGGGACGCTCGCAAAAATCGCGGCGGCGACGGTGCGGGCGATGACGGAGCGCTATGGTTCCCGCCCTGAAGACCTCCTCGCCGGGATCGGGCCGTCCATCGGGCCGTGCCATTACGAGGTGGGGCCGGAGGTTGTGGCGCAGACGCGCACGGCCTTCGGTCCTGCCGCCGACGAATTGCTCGCGCGGACGAATGGCAGTTACCGCCTCGACCTGTGGACGGCGAACGCACACGCGCTCCGCGAGGCCGGGGTCGCCGCCTCGCGTGTCGAGCAGAGTGAACTCTGTACCGCCTGCCGCAGCGACGAATTCTTTTCGCACCGCGCCGACAAGGGGAAGACGGGCCGCTTCGGCGCGCTGATTGGGTTGAGATAGGGCTGTTCCTTCGGTTCTTTGAGTCCCTGAGTTCCTGAAGTGGGAACTGAAGGAGTGCAAGGAACTAAGGGAATCATGGTCTCATTGTCCGCGAACATTTCCAAGGTCAGAGATCGTATTGCGGCGGCGGCGCAGCGGGCGGGGCGCGATCCTTCGGAAATCACGCTGGTCGCCGTCACCAAGACGCACTCGGCAGAAGTCGTGCGTGCGGCGGCGGAGGCCGGGCTGCGCGACTTTGGCGAGAACCGCATCGAGGAGGCCGCGCCGAAGATCGCGGCGGTCGGGCGAGGGGATGTGCACTGGCACATGATCGGCCACGTGCAGAGCCGCAAGGCGCTGCCGGTGGCGCGGGCCGGATTTGCGCTCGTGCATTCGGTGGACTCGCTCAAACTTGCCGGGCGATTGAGCCGTTATGCAACCGAAACCGGGCGCGTCCAGCCGATTTTGCTCGAATGCAACTTGTCCGGCGAGGTGGCCAAAGAGGGATTCGCGGCCTGGGGCGGCCCGGCACGCTGGGAAACCCTGTTGCCCGAGTGGGAGAAAATTCGGACGTTGTCGGGCGTGCGGTTGCACGGATTGATGACCATGGCGCCTATCGTCCCTGAGAGCGAAGCGGCGCGGCCCGTTTTCCAGCGCCTGCGTGAACTGCGGGATTACTTGCGTGCCCAGTTGCCCCTTGCCGGGGGCAACTGGCGAGAACTCTCGATGGGCATGACCGACGATTTCGAAGCGGCGATTGCCGAGGGCGCGACGATAGTTCGCATCGGGCGCGCAATCTTCGGCGAGCGCGGGTAACCCCATCACAATTCTTGTCATGCTGAGCGCAGTGAAGCATCTCGGCGCGGATCGCAGAGACCCTTCGCTCAGGGTGACACCGTGCTAATTAGGAAGACCTTCGAGTGGAAACTTCTCTGCTTGCATTAGTTACCATGTTTGTCAATCTCCTCAGCATTGTATTGATCCTGCACGCGCTGATGTCTTTCGCGCCGATTGAGCCATGGCACCCCGTGCGCCGGTTTCTGGATCAGATCGCAGAACCCATCATCCGCCCGTTCCGCGGACTGATCCCCCCGGTGGGGATGTTCGACTTCTCGATCATGGTGGCGATCATCGTGATTCAAATTCTAGGTGAACTGGTCAAGGTCATGATCCGCTCCGCGTTCTGAGTAGTCGCAGAGACGACCCGCCGGATCGTCTCTACCAGAGGAAGAAATCCATGCCTACTTTCCACGATGCCAAAACCGGGGCCGCCATTACCGTCAAAGTGACGCCGCGCGCCAGGAAGACCGAGGTGATCGGGTTGATGGAGGATGGCACCATCCGCATCCGGGTCGCCGCCGTGCCCGAGGAGGGCAAGGCGAACCAGGCCCTGATCGAATTCCTCGCCAAAGTGCTGGGCATACCGGCGAGCCAGATTGACATCATGGGCGGCCTGTCGAGCGAGCGCAAGCTCATTTCGCTCATCGGCATCACGCCGGCTGAGGTCGAGCGGATCATGATGGACCTCGCCCGCGCGGGCAAAGTCAAGGCCAAGGCTGCCGGAGTCCCCTCCAACACGCGGGAGGCGAAGGCGAAGAAGAAGAAGGCGAAGAAGAGGGATTGAAGCAAATAATGATCTATCGAACCGGCCCTTGCCAATAGTTCCAGTACTGAACTCTGCCACGCGTAAGGGTAGCCAATGTTCTCTATTTCTTCCCCCCTTTTGCGGCTGCTCGTTCCAGATGTTCCTTCACCCTGAACTTCACAATCTTGCTTATCAAGTCGAAAGGAATTGGTTTATCTAATGGAAATCTCACTGAACTCTTTCCGGCTCTATAAACAGATAGCTCATTTCTGAATTTCTCATTTCCTGCTGGTGCAGGATAAAACCCGATATGCTTTTTGTAAGCAGCAAAACTAAGTAAATTGCCTTTCAGGGTGAAGGTCGGTATTTGATATTTGATTGTTTCTTCCGCGTCTGGTGCCGCTTTTCTAATCGTCATCCTTATCTTTTCCAGAATCTCTTGAACATCATGTGGGAAGCCCGCGACGTATTCATCTATATTCTTGGGTGATGTTTGATCAGTTTTCATGTTTTCTCCTTCGTAATATCCTGAGAAACATTCTGAACCGCCCAACGCTTGCATCAGCCGCCCGCGAAGCGCCGTCGCTCTGAACACTCACTCGATAGGATCACTCGGATGAAACAACCTGAATTGTCCCCGTAAATTCTCTGGCATCGCCTCGACCGACTCATATGCGGACGGTGTGGTCAGAGTTCCATGGGCAGAGGCCACAACGCTGTAGGACGTTTTCTCGCCCAGGTAGGAAACCAGGCCTTCCTGAAGCATGACCCGCCACGTAACTTCAATCGCGTAAAGCTTTCCGGGCTGGAAAGTGAAGGTGTCACTCACCGATTGCTTCCAGACTGTGGTGACTTGTTTCTCAAAAGTGGTCTGGAGCGTATCCACGACTTGTTTTTGAAACTGCATCGAGATTTCCGCACTGCCTTTCCCTTTGTTTCTCTTCCCGATCTCTCCCC
>Ga0209108_10001143_pt1 | contig 15291 bp, 15 predicted proteins | sample Rifsed10ft1_FD_184003 | JGI IMG/M metagenome (GOLD analysis project Ga0209108, IMG submission 184003) | Soil microbial communities from Rifle, Colorado, USA - sediment 10ft 1 (version 2) | ecosystem: Environmental > Terrestrial > Deep subsurface > Rock core/Sediment | place: Rifle, Colorado...
CATCCAGGTGGTCAGCTTCAAGCGCACCGGCAAGCGTGTCTTCCTCATGGCGCCGATCCACCACCACTTCGAGATGAAGGCGTGGTCGGAGACGAAGGTGATGGTGCGGTTCTGGATCGTCGCGGCGATTCTCTGCGCGTCCGGCTTCGCGCTCTTCTACCGCGACTTCCTGCAGTTCGTCGGGTCGTGACCGCCGGCGCGGAGCTGCGCGGCAGGCGGGTTCTCGTCGTCGGCCTCGCGAGGTCCGGCAGGGCCGCCTCCAAAGCCCTCGTGGCGGCGGGCGCGAAGGTCGTCGGCTACGACCGAGACGAGACGCTCGACCCGGGAAGGCTCCACGAGCTCGGCGTCGAAGTCCACCTCGGACCCGAGGAGGAGACGTTGCTGGAGGGGACAGATCTGCTCGTCAAGAGCCCGGGCGTCCCGGGGGAGACGCGGCTCGTCGCCGGTGCGCGCTCACGCGCGATCCCCGTGTGGAGCGAGATCGAGCTCGGCGCGCGGCTGCTTCCCAACCCGATACTCGGCGTCACCGGGACGAACGGAAAGACGACGACGACCGAGCTGCTCGGCGCCGTGTTCCGCGCGGCCGAGCGGCCGGTCGAGGTCGCGGGAAACGTCGGACGACCGCTGACCTCGCTCGTCGGCACGGCCGCCCGCGATGCCTGGGTCGTCTGCGAGCTGTCTTCGTTCCAGCTCGAGGACGTCGAGACGCTCCGCCCGCGGATCGCGGTCCTGCTCAACCTCGAGCCCGATCACCTCGACCGCCACGGCACCTTCGAGTGGTACGTAGACACGAAGCTCCGCATCTTCGAAGTCCAGACGGAAGACGATACGGCCGTCGTCCCACGCGGGTTCGGAGCGGTGCCGGGCGCCGCTCGCCGCGTCGAGTTCCGCTTCGACGACCCGCTCCCGGCCGAGCCGCGGATCCCGGGCCCTCACAACCGCGAGAACGCAGCCGCTGCGACCGCCGCGGCGCGCGTCGCAGGCATCGGGGACGAGGCGATCGCCGAGGCGCTGCGCACGTTTCCGGGCGTACCGCACCGGATCGAGCTCGTTCGCGAGCTCGAAGGCGTCCGCTACGTGAACGACTCCAAGGCGACGAACGCCGCCGCCGCCGTGCGCGCGCTCAGGTCCTTCCCCGAGGCGCGGCTGCACGTCATCCTCGGCGGCCGCGGAAAGGCGGAGCCGTACGCGGAGCTGGCAGCGGCCTTCAAGCCGGGAGACCGGGCCTACGTCATCGGCGAGGCCGCCGGTGCGATCGCCGGCGCGCTCGAGCAGGCGGGCGTGCCGTTCGTTCACTCGGGAGAGCTCACGGCCGCGCTCGCTGCCGCCGTGGCCGCGTCTGCGCCGTCGGACGTCGTGCTGCTCTCGCCGGCATGCGCGAGCTTCGACCAGTTCGAGAGCTTCGAGGCGCGTGGGGAGGAGTTTCGGCGCCTCGTCGAGGAGTTGGAGCCCCGGTGACCGCCGAGGGTCGCTTCGACCAGAAGCTCCTGACGCTCGTCACCCTCGGGCTCGTCGCGTTCGGGCTCGTGATGGTGTACAGCGCGACGTCGGCGGCGGCGGCGCTCGGCAACGGCGACTCGATGGCGTTCCTCGAACGCCAGGCCGCGTACGCCTTGATCGGCATCGTGGTCATGGCGGCAGCCTCGCGCTTCGACTACCACCGCCTCCGCTACTTCGCGCTGCCGTTGCTCCTCGTGGCACTCGGGCTGTGCGCGGCGGTCCTGGTCGCGTCGCCCGCTGTGAACGGCGCGCATCGCTGGTTCGTGGTCGGCCCCGCCTCGTTCCAGCCGTCGGAACTCGCAAAGCTTGCCCTCGGCCTCTTCGCAGCGGTCTACCTCGCGAGACGGCAGCCGCCCAGGACGTTCGGCGCGCTCATGCGCCCGCTGGGGCTCGTGACGGCGCTTTTCGGCGGGCTGATCTTGCTCGAGCCGGACCTCGGAACCACGATCTCGCTTGGCGTGATGCTGCTCGCAGTGCTCCTCGTCGCGGGCGTTCCGCTGCGTCTCCTGACAGCCGCCTCGATCCTGGCCCTGGGCGTCGGCTTCGTCGCGATCTGGGCGGAGCCTTATCGCCGCGCGCGCGTCTTCAGCTTCCTCGACCCCTGGAGCGACGCGCAGAACTCCGGCTTCCAGATCATCCAGGCCATGATCGGCATCGGGTCCGGCGGCTTCACGGGCGTGGGGCTCGGCGAGGGCCCGCAGAAGGCGCTCTACCTCCCGGAGGCGCACACGGACATGATCTTCGCGGTCGTCGGGGAGGAGCTCGGGCTCCTCGGCTCCGTGCTCGTGATCGGCGCGTTCGCCGCATTCGGCTACGCGGGATTCCGGATCGCGCTCCGCTGCCGGGACCCGTTCGGGAAGCTGCTCGCCGCCGGGCTGACCGCGCTCGTCTGCGGCCAGGCTGCGATCAACCTCGCGGCCGTCCTCGGCATCGCGCCGCTCACCGGCATTCCGCTCCCGTTCGTCTCCTACGGCGGTTCCAGCCTCATCGTGCTCCTCGCCGGGGTGGGCATTCTCCTTAACATCGCCGTGAATGAGCGAGTCGTCGAAGCCCGTGTGCCTGATCGCGGCCGGCGGAACCGCAGGGCACGTGCGTCCGGCACTCGCCGTCGCCGAGGCCCTGCGGGCGCGCGGGGTGACGGTGACCTTCGCCGGGTCGCCAGGCCCCGTCGAGTCGCAGCTGGTTCCTGAAGCCGGGTTCGAGCTCGACACCTTCGCGGTCTCCGGCTTCCCGCGCCGGGCCGGGTTGAGGTTGCTGCGAGCGGCCGTGCAGGCGGTGCACGCCCCGTTCGCGTGCCTTCGCATACTCCGTCGCCGCAGACCCGACGTCGTCCTCGGGGGCGGGGGCTACGTGGCCGGGCCGATGGTGCTGGCCGCACGGTTGCGCGGGGTGCCGGCGGCGCTGACGGAGGCGGACGCACACCTCGGGCTTGCGAACCGGCTGGCGGCTCCGCTCGCGCGCCGGGTGTTCCTCGCGTACGACATTCCGGGCCGGAACGGCCCGAAGTACCGCGTCGTGGGGAGGCCGATACCGCGCGCGCACCTGGGCGGGAGCCGCGAGGATGCGCGTCGGCTGTTCGGACTGCCGCTCGACGAGCCCGTCCTGGCGATCTTCGGGGGCCTCGCAGGGGCCCAGGCGCTGAACGAGCTCGCGGTGTCCACCTACGGCGCAGATGGGCCCGCGGTGCTCCACGTCTGCGGGGAACGGGACTTCGACACGCTGCGCCCGCGCGTGACGAGGCCCGGCTACGTGCTCCTCGCCTCGACCGAGCGTTTCGGCGACGCGCTCGCAGCCCCCGACCTCGTGATCTCGCGCGCTGGAGGAACGGTGTGGGAGCTCGCGGCCGCGGGCACTCCTGCCATCCTCGTCCCGTACCCGCACGCCACCTCGGATCACCAGACGCTCAACGCTCGGCACTTCGAGCGAGGCGGCGGGGCCGTCGTGGTGCGCCAGGAGGAGCTCGAGCGGGTTCCGGGGCTCGTCGAGGAGCTTTTCGCCGACCGCGAGCGGCTGCAGCGAATGCGCGAGGCCATGCGCTCGCTCGCCCGCCCGGACGCCGCCGAGCAGATCGCGGACGAGCTCGTCCGCCTGGCGGCTCGGCGCGCAGGGGGAAGGTCGGATGGAGCCAAGTAGCAGACTGTTACTTGGCACGGCGAGGCCATGGTGACCGGCGACCCGCTCGCGGGCAGGCGGATCTACTTCGTCGGGATCGGCGGGGCAGGGCTGTCGGCGTATGCGAACATCGCGCGCGCCTGGGGGGCCGAGGTTCGCGGCTGGGACGTTCGCGAGACGATCTTCATGGGGACGCTCGACGGGATCGAGCTCGACGTCGGCGGGGAGCCGAGGCCGCCCGGCGACTTCGAGGTCGTCGTCTCGACCGCGCACCGCGGGCGCATCGAAGGGCGAGCGCGCGCCGATTTCCTCGCCGAGCTCGTCTCGCTTCGCCGGTCGATCGTCGTCGGCGGCGCGCACGGCAAGACGACGACCGCGGCGATGATCGCCCATGTCCTCCGCGAGCTCGGGGACGATCCGTCGTGGATCGTCGGCGGCGTCGTTCCGCAGCTCGGGGGCAACGCAGGCGCCGGCTCCGGCTGGCTCGTCGTCGAGGGTGACGAGTCGGATCGCTCGATCGCCCAGCTACGTCCCGAGATCGCGGTCGTCACGAACGTCGAGCTCGACCATCACGCGACGTACGCATCGACAGCCGAGCTCGAAAGCTTCTTCTCCGAGTGGCTCGAGCACGTGCCGGCAGTCGTGCGGGGCTGGGAGCTCGAGCCCGTCGGCATCGAGCTCTCGGTCCGCGGCGAGCACAACCGCCGGAACGCGGCCGCCGCGCTCGCGGCGCTCGAGCTCGCAGGGACGGACACTGCCGGCGCCGAGCGCGCGATCGCGGGCTTCGCCGGCGTCGACCGCCGCTTCCAGCTCGTCGGCGAGCACGGCGGCGTACGCGTCGTGGACGACTACGCCCACAACCCCACGGAGATCGCCGCAACGCTCGAGACCGCGCGGGCGGACACCACCGGCAGGCTGATCGCCGTCTACCAGCCGCACGTCTACGAGCGGACGCGCCAGCTCGCGCTCGAGCTCGGCGAGGCGCTCGGCCTGGCGGACGAGGCGATCGTGACCGACGTCATCGACGGCCGCGACGCGCCGCTTCCCGGCGTCACGGGGAGGCGCGTCCTCGAGAGCATTCCGCGGGGAGTACGCCGAGGCTGGGCGCCCACCCTCGGCGACGCGAGCGCGCTGGCTCTCGCCTGGGCCCGGCCGGGAGACACGGTCGTGACGCTCGGCGTGGGTGAGCCGTGGCGCATCGCGCGCGACGTCGCCGACGGGCTCGCTGACCGGGACGACTCGTGAACGTCGAGCGAGGAACGCCGCTCGGGCGCCTGACCACGATCGGAACCGGAGGGCCGGCCCGGGCTCTCGCGCGACCGCGGACGCTCGAGCAGCTCGAAGGCGCGCTGCGGTATGCAGCGGCGGAGGGCCTCGACGTCGTCGTCGTCGGGCTCGGTTCCAACGTCCTGGCCGCCGACGACGGCGTCGCCGCCCTCGTCCTCCGCCTCGAGGGCGAGCTCGCCGACGCGGAGCTGCGCGACGGAGGGCTGGTGGCAGGAGGAGGCGCGAGCAACGCGGTCTGCCTGCACCGGGCGCGAGCAGCCGGGCTCGGGGGCTTCGAGTTCGCGTGTGCGATCCCCGGAACCGCCGGCGGAGGCGTGCGCATGAACGCGGGGGCGTACGGGCGGGACTGGTCGGACGTTCTTGCCCGCGCGCTCGTCGTTCGCGCCGGCGGTGCCGAGTGGCTCACCCCAGCCGAGCTCGGGCTCTCGTACCGGCACTCGGAGCTCCGCGCGGGAGACGTCGTCGCCCGGGTCGAGTACCGCCTCGAGCCTCGGCCCGAGCGCGAGATCAAAACAGAGGTGGCCGATCTCGTCGCCCGCCGGAAGGCCACCCAGCCGACGAACAGGCGCACCTTCGGGAGCGTGTTCAAGAACCCGCCGGGCGAGATCGGCGCGGGCCAGATGCTCGAGCTGTCCGGGCTCAAAGGGCACCGCATCGGCGGCGCGGTCATCTCGCCGAAGCACGCGAACTTCATCGAGAACGCGGACGGGGCGACGAGCGCCGACTGCGTCGCGCTCATGGTCGAGGCGCGTCGGCGCGCCCGCGAGCAGTTCGGCGTCGAGCTCGAGCGCGAGGTCGTGTTCGTGGGCGAGCTGGAGCTTCCGGCCCTCGTGACGTAGGAGCGCCGGCGCCGGTGGCGAATCGTGCGGTATGGCCGGTGGGGGACGAACCGAGCCGGGATCGCGCCGGCGCGCACGCACGGCTAGCGCCGTCGTCCCGCTGCCGCAGCACGCGACCGGCGATCGCCTCGACCTAGCCCGACTCGTCCCCTCCGGCCGTTCCCTGCTCGTTGGCTTTGCGCTCGTCGCCGGCGTCTTCGCCGCGTACTTGGGTGCTCGCGCGTCGTCCGTATTCGCGGTCGAACGGGTGGAGGTTCGCGGGGCTCCGCCGGACGTCGCGCGCGAGGTGGAGCGTGCGACGAGAGCAGTGGTCGGCACGAGCCTTCTCGCGGTGGACGAAGGAGAGGTCGAAGGGGCGGTGAGGGGCCTGCCGTCGGTCGCCGCCGCGTCGGTCGACCGCTCGTTCCCGCACACGCTCGTCGTGCGGGTCGCGCCCGTGTACCCGGTGGCCGTCGCGCGCCGTCGGGACGACGCCTGGCTCGTCAGCGGCTCGAACCGCGCAATTCGCAAGATCGAGCCACGAGCCGAGCCCGGGCTCCCGCGCCTCTGGCTTCCGCGGAAGGTCGTCGTCGAGGTGGGCCGGCCGCTGCCGGCCGCGTACGAGCCGGCGACGCGCGCGCTTGCGGCACTGCGTGAGGTTCGGCTGCCGACCCGCGTGAAGGCTGTCCGCACTGTCAACGGCGAGCTCACGGTCGTCCTCCGCAGCGGCCTCGAGGTCCTGCTCGGGCAGCCGACCGACGTCCTCGTCAAGCTCGCGGTGGCCGCGCGGGTCATCCCGCTGCTCGACGGCAGCATGGTCTACCTCGATGTCACCGTCCCGGACCGTCCGGTCGCCGGGGCATATCTCAACTCTCAGGTTGAGGTTGAATCTCGACCGCTCGTGCTGCCGTAAAAACCCATTGACAGCCGCAGGAAGGAAGCCTACCCTCGGAGGCGAAGGTGCGCAGGAACCGCACGTTCAACGCGAGGTTCAGCTTCAACCAACTTGAGACATGAGCGATCAGCATGAGCAATCAACTGGGTAGCTATCTGGCGGTCATCAAGGTCGTGGGCATCGGCGGCGGCGGCTCGAACGCGGTCAGCCGCATGGTCGAGTCCGGGATGTCGGGTGTCGAGTTCGTCGCCGTGAACACCGACGCCCAGGCGCTGCTCATCGCCGACTCGGACGTGAAGATCCACATCGGCTCGAAGGCGACCCGAGGCCTCGGGGCAGGCGCCGACCCACGTGTGGGGATGGAGGCCGCCCAGGAAAGCCGGGACGAGCTGAAGGAGTCACTGAAGGGCGCCGACATGGTCTTCGTCACCGCGGGCGAGGGTGGGGGGACCGGAACGGGAGGAGCCCCGATCGTCGCCGAGATCGGCCGCGAGCTCGGCGCGCTCACGGTCGGCGTCGTGACGCGCCCGTTCGCGTTCGAGGGCAAGTTGCGCGCTGAGCAGGCCGAGGTCGGGATCCAGAACCTGCGCGACAACGTCGACACGCTCATCGTGATCGAGAACGACCGCCTGCTCCAGGTCGTGGACCGCACGACGCCCGTGACGGACGCGTTCCGCATGGTCGACGACATCCTCCGCCAGGGCGTCCAGGGGATCACCGACCTCATCACCGTCCCCGGTCTCGTCAACCTCGACTTCGCGGACGTCCGGACGATCATGCGCGACGCCGGCTCGGCGCTGATGGGCATCGGGATCGCGCGCGGAGAGAATCGCGCAGTGGAGGCCGCGCGCGCCGCGATCTCCTCGCCGCTGCTCGAGACGTCGCTCGACGGCGCCACCGGGGTCCTCCTGAACATCACCGGAGGCCCGGAGCTCGGCCTGTTCGAGGTCAACGAGGCCGCCGAGGTCGTCACGAGCGCAGCGGACGCGAACGCGAACGTGATCTTCGGCGCAGTGATCGACACCGCGATGGGCGACGACGTGCGCGTCACCGCCATCGCGACCGGCTTCGGCGGCAGGCCGCGCCGCCGCCGGGTCGAGCCCGGTGCCGAGACGCCGGCGCGAAGGCCCCGGCCGGGGGGCGAGGGCCCGAGCGCGAGCGACGTCGACATCGACATTCCGTCGTTCCTCAAGGAGGACTAGCCACACGACCGCCTGGAGGCCGGCGGCCATCGCAATCGCGCCGCCTCCGTGAGTGGGTAGAGTCGCAGGCGTGGAGGCCACGCTGAAGCGCACGCCTCTGTACGCCCGGCACGTCGCGCTCGGAGCGCGCATGGTTCCTTTCGCCGGGTGGGAGATGCCCGTTCAGTACGAGGGCGTGATCCCGGAGCACAAGGCCGTCCGTGCGGAGTGCGGTGCGTTCGACGTCTCGCACATGGGTCAGCTCCACGTCGACGGCCCGACCGCGCAGAGCTTCCTCCAGGAGATGCTCTCGAACGACGTCGACCGCGTGAGGGACGGCGAGGCTCAGTACACGCTGCTCACGAACGAGCAGGGCGGGATCGTCGACGACCTGATCGTCTACCGCTTCGCGCACGGCCAGTTCCTGCTCGTCGTGAACGCGTCGAACAGGAGCGCCGTCTACGAGTGGCTCAAGGAGCGCGAGCCGCGGGGCACCGAGGTCCGGGATGCCTCGGACGAGTACGCGCTGGTCGCGGTGCAGGGTCCACGCTCGCTCGAGCGGCTCGGGTTGCCCGAAGCGCCCGCGTTCACGCATGCGATGGGCGAGCTCGACGGGGTCGAGGTGCTGATCTGCAGGACGGGGTATACGGGTGAGAAAGGCGTCGAGCTCTGCTGCGGGGAGGACGACGGGCCCGCGCTCTGGGACGCCGTTCTGGCTCGCGGTGCGGTCCCGTGCGGGCTGGGGGCACGGGACACGCTCCGGCTCGAGGTCTGTTACCCGCTGCACGGGAACGACATCACCCCCGAGACCGACGCGATCTCGGCGGGTCTCCGCTGGGCGTGCGAGCTCGAGAAGGATTTCACGGGCGTCGAGGTGCTGCGGGAGATTGCGGCGAGCGGGCCTCGGCTCCGGCTCGTGCCGTTCGTGATGGAGGAGAAGGCGATCCCGAGACAGGGCATGCCGGTCGAGGGAGGCGGCGAGGTGACGTCGGGCACCCACTCGCCGATGCTCGACCGCGGGATCGGCATGGCCTACGTTCCCGCAGAACGCGCCGCACCGGACACGGAGCTCGTCGTCGACGTTCGCGGCAAGCCGAGACGCGCACGCGTCGTGAAGAAGCCGATCTACCGGAAGGAGAGCTGAGTTACGTGCCTGCGCAGGAGAGCTACCCGGACGATCTCAAGTACCACCCCGAGCACGACTGGGCCCGCCTCGACGGGGAGGAGGCCGTGCTCGGCATCACCTGGTTCGCGCAGGACGCGCTCGGCGAGCTCGTCCACTTCGAGGCGCCGGACGCCGGCGCGACGGTGACGAAGGACGAGCCCTACGGCGAGGTCGAATCGGTAAAGGCGGTCTCCGACGTCGTCTCGCCGCTCTCCGGAGAGGTGCTCGAGGTGAACCAGAAGGCCGTCGACGAGCCCGAGACCGTCAACGAGGACCCGTACGGCGAGGGCTGGCTCGTCCGCATCCGCATGTCGCAACCGAACGAGGTGGACGCGCTCATGGACGCGGCCGCCTACCGCGCGCACGTCGCCGCCGAACAGTGAGTTATCTGTCGATCACCGACGCGGATCGCGAGGCGATGCTCGCGGCGATCGGCGTCTCGTCGGTGGCAGAGCTCTTCGAGCAGGTTCCGGCGGGTGTCCGGCTCGGCCGTGAGCTGGACCTCCCGCCGCCGCTCGGGGAGGCCGAGCTCGTCCGCCACCTGGAGGAGCTCGCCTCCAGGAACGTCCACACGGGCGCGGAGCTCTCGTTTCTCGGCGCCGGGATCTACGACCACTACGTGCCCGCGGTCGCCGACGTCGTCCTCTCCCGGGGCGAGTTCCTGACCGCGTATACGCCCTACCAGCCGGAGATGAGCCAGGGCGTGCTCCAGGCGATCTTCGAGTACCAGACGGTGGTGTGCGAGCTCACCGGGATGGACGTCTCGAACGCCTCCGGGTACGACGGGGCCACCGTGGCCGCCGATGCCTGCTTCATCGCGCGGCACGTCTCCGACCGGCGGAAGGTCGTTCTCGCGGAGGCCCTCAACCCGCAGGTGCGGCAGGTGGTGAAGACCTACGCGCCCGGCTTCGGCCTCGAGGTCGTGGAGGTTCCGCACCGGGGAGGTGTGACCGACCCCGACGAGCTCACGGCGGCCGCACGCGACGCCGCGGCGGTCATCTTCCAGCAGCCCAACTTCCTCGGCTGCCTCGAGCCCGCACCCGATCTCGCGGAGGCGGCGAGAGAGGCCGGCGCGCTCGCGATCGCCCACGTCGACCTCATGTCGCTCGGCGTCCTCGAGGCCCCGGGCGCGTACGGCTGCGCGATCGCCATCGGCGAGGGCCAGAGCGCGGGAAACTGGCCGTCGTACGGCGGCCCGCACTACGGGTTCCTCGCTGCGCAGAGCGAGTTCGTCCGGCGCATGCCAGGCCGCATCGTGGGAGAGACGGTCGACGTCGACGGGAGACGGGCGTACGTGCTGACGCTCCAGACCCGCGAGCAGCACATCCGGCGCGAGAAGGCGACCTCGAACATCACCACGAACCAGACGCTGCTCGCCCTCGCGGGGCTCGCGACGCTCTCGTGGCTCGGTCCCGACGGCCTGCGGGAGGTCGGGGAGACGTGCCTTGCGCTCGCCCAGCACGCGCGCGAGCGCATTCCCCTCGAGCCCGCCTTCGAGGCGCCGTCGTTCAAGGAGGTGGCGTTTCGCACGCCGCTGCCCGCGCGTGAGGTCGTACGCCGCGCGCGCGAGCTGGGGGTGCACCCCGGATACGCGCTCGGGCGGGACTACGAGGGCATGGACGACGTCCTCCTCGTCGCGCTCACCGAGCTCAGGACGGTCGAGGACGTCGACCGGCTCGCAGCCGTGCTCGCCGAGGTGACGGCATGAGCGTGCCCCGTCCCGGCGAGGCCTGGCGCGAGGCGCCGCTCCTCTTCGAGCGCTCGCGGCCGGGGCGGCGCGCCGGCCGGCCTCCACAGCCGGACCTGCCGCCGGCGGACGTACCCGAGTCCCTGCGCCGCTCCCGGCCGCCACGGCTCCCCGAGCTCTCCGAGCCCGAGCTCGTCCGCCACTTGACGACCCTCGCCGACCGGACGTTCGGAGTCGACACGGGCTTCTACCCTCTCGGCTCCTGCACGATGAAGCACAACCCGCGCGTGCACGAGCGGCTCGCGTCGCTTCCCGGGTTCCGGGACCTCCATCCGCACCAGGAGGACGAGGCCGCGCAGGGCGCGCTCGAGCTCATGTGGCGTCTCCAGGAGATGCTGGCGGAGATCGCCGGGCTGCCGGCGGTGACGCTGCAGCCGGCGGCGGGCTCTCAAGGGGAGCTCACCGGCCTCATGCTCATGCGCGCGTACTTCGCCGATCGCGGAGAGGAGCGCGACACGATCGTCACCGCGGACACGGCGCACGGGACAAATCCGGCCAGCGTGGCGATGTCCGGCTACAAGCTCGAGAAGGTCGAGACCGACGCCCGCGGCAACCTCGACCTCGCGGATCTGCGCGGGAAGGTGAACGAGCGCACGGCCGGGCTCATGCTCACGAACCCGTCGACGCTCGGGCTCTTCGACGAGGGCATCGAGGAGGTCGCGCGGATCTTCCACGACGCCGGCGCTCTCCTCTACTACGACGGCGCGAACCTGAACGCGGTCGTCGGGATCTCGCGGCCCGGCGACATGGGCTTCGACATCGTCCACTACAACCTGCACAAGACCTTCTCGCAGCCCCACGGAGGGGGCGGGCCCGGCGGCGGCCCAGTGGCCGTCCGCGACACGATCGAGCCGTTTCTCCCCGCGCCGCTCGTCGTTCGCGACGGCGACGCGTACAGGCTCGACTCGAACCGGCCGAAGTCGATCGGACGGGTACGCGGCTTCGCCGGTCCCTTCGGCGTCTTCGTTCGCGCGTACGCCTTCATCCGCGCGTACGGCCCGGGTCTGCGCGAGATGTCCGAGGCCGCGGTGCTGAACGCCAACTACGTGCTCGCCCAGCTCCGTGACGTCTACGAGCTGCCGTACGACCGGCACTGCATGCACGAGTTCGTCCTCTCCGCCAGGGAGCTGAAGCGCGAGCACGGGATCACCGCGCTCGACGTCGCCAAGCGGCTCATGGACTACGGAGTCCACCCGCCGACGATCTACTTCCCACTGGTCGTCCCCGAGGCGCTCATGATCGAGCCGACCGAGACCGAGCCGAAGGAGCGCCTCGACGAGTTCGTCGACGCGATGCGCCGTATCGCCGGGGAGGCAGAGGAGCATCCCGAGCTCCTGCACGAAGCGCCGCATGGCCGGCCCGTCCGGCGCCTGGACGAGGTGCGGGCGGTGAAGCAGCCGGTCCTGCGCTACCTCTTCGACGGGGATCCGGCGCTCGTGGAGGCCGAGTGACCACCGCGGCCGCGCTCGTCGCCGAGGAGCTCGTCGGCCTCTCGCACGAGCTCGTCCGCGCGGTCCAGGAGCACGACTCCGAGCGCCTCGACGCGCTCCTCGCCGAGGAGTTCACCCTCGACGGCGCGGCCGGCGTCCTCGACCGCGACGAGCTGCTCGAGGCCGCGGCGGGCGCGTACGAGGTCGAGGACTTCGCCTACGACGAGATCGACCCCGAGGTGTACGGGAACACAGCCGTCGTCGTCTCCCGCTACCGCCAGACCGCACGGCTGGGAGACCGCGACGCGAGCGGCGAGCTCCGCGTGACGGACGTCTGGATCCGCCGCGACGGCCGCTGGCAGATCGTCCGCCGGCATGCGACGCCTGACGACTAGAAGAGCCGAACCCTTGTGGCTCTGAGCCACAAGGCTACCCACGGTCACCGTGATGGGATAGCTGCGCCAAGGCCGCAAAGCGGCCGTCTTCAGGGATTTTCGCGCGACCGGAATCCGCGGGAGCGGATTCGGGTCTTGCGCACTAACCTGCTGGCTCCCAGAGCTCGAAGCGGTTGCCCTCGGGATCGGACGCCCAGCCGAAGCGGCCGAACTCATGGTCCTCGACCCGCTCGTCGACCTGGACACCCGCGGCCCGAAGCTGGGCGAGCATCGCGTCGAGGTCGGCGACGGTGAAGTTGACCATCGCCTGCTTCTCACTCGGCCAGTAGTCCGAGTCCTCGGCGAACGGGACCCAGTGCGTGTCCCGGCTCTCCGGGAAGATGACGTAGCCCTCCTTGACGGGAACACCCAGGTGCTCGGCGTACCACAGGACGAGTCCGTCCGGATCTCGCGCCCGGAAGAAGACGCCGCCGATCCCCGTCGCGCGCTCCCGCTCTGCCACGGAACGAGGCTACCGCCTACGATGGCGGGCGGGATGGGCGGACTCGAACCCGTCGCGCGCCGGCCGCGGTTCGCGCGCGACTACGGGATTCCGGAGGCGGGGGAGGGCTTGCTGCCGTGGAGCTGGGTGAGCGAGCGCCTGGAGTCCACCCGGAACTACTGGGTGAGCACGACGAGGCCCGACGGAGCTCCGCACGCGATGCCCGTGTGGGCCATCTGGCTGGAAGGCTCGCTTGTCTTCAGCACCTCACCCGGGTCCCGCAAGGGACGGAACCTCGTCCGCGACCCGCGCGTCGCGATCGGCATCGAGCGCGACGACGACGTGATCGTCCTGGAGGGTGCGGTCGAGGAGATCCCACTCGACGAGCTGATCGCGGATCGGTACTCGGCGAAGTACGAGTACCGGCCCGAGCCGGGCACCGCGAGCGAGGCCTGGTTCCGGCTCCGCCCTCGAATCGCCTACGCGTGGGATCGCACCTACCCGCGGACGGTGACGCGCTTCTCGTTCGACTGACGCGGAGCGGCCGCAAGCTGGCCGCAGGCCGCCTCGATGTCTCGGCCGCGTGTGAGCCTCACGGTCGCGGGGATCCGTGCCCGCTCGAGAACGGCCTTGAACGCCTCGATCGCTGCGCGCGACGACCCCGCGAACATGCCGGTCGGGTTGTACGGGATCAGGTTCACCTTGAACGACCTGGGGTCGAGCACGGACGCAAGCGCACGCGCGGCTGCGGGAGAGTCGTTCACGCCCGCGAGCAGCACGTACTCGACGAACACCTTCCGGCGCCGGAGCTCGACGTACCTGCGGCATTCGGCAAGCACGTCCGCGAGCGGATAGCGGTCGTTCACCGGCATCAGCTCGGAGCGGAGCCTCGGGTCGGCGGCATGGATCGAGAGCGCGAGCCGGATCGGCTCCGCGACCTCGTCGACGAAGCACCGAAGGCCAGGCATCCAGCCCACGGTCGAGATCGTCGTGCGGCGATGCGTGATCCCGAGGTCGGGTAGGCGGCGGGCGGAGTCGAGGACGGCCTCGTAGTTCAGGAACGGCTCGCCCATCCCCATGTACACCGCGTGGTTCACCGGCTCGAGCCGGCGGAAGTGCAGCGCCTGGTCGAGGATCTCCGATGCCGTCAGGTTGCGGCCGAAGCGCATCGCGCCCGTAGCGCAGAAGGTGCAGGTGAGCGGGCATCCCGACTGCGAGGAGAGACAGAGCGAGCGGCGCCCGTCGCGATAGCGCATGAGCACCGCCTCGACCGGATGGCCGTCGTGAGTGCTGAAGAGCGTCTTCACGGTTCCGTCGCGTGACTCGCGCTGCGTGACGACGTCGAGCGTCGAGAACGGAGCCTCGCCGGCGAGCGCCGTCCGCAGGCGCGCCGGGAGCGTCGTCATCTCGTCGTACGAGGAGGCCCCGCGCGCCGTCCACTCCCACACCTGGCGGGCACGGTAGGCCGGCTCTCCCTGATCGGAGAGGATGCGGTCGAGGAGCGCGAGATCCACGGCGTGACGGTAGCGTCCCGCACGTGATCGACCTCCGCTCGGACACGGCCACCCTGCCCACCCCCGAGATGCGGCGCGCCATCGCCGAGGCGCGGGTGGGCGACGAGCAGAAGCGCGAGGACCCGACCGTGAACGAGCTCCAGGAGCGCGTCGCGGCGCTGCTCGGCCACGAGGCGTCGCTGTTCGTGCCGACGGCGACGATGGCGAACCAGATCGCCCTGAAGCTCCACGGCCGGCCGGGCGACGTCCTGCTCGCGGAGGAGACGTCGCACGTCCTCGTCTACGAGTACGGGGGACCCGCCGTGCACGCCGGGCTGGTCATGCGAGGCCTTCGCGGCGTCGCCGGCCGGGTCACGGCCGACCAGGTTCGCGAGGCCGCGGCGCCGAGCACGAAGGCTGCCGACCAGCGCGCCGCGGTGCTCTCGCTCGAGGACACGCACAACAACGCGGGCGGGCGGGTCTGGCCGTTGGACGAGCTGGAGGACGTCGTCGCGGCCGCGCGCGAGCTCGGCCTGGCGACGCATCTCGACGGCTCGCGGGTCCTGAACGCGGCCGTTGCGCAAGGGGTCGAGCCTGCTGCGATCGCAGCGCGCTTCGACACGGTCACGCTCTGTCTCTCCAAGGGCCTCGGCTGCCCTCTGGGCGCGCTCCTCGCCGGCTCGCGGGAGCTGCTGGAGCGTGCGTGGCGGGAGAAGCACCTGTTCGGCGGCGCGATGCGGCAGGCGGGAATCGTGGCCGCCGCGGGCGTGTACGCGCTCGAGCACCA
>Ga0209108_10001148_pt1 | contig 15259 bp, 15 predicted proteins | sample Rifsed10ft1_FD_184003 | JGI IMG/M metagenome (GOLD analysis project Ga0209108, IMG submission 184003) | Soil microbial communities from Rifle, Colorado, USA - sediment 10ft 1 (version 2) | ecosystem: Environmental > Terrestrial > Deep subsurface > Rock core/Sediment | place: Rifle, Colorado...
CGCCAGTTTATTGCCGACGTGCAGTGGGGCGAGTTGGATTACTTGATTGTCGCCCTGCCTCCGGGGACCGGAGATGCCCCGCTGAGCCTCTCGCAGTCCCTGCCGCTGACCGGCGCGGTCATTGTGACCATGCCGCAGAAGGTCTCCCTGGAGGATGCCGGCCGGGCGCTGGAGATGTTCCGAACCATGAAAGTTCCGATCCTCGGCGTCGTCGAGAACATGAGCGTCTTGAAGCTGCCGAACGGAGAAATGCTCGATCTCTTCGGCACGGGGGGCGGGCAGCGGCTGGCGACGGAGGCTCAGGTGCCCTTCCTTGGCTCCATCCCGATCGACGCCCGGGTCCGCCAGGGCGGTGATCAAGGAATGCCGGTAGTGATCTCAGCCCCGGATTCAGAAGTCGGGCAGGCGCTGACCTCGATCGCCGAAAAAGTTGCGGCCCGGATCAGCGTCCAGGCCCGCACCCAGTCAAACCTCATCCCCATCGAAATGATCGACTAGTTCGGCCTGCGGCCCCCTGCTCGGGGACCCCTGCGGTGCTATACTCTGCCAATCATGGACCTTCCCACGGCGGAGCGGGCCACCCCAGGCGCAGTGGCTATTCGATTTCAACCCCTCGGCAAGCTTTATCACTTCGAATCAGGCGGATTCGCCGACCTACGACCCGGCGACTATGTGCTGGTTTCCACCAGCCGGGGGCGCGAGATGGGAGAAGTCGTGACCCTGGTTAGTCGCTCCAAGGCTGGAGGAGGGCTCAAGTCGATCGAGCGGAAGGCCACCGCCCAAGAGTTAGTCGTGCGGCGGATGTGGCAGCGTAAGGAACTCGAGGCGATGATCGACTGCCGAGCCAAGGCAACCGAATTCGGCCTAGAAGGGGTGAAGATCGCCAAGGCCGAATTCTCCTACGATGGATCTCGGCTGACCTACCTTTATAACTACGAGCCGGAAGACAAGCTGGACCTCAAACCGCTCAAGGACGCGCTCCAGGAGGCCCACCCAAACTCGCGGATCGATTTCCGCCAGATCGGGCCGCGGGACGTGGCGAAGATCATCGGCGGAATGGGCGCCTGCGGACTCGAGACGCGCTGCTGCTCGATGTTTTTGACCGAGTTCAGCCCGATCTCGATCAAGATGGCGAAGGCCCAGGGAATTTCGCTCAGTCCCCAAGAGATCACTGGCATGTGCGGCCGCCTGCGCTGCTGCCTGGTCTACGAATATGAGGAGTACGTCAAGGCCCGCAAGGAACTCCCCCGGGTGAAGAAACGGGTCATGACGCCCCTGGGTGAGGGAAGGGTGGTCGAGGTCCTGCCGCTCAAAATGGCCGTGATCGTCCTGCTGGAAAGGGAGGAGCGGCGGGTCGAGTTTCTGAAGCACGAGGTCGAGCCCTACGACGAGCTGAAGGCGCTGGAAAACAAGGCGAACGGCCCTTGTGATCGCCATCTGGGCGGAGGCTGCACCTGCGGTAAGGGTTAAGCGTCGAGAACCATCAGCCCCAGTTCCCATTGACGGGAACCCAGTCCAGGCCAATACTATGGCCTGGTTTGCTTGTTGGAGTGAGCATGGACCATCTGGATAACGAAACCGTTCTCCTGGCTTTCGACCAACCGCCCCGCCGGGTGGTTAGCCTGATCCCCTCGATGACCGAAAGCCTCTACGACATGGGCGTCGGCGACCGGCTGGTCGGAATCACCGATTTCTGTCAGCCAAAGAACGGGACTGGAGCCTTGCTCACCCGAGTCGGCGGAACCCGTTCGCCTGACATCGATGCCGTTCGGCGGCTCGCGCCCGACCTGGTGATCGCCAACCGGGAAGAGAACAGCCGGGATGCGGTCGAGGGCCTCGGGCAGGTTGGCATGACCATTTGGCTGACCTTTCCGAAAAGCACTCTGGATGCCCTGAACCTTCTGTGGACGCTGGTCAAGTTGTTCAAGCTCGGGGAACAGGCCGCCCGGGTCGAGACGATGGCCCGTACCTTGGATTGGACCGATCGGGCGACAACCGGCCGGCTCGCCATCCCGACTTTCTGCCCGATCTGGCAAGGCGAGAAGCCCAACCACGGGCCGTGGTTCATGACCTTCAACTACCAGACCTATGCCCATGACGTGCTCGCCAAGTCCGGCGGGATGAACGTATTCGCCGGCCGGATGCGGCGCTATCCGCTGGAGGCAGATCTGGGGATTGAGACGGCCGAAGAGGCCGGCGAGCGTGACATCCGCTACCCGCGGGTCACTCTGGAAGAAGTCCGAAAGTCCGCCCCGGACGTCATCTTGCTCCCCAGTGAACCCTTCGCCTTCGATGAAAACCACAAGGTCCTGATCGAGGGCTGGCTCGCCGACACTCCGGCCGTGCAGTCGGGACGAGTCCACCTGATCGATGGCAGCCTGATCACCTGGCACGGTACTCGGATGGGCAAGGCGCTCTCCGAACTACCGGTGTATTTCCACCGCTAACTCGCCTTGACGCCGAGGCCCGCTCTCCCTACAATCTAGCCCGTATGGTTCGCGGGATCAAAACCATCATTCTCAGTGTGCTGGTCGCGGGGGCGATCGGCGCGGTCTTTGGAGTGTTGGTGGGCGCGCTGATCGGTGATCGGCCTTTTGGTGGCATCGTATCCGCCGTCTCCAGCGGGAACCTGCTCGAAGCCCTGACGGACCCCTCGCTTATCGCCACCGCGATTCTGGCCTTCCTGGGCGCAAACTTCGGTCTGGCCCTGGCCTACGGCTTCCTACCCGAGAGCGAGGCGGATCTACCTGTCGGGCAGCCAGAAGCTTCCTAATCCCTTCAGAGTTCGCACAAGGGCCGGGCCCAATTGGCCCGCGCCCTTTTTTTTCTGCAGCGAGCAGGCTCATCCCTGAACGAACAGTTCAGCCTGTTATGGACAATATCGAGACCATTCAGCCCACCCCGAAGACGGTCTTGCCCTCTATTCGGTTCGACCGCAACGAGTTGGCAGGTGCCTTCGGAGACATTGGTACCGACCTGCCGCTTGTCGTCGGTGTCGCTCTCGCCGCCCACCTCGACGGCACAAGTGTATTGACGATGTTCGGACTGATGCAAATTCTAACGGGTCTACGCTATCGAATCCCCATGCCCGTACAGCCGCTGAAAGCAATGGCGGCCATTGTGATTGCCCAGAAGCTAGGCGGCCCTGTCCTCTATGGCGCCGGGCTTGCCATCGGCATAACCATGTTGCTCTTGTCGATTTCAGGATTGATCGATTGGTTGGCGCGGGTCGTCCCCAAGAGCGTAATCCGCGGGATTCAGTTCGGACTCGGCCTTCAGCTCGCCACCCTGGCGCTCAAAGAGTATGTGCAGGCTGACGGCATATCGGGTTACTGGCTAGCCGGTATGGCGTTTGTCCTCGCCGTGATCTTTCTCGGAAACAGGAGGTACCCGGCCGCTCTGTTTCTTGTTGTAATTGGGTTCGTGTATGCGTTTGCGTTCAAACTTCAGGCCTCATCAATCCTCGAAGGCGTGGGATTTGGGCTCCCTAAGGTTCATATCCCGCGATGGCCTGACGTACTCACCGGTTTCCTCCTGCTCGCACTACCACAGATTCCCTTGTCGCTGGGCAATTCCATCCTTGCCACTCGCCAGATTGCTGAAGACTTGTTCCCCGGTCGTCCCCTGAAGGTCCGCCAAATCAGTTTGACCTATGCTTTGATGAATTTGATAAATCCCTTCTTTGGCGGAATTCCTACCTGTCATGGCTCTGGCGGAATAGCAGGACACTATGCTTTCGGCGCGCGCACGGGCGGGTCAGTGGTTATCGAAGGTGGGCTCTATGTCTTCATCGGCTTGTTTTTCGGTCGGGGGTTTGACGCCATCGTGGGGGTATTCCCCTTGCCAATCCTGGGCGTTATTCTGTTATTTGAAGGTCTGGCTTTGATATTGTTGGCACGCGGCTTATCCCCATCAAAAGGCGACCTCACCATCATTTTGCTGGTTGGCCTAATCGCGGTTGGGCTTCCTTACGGATACCTGATTGGGATGATTGTTGGCGTCGGGTTAGCCTACCTGATGAAACGTGAGCTGATCACGTTGGGAGCCGAGGAACCATAAAGGTGTGAGATGAGCGACCAGGAAGTGATCAAGCCTTTTCGCTTGACCGCCCTGTCCTCCTGCGCGGGTTGAGCCTCTAAGCTACCCGCGGAGACGCTGGCGCAGGTTCTGCGCCCTATTCAGGAAGTGTTCGGCGCCTATCCAGCTCCCGATCTGCTGGTCGGGCTGGCGGCTCCGGATGACGCCGCCGTCTGGCGGCTTGATGCGGCGCGCCTGCTGGTCGTGACGACAGATTTCTTTACCCCGATTGTGGACGACCCCTATGCCTTCGGGGCCATCGCGGCGGCCAACGCTCTCTCCGACCTCTATGCTATGGGAGCCACACCCTTCCTGGCGCTCAATATCGCGGCGATGCCGGTCGATCTGGATCCGGCAATTGTTCGACAGATCCTGCGAGGGGGTGCCGAGAAGGTGAAGGAGGCTGGGGCGGTCATCGGGGGCGGACACTCGGTGCAGGACAAAGAACCGAAGTATGGGCTGGTGGCGCTCGGGATGGCGGAGTCCGATTCGCTCTTCACCAAAGGCCAGGCCCGACCCGGCGACGTGCTGGTGCTCACCAAACCGCTGGGCACCGGGGTGACCACCACGGCGCTCATCCGGGATCGGGGATCGGCTGAGCACGCGGCGGAAGCGATTGACTGGATGGTGCGATTGAATCATCCCGCCGCCCGCCTGGCGAAAGAGTTTGGAGTCCGGGCAGTCACCGACGTCACCGGATTCGGCCTGCTCGGCCACGGACTGGAAATGGCCGAGGCCTCCAGGATCGGGCTTACGATCGAGCTGACGGAGGTGCCGTTCTTCTCTGGCGCACGGCGGTATGCCGAGCTGGGGACCTTTCCCAGCGGCAGTCGCGACAACGCCCGCTATTTCGGAGATCGAGTGCGGTTTGACGACCATATCGCCGCCGCGGAGCGGATGCTGCTTTTCGACGCTCAGACCTCCGGAGGACTGCTGCTGGCGGTGCCTGAGCAAAAGTTGGATGAGCTGCTCAAGCGCGCTGAGCAGATCCGTCAACCGGCCTGGGTGATCGGTCGGGCACACGCAGGAAGCGGGATCGAGGTCAAGGCCGGGCATTAGAATTTTCCCGCAGCAATCCAAATTCAACGGGAGGGAGCATGCCGAAAGTAACGATCGTCGGGGCCGGCCAGACCGGAGCCACGACCGCTCACTGGTTAGCGGAGCGCGAGCTGGCGGATCTGGTGCTGGTGGACATTGTGGAAGGGATGCCGCAAGGCAAGGCGCTCGATCTGAGTCAGGCGATGCCGGTGGTCGACTCAGATGTCGGGGTGGTGGGGAGCAACGACTACGCGGCGACCGCCGGGTCCGACGTCATCGTGATTACAGCCGGACTTCCCCGCAAGCCGGGCATGAGCCGGGACGACTTGCTGGAGGCCAACAGCGCGATCGTGCGCGACGCGGTGCAGGGTACCCTGCCGCTATCGCCGCAGGCTATCCTGATCATGCTGACCAACCCGCTGGATGCGATGGCTTATCTGGCGATGAAGGTCGGTGGTCTCCCTCGCGAGCGGGTGATCGGCCAGGCCGGGATCCTGGATTCGGCCCGCATGCGCTCATTTGTCGCCCGGGAGTTAGTCACGAGCGTCCGAAATGTGCACTGTTACGTGTTGGGCGGCCATGGAGACGACATGGTCCCGCTGGTTCGCCATTCGAATGTCGCCGGCGTCCCGCTGGATCGGATGCTCAGCGCGGCCAGGCTGGAGGCAATCGTGGAACGGACCCGCAAGGGCGGGGGAGAGATTGTCGGCCTGTTGAAGACCGGCAGCGCCTTTTACGCCCCCTCGGCCGCGTTGGCCCAGATGGTGGAAGCGATCCTGCGTGACCGGCACTTGGTCGTCCCAGCTTCGGTCTATCTGGAGGGAGAGTACGGACAGCGCGGGATCTTCTTTGGGGTTCCGGTCCAGCTGGGGGCAAAGGGGCTGGAAAAGGTAATCGAGTACGAGCTTACCGACTCAGAACGCCAGGCGTTGGGGGCCTCCGCCGGTCGGGTGCGTGAGACAATCGATGCCCTGAAGCTTTAGCCGGCTGGGGTTGGGGTCGGCGCGACTGCCGCACCCGACCAAGTGAACACCCGATTGATGCTCGAGGCGCCGGCCGAGGCATAGCGGGGCTCTCCCGCCGGAGAGGTTCCGGTGAGCCGGACGGTGTCGATCCACCAACGCATGACATGCGGCGCCGGGCCCGCCGGTCGGAAGCTGGTCGGGATGATGTACTTGGTGTCGGTCACGTAATCGATCAAGGTCTTGTTCCCGGTCCCCAGCACGGTTTCCGTAACATCCACCACAGTGACCCGATAGAACTCACCCTCCCGCAGGGTGGCCACCGCGGCCCACTGCAGGCTGACGGTATCGCTGGCCAGGTCGAAGCCCTCGCCGTCCCGCGGCAGGAGCAGGTTGGCGGCCGGGTAAGGTGGCGGCAGAGTGGGTGTCGGGGTTGCGCCCCCGACCGTGAGCCGTTCACAGAGCGGGATGATCAGCCGTTGGCCCTCGAATACCGTGTCGCTGATCAACCCGTTGTAGTCCTTGATCGACTGCATCGAGACGTTGTAGTTCTGGGCGATGCCGAAGAGGGTGTCGTTGGCCACCACCGTGTAGTTCTCCTTGGGACAGGCGGCATCGGTTGCTTCGGCCGCCGACAAGGTGGCGGAGGGCTCGGGCGTGTTGGTTGGCGTGGGGTAGGGGACCAGGATCTCTTGGCCGACCGAGAGCAAGCAGGTGGTGCCCAGGTTGTTGAGCTCGATGATCGAGCGAACCGCCACGTCGAAGAAGAACGAGATGCCGCCACAGGTGTCTCCCTCGACCACGGTGTAGCGTTGCGGCGGCCGGGGCGTCGAAGTGGCAACCGGGGTCGGGCTCGGGCTGGGGCTTGGGGTAAGGGATTGGGTGGGGGACGGGCTGGGAGATCCGGTTGGAGTTCGTTGCCCGACGGAAGGCAGTATCAGACGATCCGCGGCATAAGTTAGTCCGGCCGCAATCAAAGTGATTGCGGCCACCAGTGCGAGGGCCACTCGCATATCGAGCCGAAGCTCGCGTCTAGCCGGCCGGGTCGCCGTCCCGGCCCGGCGGGCGATTACGGTGCCGCAAACCTGGCAGCGGGTAACCCCCTCGGCCAGGCGGGTCCCGCAGGTGGGACACAGGCTGACCGACTTCTCAGCCACTGCCGTCCAGCCCGAGCTCCGGGGCGACCCGCTGCATGGAGCTCAACACATTCCCGACGTGTTCCCAAAGCTCGATTCCCAGGGCGTCGGCGCCCGACACGATATCGTCTCGCAGCACGTTGGCCGCAAAGCGAGCATCTTTCCACTTCTTACGGACCGAGCTGACCGAGACATCCATGATCGAGCGTGAGGGCCGCACCAGGGCCGTTGCGGTGATCAGGCCGGTGATCTCATCGCAAGCGAAGAGCGCCCGCTGCATCGCACTCACCCGCGGAACGCCGGTATGGTTGGCGTGGCTCAGGATGCATTCCACGATCTCTTCCGGCACTCCCTGCTGGCGCAAGATCGGCGCGCCGTCCTGCGGGTGATGTTCGAGAGTCGGGTGGATCTCCCAGTCGAAATCGTGCAGCAGACCAGCGAGCCGCCAGGCCTCCGGATCCTCGCCAAAGCGGACCGCGTAGTCCTCCATTGCAGCCGCCACCGCCAGCATGTGCCGCTGCAGGCCCTGATTCTTGACGTACTCCTGCATCAGGCTTAGCGCTTTAGCTCGGTCCACTGCAGACCTGACCAACGGCTCAGTTCTTGCCGACCAGGCGGGTCTCCACCAGTGCCACCAGGGTGGCGGGGAGTTCGCGGGTTTCCCAGAAGCGGAGCGCTCGAGGATGGTAGGACCGCAGATCGGCCGACACCCCGACCGCGCTCAGTCCCAACCCGTCGCAGGTGGCGAGGGCTCGCGGGAGGTGGTAGCTCTGCGAAACCAACAGGGCTTGCTGGATCCCAAACTCGGTCAGCGCTCGCAGACAGGTAGTCAGAGTGCGAGTTCCCCCCGAGTCGGTCAGGATCGCCTGGGCGGGGACCCCCAGCGAAATCGCCAGCTCTTTCATGGCCGCCGGCTCATCATAGCCCTCCGAGAACCTCGATCCGCTCATGAGCAGTTCGGGAACCTTGCCGGCTTGGTAGAGCTGAACTCCGGTGGCAACCCGGTCATAGAGCACGGGGGTGGGGGTGCCGTTCCAGCGCAGGCCGGCACCAAACACGATCGCAATCGGCGCGTTTGGGGCCTGCTCCGGGAGCAGAATGGCCGGCTTATACCGCCGGTCCACCCACCGCTTTGACCCCCACAGGGCAGCCACGGACAGGAGGGCAAGGAGCAGCAGGACCGCCGCCATGGTCAATCCCCGACGGAGCACCGCCGCATTGTACCAGAGCGGCCGCGACGATCCCCTGAAAGGTGGATACACCGAGCAAACATCTCATTGATATAATGAATCCTATGATTAACCAAGCCGCCGACCGTTCCGAGTTCGCGGCCTCAGAATTCATGCGCTACCTGATCGGTTTGGAAGCAGAGCCGGGCACCCGGCTGCCGCCGATCAGTGATCTGGCGGAGGAGCTCGGGATCAGCTCGGGGAAGCTCCGGGAACAGTTGGAGGTCGCCCGCGAATTAGGGCTGGTAGAAGTCCGGCCCAAGACCGGGATCCGAGTCCGGGGATACTCGTTTTACCCGACTGTGCGCACCAGCCTGCGGTTTGCGCTGGCACTGGATCCGGCCTACTTCGATCAGTTCGGCCAGCTGCGGAATCAGATCGAAGCTTCGTACTGGCATGAGGCGGTCGGGCTGCTCAGCGAGTCGGACAAGGAGCAGCTGCGCCAGCTGATGGCGCGGGCCTGGGCGAAGTTGGAAGGTGAGCCCATCCAGATCCCGCACCTCGAACATCGCGAGCTGCATCTCACCATCTACTCGCGCCTCGAGAATGCCTTTGTGACCGGTTTGCTGGAGGCCTACTGGGACGCCTACGAGGCGATCGGGCTCAACCTCTACGAGGATTATTCATACTTGAGGCAGGTCTGGACTTATCACGGCCAAATGGTCGATGCGATCCTCACTGGCGATGCGGAAGCCGGCTACCGGGCGCTCGTAGAACACACCGCCCTCTTGCGCAGCCGGCCCAAACCGTTGCTCTTCCCGAATGGGCCGGGCCCCCGGCGAGGAAGGAGGGAGACGTGAGCGAGGTTCTCAGCCTGACAAGGCCGAAGACTGTCGGAGAAGTCGTCAACGACTTTTCGATGATGGTGGCGACTGCAAACGGCTCGGGAAGCCAGACCTCTAACCTGGCTCTGGTCCGAGCCCTGTTTCGGATGGGGATCCCGGTGAGCGGCAAGAACCTGTTTCCCTCGAACATTCAGGGGCTGCCCACCTGGTATACGATCCGGGCCAGCAGCTCGGGGCATACTGCCCGCCGCGACACGGTCGAGATTCTGGTCGCGATGAACGCTCCGACTTTCGCCGAAGACTTGGCAGGCCTGGCCTCCGGAGGTGCCTGCTTCTATGCCGACGACCTGCGGCTGCCGATGCAGCGGGATGACATCGTGTTCTATCCGATGCCGATCAAAGAGCTCGTGAAGCAGGCCAGCCCACCCAAGGAACTGAAAGACTACATCGCCAACATGGGGTACGTCGGCATCGTTGCGCGGCTGCTCGAGATCGAGTTGGAGGCCGTGCGCGGAGCGCTGGACACCCACTTCGGCGGGCGCCAGAAGCCGATTGAAATGAACATGGGCATGATCATTCGAGCGGCGGAGTGGGCGGAGCAAAATCTTGAAAAGCGGGATCCCTTTCGAGTGGCCCGCGCCCACCAGACCGAGGGGAAGATCCTGATCGAGGGCAACACGGCCGGCGCCCTCGGCGCGATCTATGGCGGAGTGAGCTTCGCCTCCTGGTATCCGATAACGCCGGCTTCCAGCTTCGCCGACGCAGTCCGCGAGTATCTGCCAAAATTGCGATCCGACGGTCAGAACGGGAAGAATTCCTTCGCGGTCATCCAGGCAGAAGACGAGATCGCCGCGATCGGGATGGCAATCGGGGCAGGTTGGGCGGGGGCTCGGGCGATGACCTCCACTTCGGGCCCCGGCATCTCGCTGATGGCCGAGTTCGCCGGACTGGCCTTCTTCGCCGAAGTTCCGATCGTGGTTTGGGACATTCAACGGATGGGACCCAGCACCGGCCTCCCGACCCGGACCTCGCAAGGCGACCTGCTCTTCGTCCGCTACCTGGGCCACGGGGATACAAAAAACGTGATCCTGCTCCCAGGCTCGGTCGCCGAGTGCTTCGAGTTCGGCTGGCGGGCGTTCGATCTGGCGGAGCGATTGCAGACCCCGGTATTCGTGCTGAGCGATCTCGACCTGGGGATGAATCTCTGGATGTCGGACCCATTTGAATACCCCAACGCACCGATGGATCGGGGAAAGGTCCTGAGCGAAGCCGACCTGGAGCGGCTGGGCCAATTCGCCCGCTACCGAGACATAGACGGGGACGGCATCACCTACCGCACGCTCCCCGGAAACAAACATCCGCTTTCAGCCTGGTTTGCCCGCGGCACCGGCCACAACGAACAGGCTTCCTATAGTGAGCGCCCTGACGACTGGGAGCAGAATCTCACCCGACTCATGCGCAAGGCCGAAACCGCTCGGCAGTACGTCCCACACCCGGTGCTGTCGGGGTCAGGAACCGAACAGATCGGCTTGATCTATTATGGATCGACCGAATCAGCGGTCCAGGAAGCGCTCGAACGGATGGAGCAGGGTGGTCTGCGCCTGGACGGCTTGAGGCTGCGGGCGGTGCCCTTCACCGGCGAGGTGAAGGAATTCATTCGCAGCCACGAGGTCGTGTACGTGTTGGAGATGAACCACGATGGCCAGATGCACAAGCTGCTGCAGCTTGAAGTGCCAGAGTTTGCAACCAAGCTGCGATCCGTGACTCACAACAACGGGATCCCGCTGACGGCCCGTTGGATCGCCACCGCGCTGCAAACTGCGGAGGAGGACTGAGATGGTTGCTACCGTCGAGACCCGCAAGCCAAAGCTCAACCTGGCCGGACTCACAAAGTCCGACTATACCGGAAATCCGACCACCCTGTGCGCCGGATGCGGCCACAACGCCATCTCGAGCCAGATCATCAACGCGGCCTATGAGCTCTCGATCCGGCCGCACGAGATCATCAAGCTCTCTGGGATCGGGTGCTCAAGCAAGAGCCCGGCCTATTTTCTGGGCAAGTCGCACGGCTTCAACAGCCTGCACGGCCGGATGCCCTCGCTGGCGACCGGCGCGCTGGTCGCCAACCGGACCCTCAAGGCGATTGGGGTCAGCGGCGATGGCGACACGGCCAGCATCGGCATGGGCCAGTTCATCCACTTGCTGCGCCGCAACGTGCCATTGGTCTACATCATTGAGAACAACGGCGTATACGGGTTGACCAAAGGCCAGTTTTCGGCGACCGCCGACAAAAATCAGGAATTGAAATACGCCGGGTTGAATCCGTTCATGCCGGTGGACATCGCCTTGGAGGCGATTGCCGCCAATTGCGGTTTCGTCGCTCGCTCGTTCGCCGGCGACCCGAAGCAAGTCACCGAGCTGATCAAGGCCGCTCTGAGTTTTGAAGGCACTGCGGTGCTGGACATCATCAGCCCCTGCGTGACCTTCAACAACCGGGACGAGTCAACGAAGAGCTACGGCTGGGGCCGGGATCACCGCGAAGCCCTGCACGATGTGACCTTTGTGCCAAAATACGCTGAGATCCAGGTGGAGTATGAGCCGGGGGAGACGACCGAAGTCCGGCTGCACGACGGATCGATATTGGTCCTGAAGAAACTCGAGCGGGAGTACGATCCGACCAATCGGCTGGCCGCGATTCAGCTGCTGGAGGACGCTCGGGCCAAGCAGGTGCTCGCCACCGGTCTGATTTACTACAGCGCCGCGCAGGCCAGCTTGCAGGAATCCGAAGGGTTGATCGAGCGGGCGCTCGCCGAGCTGCAGCAGTCTGAACTGCGGCCGGCAAAGGAAAGCCTCGAGACGGTATTAGCCGACTTCCGCTAAGCGAACCGGATTGCAAAACGCAGAGCAACCAACCAGCGTGATTGGGCGGGCGATCGCACTCGTGCTCGGGCTGGCCTTTGTGGTCGGTCTCCCGCTTACCCTGCTGGCGCTGGCCTGGGGCAGGGTGCTGTTCTCCCCTGAGCAGATGACGGACATATTGACCGCAGAGCTGGTAGACAGCGGTGCCCTGCAGCGGGCGGCGGTAGAGGCCTTCCTGTCCCGGAGCGGGCCGCAAGACGAATCCAATCCGCAAGGCGGATCCAATCCCCAAGACGGATCCGACCCGCAAGGCGGACTCAACCCGGAAGGCGGATCAATGGACTTCCTTGACCGCCAAGGGCTGGACCGGCTGGTTGAGACGCTGTTCCCGCCGGAGTGGGCTCACGACCAGATGCAAGCCAATGCAGAGATCCTGTACGCCTGGATCGACAGCGATTCGGCCCAACCGGACCTCCGAATCGACATCCTGCCGCTCAAAGCTCGCTTGCAAGCTGGCGGAGCCGAGGAGCTGGTGACGGTGATCGTGGACTCCTGGCCGGTTTGCAGCGCAGAGCAGGTCCAGCAGCTCGAGCGGGAGGGGTTCGTCGGCGGTGAGCTGCCCTCGGTCACCTGCGAACCGCCCGAGCCTTTGCGCAGCCGCCTGGTCAATACGGCAATTGAGCTGCTGCTCGAACGGTCCAGAAGCCTGCCCTCTACCATTCCGATGGGCGGCGAGACGCCGGCCTCCGAAGACCAGCAAGGGTTGATTCAATTGAAGCGGGGTCTGAGGTTTCTTCGTGAGTTGTCCGATGTCGGATGGATGCTGCCGACCTCTCTGCTTGGCCTGATCGTTGCACTGGCGGTGCGCTCCTGGCCGGGGCTGCTGCGCTGGTGGGGAGCTCCGCTCAGCGGGGCCGGACTGTCTAGTTTTATTACGCTGTTCATCAGCCGAGGGATTATCGAGCAGGCTCGAACCAGCGAAGGCCTGCGCTCGGTCTCCGGGGGATTCTTCCAGCCGGTCTTAGAAAACGTGATCGTCCGGCTGCTCGACCTCGTCGGCGGCCGAATGTTTGGGATGGCTTTGCTGCTTACGGTGGTGGGCCTGGCCCTGCTGCTGGTCGGGCTGTGGCTCGCTAGGCGGGCTAGGTCAGCAGGCTGACCAGGATTGCCTTCTGGGCGTGCAGCCGGTTTTCGGCCTGGGGGAAAATCAAAGACTGTGGCCCGTCGGCGACCTCATCGGTGATCTCCTGGCCTCGATGAGCGGGGAGGCAGTGCAGCACGACCGCCGAGCGATCGGCAAGCGCAACTAGCTCGGAGTTCACCTGATAGGGGCGGAAGGCGGCCTCGCGCCGGGCCGAGTCCTCTTCCTGGCCCATACTGACCCAGGTGTCGGTGTAGATCACCTGGGCTCCGGCGACCGCCTCTCTTGGATCCCTGAGTATCCGGACCGCACCCCCTGACTCGGCTGCCATTTGGCGGCCGGTCTCGACCACTTGTCCCGCCAGCTCGTATCCCTCGGGGCCGGCGATCGTGAAGTTCATTCCCATTCGGGCGGCTAGGAAGAGCAGCGAAACAGCAACGTTATTCCCGTCGCCAACGAAGGTCAGATTCAGTCCACCGAGTCGACCGAATTGCTCGAGGATCGTAAGGCCATCGGCCAGGGCCTGACAGGGATGGCTGAAGTCGCTCAGGCCGTTGATCACCGGAACCCTGGCGTGTTGGGCAAGCTCCAGAACATGCCGGTGCTCGAACACCCGGGCCATGATGCAATCGACATAGCCCGAGAGCACCCGGCTAACGTCTTTGATCGCTTCCCGCTTCCCGAGCCCGATCTCGGCGGGCGACAGGTAGAGGGCGTCGCCACCGAGATGGCGCATTGCCATGTCGAACGAGACTCGGGTCCGCAGACTGGGCTTCTGAAAGACCATTGCCAGCACCTTGGCTTGCAACTTGGGGGAGTTTCCCCCCTCTTTCCATTCGGATTTGAGCTGCCGAGCGAGGTCTAACAGGGTCTGCAGCTCCTGGCCGGAATGGTCGGCAAGCGAGAGGAAGTGGCGCATGGGTGTGCCTTGGAGGGGAACTCCGGAAGCGGACCGGCGCGCAGTATAGCATACGGGGGTCAGCGGGCAGTGGGACCAACGGCTGGTGGAGGGGGGAAGGGTTGAGATGCTAGGATACAGGTTGGGGACCCAGCCGGAGGGCTTGTCTTGACTGGAGGGTGCGATCAGCTCCCAGGAGTCCGCCCGGCTGCGCAGAGAGCTCTGGCAGCAGTTCTCTGAGGCGCAGGTGCAACTGCTCAGCCTGCTGCGAGACGAGGTGTCCAGCCGGCGTTGGAAGGTCATGCTGGATGTTGACGCCCTGCGGGGCGTTGTGACCGACGCGGCCAATCGAGCGACCGACCCGCTGGTGACCGACATCCTGGCCGAGATCGCCAAGCGGCTGGACGAAATCCACCGCGATCTGGCCCACATCCCGGAAGACATCATCCCCCACTTCTGATCGCAGGCTCTGGGCCGTTGCGCCCAGAGCCGACTGACAAATCTCCTGCTCCTTGGCCAGGCCAGTCATAACTCCGGGAACTTCCCGGTCTTGTTGAGCGTCTATCCGGCGCCGCAAGTTGGGTTCCACTTGCGGTAAACTGAGGGCGCGGCAATGACCGCAGGAGGAAGATGGAATGGTTCGGAGGAAAGGGTTGTGGATCGTTTTGGCTTTACTGGGCGCAGTCGCCGTGGCGGGTTGCGCCACCGCCCAGGATGGCGAGTCGGGGTCGGAAACGATCCTGGTTACCGGCTACGGGGAAGCCCGCGGCAACCCGGACATCGCCACCTTGAATATCGGTGTCAATGTCGCCAACACAGGCATTGACGCGGCAGTCGAGGAATCGAATGAGACTGTCGCTCGGATCACCGCGGCCCTCACGGGCATGGGGATCTTGGAGGCCGATATCCAGACAACCAACTTCAACGTTTGGAGGGAAGATATCTACAGTCCCGAAACGGGGCAGGTGACCGGCGAGTACCGCTACCACGTCGACAGCTCAGTTCAGGTCAACGTGCGCGAAATCAGCCGGGCCAGCGAGGTTTTGAAAGTCGCCATCCAGAATGGGGCCAACAACATCTATGGCCCGAGCTTCGCGATCGACAATACGGATACCCTGGCCGCCCAGGCGCGGG
>Ga0209108_10001153_pt1 | contig 15221 bp, 16 predicted proteins | sample Rifsed10ft1_FD_184003 | JGI IMG/M metagenome (GOLD analysis project Ga0209108, IMG submission 184003) | Soil microbial communities from Rifle, Colorado, USA - sediment 10ft 1 (version 2) | ecosystem: Environmental > Terrestrial > Deep subsurface > Rock core/Sediment | place: Rifle, Colorado...
TATGGATCGGGGTGTACGCTCAGGTATTGGTGTAGGTGCATTTTCCATGGGTGGATTTCTGGTTGATGGCGGACGGGGCGAGACTACCGAGGTGCCACCTATTATAAGCCATCTCAATTTTCCCGAGGCCTGGCGTCTTCTCCTGATCTTCGATATCAACTTACAGGGAGTCCATGGGAATTCGGAAACAGAGACATTTCAGAATTTGCCACCGATGCCGGAACAGACCACGGAATACCTGTGCAGGCTCACACTGATGCAATTACTTCCTGCGTTGGCCGAAGAAAATTGCGATCTGTTTGGTGCCGCAATTACCGAAATACAGCATTATGTCGGGGATCATTTTGCCCCGGCCCAGGGTGGCCGTTACTACAGCCAGACAGTAGCACAAATCCTGCCCTGGTTGCTTGAACAAGGGGCCAAAGGAATAGGGCAGAGCTCATGGGGGCCGACCGGTTTTGCCTTGTTTGCCAATGAAACCCAGGCCTATCAGGCCCTGAAACAGGCCCGTGACAAGTGGCAGGATGAATCCAGCCTGAAATTCAAGGTATGCAGGGCCCGTAATCAGAAGGCTGAAATAAGAATCGATAATATTGCTGCAAACAATAATCTTAAACTCAAGAATGTTTAATCTATAACAGAAGACCTAAGGGAAAAATAATGAAAGATCCGTATCTGTTGCATATTTTCAATCCGACCAGAAATGTTAGCCCATTTGATGTCAACATGGCCTATGAGGCCGAGTTTGATGGTGTGATTCCCTATTCAGAGGTTGGCCTTGGTGACGTGCATGCCTTGACCCAGGACACTATTTTTTCCCGGGGACCGACCGGGGTAAAACGTACCGGTATTTTTATCGGTGGACGTGAATTCGGTCTGGCCCTGGATATGTTGCATCGGGCCAAGGCGGCCATGGTACCACCCTTTGAGGTTTCGGTATTTGCTGATCCAAGTGGTGCGATTACCACGGCAGCCGCACTGGTGGCCTGTATAGAGGTCTGGGTTAAAAAGAAAACAGGTGACAGCCTGGAAGGCAAGAATATCCATATCCTGGGCGGCACCGGGCCTGTGGGAATCTGCGCCGGTATCCTGGCTGCCAACTGTGGTGGGAATGTCTTTCTTGCCTCTCATCGCGGGAAAAAAGTAGGTCAGGAAGCTGCGGATGAATATAACAAGCGTTTTGATGTGAATATGCAAGGTGAAGATTTTGGATCGGAAGCCGCTATTCTCTATATGCTGGAAACATCAGATGTCATGGTGGGTACGGCCAAGGCCGGGGTCAAGATCTTGTCCAAAGCCCAGTTAAAACATGCGAAAAAAATGGTGGTTGCAGCCGATGTGAACGCTGTTCCACCGCTGGGGATCGAGGGTGTAGATGTCAACGACATGGGCAAGGAACTGGATTTTACTCCCAACAAGGCAGTGGGGATTGGGGCGCTCGCCATTGGAAATGTGAAATACAAGGTCCATCACAGGATGTTCGAGATGATGAAGACCACCGACAAACCTTTATATCTGGAACATGTGCAGGCCTTTGAAGCGGCAAGGAAGTATGCCGCGCAATAAACCCTGGCTGGTCATTGCACAATCTGCGCGCGCGCTGGCCTGCTCGGCAGCCAAGGCAGGGATTGAAACTTGCGTCGTAGATCGATTCGCAGATCTGGATACACAAGCTGTTGCCAGTGATGTCAGGTTGATAGAAAGTGATAGTAAAGTACTTGATATCAATAAATTACTTGATATTCTTCATGAATATTCTAACCTGAAGTTTGCAGGTGTTGTCACTGGCAGCGGGCTGGAGTCACATACCGATATACTGGAATTTATCAACCGGCACTGGCCGTTGTATGGAAACGATGGAGAGACGGTCAGGGCCTGCAAGGATCCTGTCCTGTTTTTTGATTTACTGGATAAACTGCGCATTCCCCATCCGGAAGTTGCATTGGGAAATCGTGTCATTGAGGGAAAGTGGTTGTTAAAACACACGGGTGGTGCGGGTGGCGACCATATCTCAGGATACGTGCAGGGCGGTGCACTGCCATCGGAAAGTTACCTGCAAAAGAAAATAGTAGGCCGTGCTTTGTCCGTGGTATTTTTGGCGAATGGCAAAAACTGCCAATTGATTGGCATCAATGAAATATGGCCAGTCACGTCAGAAAAAGATGATTACCGTTATCTGGGTGCGGTTACATTACCTGAGATTGGCACACAGCTGTCCGCTGAACTCGGGGAAATCACCCATACACTGGTGCAGGCATTAAAACTCAAGGGGCTGTGTGGCATGGATTTAATCGTTGATGAAAACGATCAATGTCATATTCTGGAGATCAATCCAAGGCCGACGGCCACCTTTGAATTGCATGAGCGCGCTAACAGTCTGTTTGAGGCACATATCCTGGCTTGTCAGGGGAGACTTGAATCCTTGCCTGATCCAGGCAAAATATATTTTGCACACAAGGTGATATATGCAGCAGAGGATTTCATCATGCCTGAATTTGTCTGGCCGTTGTGGGCAACTGACAGACCTGCGTCAGGCAGGGTAATCAGGAAGGATAATCCGGTGTGTATGATCCAGGCGCATGCGGAAAACATCCATTGTATTCATCATCTGCTGGAAAACAGGACACAGGTACTGCGGCAACTTCTGCCCATGCAAAAGCTGGCCGCGTGAAAACAACAAGAAAAATATTACCATTAATTCACAGGAGTGAATATGCAAGAAAGAAAATATCCCAGTGTAAATAAACTCACAGCACCGCTGGTGCAGTCATTGATTGCCGATGCGATCCCCTTGAGACTTGCTGTTTCTGAACTGGCCAATGGCACACAAGTCATTGATGCAGGTATGAAAGTGACTGGTGGTCTGGAAGCAGGCCGCCGTATTGCCGAAATTTGTCTGGGGGGGCTGGGTAGTGTGAAATTACGTGCCTCCACCAATTATGATAAATGGTCATGGCATGTTGATGTCCATTCTTCGCATCCTGTGGTTGCCTGTCTTGCCAGTCAGTATGCAGGCTGGAAGTTGTCCCACGGTGAAGGCAAGGACGCCTTTAATGCGATGGCTTCCGGTCCAGGGCGGGCCATAGGCAGCAAGGAGGAGTTGTTTGATAATATCCATTACCGGGACCAGGCGGACAGTGCCTGTGTCGTGATTGAGGCAGATACTTTGCCTCCGGTAGAGGTTGCAGACAGGATCAGCCAGCAATGCGACATAGCACCTGAAAAACTGGCACTCATCATTACACCCACTTCAAGTTTATGTGGAAGCATGCAAGTCGTTGCACGGGTGCTGGAAACAGCCTTGCACAAGACCCATGCACTGGGATTCCCGCTGAGAAAGGTGATCGATGGAGCGGGCAGTGCACCGATATGTCCACCATCAAGTGACTACATGACTGCCATGAGCCGTACCAATGATGCAATACTCTTTGCCGGTCAGGTGCATCTGTTTGTGTATGCTGATGATAAAGATGTAGAAGATCTTGCAAACAAATTGCCCAGCAGCGCTTCCAGTGATTATGGCAAGCCTTTCGGTGATGTATTCAAGGACGCAGGTTATAACTTTTACAAGATTGATCCCATGTTGTTCAGCCCGGCGCGTGTTGCCGTAACATCTCTGTTGAGTGGAAAGACTTTCCATGCCGGTAAAATAGACAAGGAATTACTGGATAAATCTTTCAGTAACAAGTGTGGTTGAACTCATCCCGCAAATAGCGATAGTCACTGACGACCCAGGTTGGCATGGGCGCGAACTGGTCAATGCCCTGAAAAATCATGGGCTGGGTGCACATTATCTTTCACTGACTGAATGTCAATTTACGTTTGATAGTACCGATCAGGTAGTGCGCATACCTGGTTTTGAACACAGGTTGCCACTGGGTGTGTTTGTGCGTGGTGTACCCGGTGGCACACTGGATCAGGTGATTTTCCGGCTGGATATCCTGCATGCCCTGGTTAATATGGGGATTACGGTATACAACGATCCACATGCCATTGAGCGCACTGTGGACAAGGCCATGACCACCTTATTGCTCAAGATGGCGGGACTGCCCACGCCCAATACCTGGGTGTTGGAGTCGATGGAACACGCACAGCAGATCTGCGGCCAGGAATTTGCTCAAGGCAGAACGCTGATACTGAAACCTTTATTCGGTTCACAGGGGATAGGTGTGCATCGCATTACACCTGATACCGGATTAATACACGATGAAAAATTTGCCAGCCTTTATTATTTACAGTCATTCCTTGAACGAAGCAACGCTGAATGGTCTGATATTCGCGTTTTTGTTATCGACGGCAAGGCCATTGCTGCCATGCGGCGCTGCAGTGACAAATGGATCACTAACCGGGCCCAGGGCGCCAGATGCGAGCATCTGGCTATAGATAACGGTCTGGCCCAGCTTGCAGAGGCTGCTGTGCAAGCTGTGAATATCAATTATGCCGGCGTTGATCTCATCCCGGATAACAACGGCAAATTACAGGTGATAGAGGTTAACAGCATTCCGGCCTGGTTTGGTCTGCAAGGGGTCACTGATTTTAACATTGCCGGTTGTCTGATAGATGACTTTGTCCGGTGTATTGGAGAAAGACATGCACTGACTGTATTGTCCTGATGACAACTGCGATGCATAACAAAGATCTCGGCAAAATTGTTTTGTCGAGTTTCCTCACAGAAGTCAACGCACTGAAACCGGGAAATGTCAGCCGCTATGCCGGTGGTCACGGAATGACGATAGATGATTTTGTGTTGAGTGCTGAACTGGTGAGTCCAATCCTGTGCAATCAAAATCTTTCTCTGGGTGAACGGGTGTTGCAAAGTATAATAATCACCAGGGAAAAAGTTGGGTGTAATACCAATCTCGGCATGGTTTTACTGGCTGCTCCTATCATCATGGCAGCAGAGAAAACTAGAACAAATTCAGATATTGCGCTGCAAAACAACCTTAAGATTTTACTTGAAGCTGTTAACAAGACTGATTCCAGATTGATATTCCAGGCCATCCGGGAAGCAAATCCCGGTGGACTTGGACATAGTGATAAATTTGACGTAAATTTATCACCGGATTGCAGTTTAAAGGAGGCGATGGCTGCAGCCCAACAGCGTGATTTTATTGCCAAACAATATGTTACAGGGTTCAATGATATATTTATGGCAGGACTGGCCTGTATAAAAGAATTCACCTCACGCTGGAATCGTGTAGAATGGGCGGCAGTTGCATGTTATCTGACCTTTCTGGCGGGTTTTGCAGACTCTCACATAGTACGCAAATTCGGCAATCAGTTAGCAGAGCAAACAAGAATAAAGGCGATTGCAATCGCTACACAGTTTAAACAACACACAAATCCGGACAATGCTGTCACAGCATTGCTGGAGTTTGACAAGGAACTGAAAAATTTAAATATCAATCCTGGTACTTCCGCTGATCTGACGGCGGCCAGTGTATTGATATATGAATTGAGCAGTACAGGAATTGCAGGTTTACAGACCTGAGTCTGTGTAATCGGCAAAATAAGTAAGGGTAAAACCTTTTAGTTTATAAATTCAACAATAGGAAAGCAGCGATGTCTATTTTCAGCAAGCTCTTAGGCTTTCTAACTGGAGGAGATAATAAGATGGCGGTCATTGATAGAGTATTAGTTGGTGAATCACTGGTTGGTGACGGTAACGAAGTTGCCCATATTGATTTGATTATGGGGCCTCGTGGTAGTGCTGTTGAAACGGCTTTTTGTAATGCTTTGACCAACAACAAAGATGGTTTCAGTACTTTGCTGGCTGTTGTTGCTCCAAACCTGGCCTGTAAGCCAAACACAATTTTGTTCAACAAGGTCACCATCAAGGGTGCGACACAGGCAGTTCAAATGTTCGGTCCGGCACAGCGTGCTGTCGCTATGGCAGTAATGGATTGTGTTGAAGACGGCACTATACCTGCGAATGAAGCTGATGATATTTTCATCTGCGTCGGTGTATTCATTCACTGGTTGGCTGAAGACAACAACAAGATACAGGACTACAACTATCAGGCGGTTAAGGAATCCATCAAGCGTGCAGTTGCTCGCGAACCGAAGTCATCCGAGGTTGTAGCCAAGAAAGGATCGTCAGCACATCCTTTCGCAGCGCATGTATAATAATAATAAGCTGTGCGGTCAGGCTGATTAAAATCAGCCATTGCTATGATGATGCCCCGCTCTGCGGGGCATTTTTTTATGTACAAGGATGTACTGTATACTGCTCGTGCAGGAGCATACGAGCAGTGTATGTACAGGATGTACGGTATGCCGCAGGCGCATGGATGCGCAGGAGCGGCGATGTACAGGATGTACGGGTCGAAAATTGTTCCCTACATTTTCGGCACTTCCGCCGCACTGCTCATTCACATCCATGTGATCGCAGTATTAGTACATCCATGTACGTTTCCCTGGCGGTCGTAGCCGCGGGCGCAGGACGACATACAGGGATGTATTAGTGTCGCGTGAAGCAGGATGCTGATAGCAACCGCCGCAGGAGCGGCGATGTACATTAATACAATATGCCACGGGCGGTGGACGACATGCAGGGATGTATTAATGTTGCGGGAAGCACGACTCCAGGGATGGAGGAAGTGAACCGCGTCAGGAACGGCGATCGAGGATAGCTGATAGCGACCGCGCAGGAGCGGTGGCGATATTATTTCAGTGCGGTTATATCCTGGCGGGTTATTTGCCCGGTATGCAGGCCAGTTGCAATAAGGACACCTGCAACACCGGTATTCTCAAGCATCTGCAAATCTGTCACATTTCTGATGCCACCTGCCATGTAAATATTTTTCCCCGCCGATAATGCATTAGTTTTATACAATAATTCAATATCCGGTCCCTCGGATAAACCCACTCTGGCGAGGTTCATGATAATAATATTTTCCGGCCATATCTCAGGTTGCTGTAATAATCTTGTATCACCTGAAAATACACCTTCTTTAAAATCCAGTGATAAAACCAGCTCCGGCACATTGGCAGTCAAATCACGAAGCATATCAGGCGTCACTCCTGTTTCGCTGCCTATTACTTGCGTGATTGAATCCTGATATGTGCCCATAAGATCCTCTTTTTTGTATTTCCCGGCATCCAGCCAGAACGCAAGTTGTGGAAATTGTTGTTGCAGTTGATCGATAACGCGTCTGTTTCCCGTATTATCCCGGATGCTGTCCAGGTCAGCGATATAGAGTGTGGTAAAGGAATACACATTGAGTATTGCCTGTACAATAGTAGAAGGATCACTGCCTGCACAGAGCCCGGATCGGACAGGTTGATAATGTTCACGCTGACCACGTACGGCATGGACAACCTGCCCCTGGTAAATATCAATGACTGGAATAATATGCATTAATGGAAACTATGCGTCTGTTTATTTGTGAGTTTATCACGGGTGGTGGTATGCAGGATGTGGATTTGCCTCCAGCATTGGCCCGGGAAGGGGATATTATGCTGTCCGCATTATTATCGGATCTGCTGGATGCAGGTTTTGACAATATAATTTGCACCCGTGATCCGCGGTTGGAAAAAATCAACGGGAATATTGAAATCATCAAGCCCGGAAAAAACGTATGGCAAACCTGGCAACGGTGTATGGAGGATAGCGCGGCAGTCTGGCTGATTGCACCGGAAACATCCAACGTTTTGTATGAGCTGACCTGTATGGCACAGGCAAGTGGTGGTTTATTGCTGGGTAGCAATTCCGCCGCTGTGGAATTAACCACCAGCAAGTCCAATACCATTCAGTATCTCATTACTAACAATATCCCTGCTGTTCCGATATTGCATGATATTGATAATTTTTCCCCAAATAAGACCGGGTGGGTCATTAAACCGGATGATGGTGTGGGTGCAGAAGGTTGTTACCTGTTCAATGACATTTCTGCATTGCAACGGCATATCAATTATCTCAACAGTAAAAATTATATTGTGCAGGAATATATTCCCGGCATTCCGGCCAGCATTTCAATGTTATGTCTGCAGGGGCAGACTCGGGTATTGGCCTGCAATGAACAACTGTTTAAGTTTGAAAATGGCAAAGGACATTTAAGCGGTGTCGTTGTGAATGGCTTGCGAGTGTATCATCAGGAGCTTGAAATGATCGCCCGTGATATTGCCGGTGTAATTGATGGACTGACCGGCTATGTAGGAGTTGACCTCATTATGGCGGAACAGGGACCGGTCGTGGTGGAGATTAATCCCAGACTGACTACTGCCTATGCCGGCCTGGGATCATCCCTGGGCAGGAATCCGGCCGAAATGATTATGAAACTCATGCAAAACGCACGCTTCCCTGACTTCCATCAGGTAAAATATCAGCCAGTTACAGTCAGGTTTTAAACTTCATGAAGACAAGGGCATTTATTGGTTGGGATATCGGGGGCGCACACCTCAAGATGGCGCATGTTGATAATACCGGAAAGGTAATTGCCGCCCATCAATTCCCCACACCTATCTGGCGGGATTTGCATATTCTTGATGATGCCCTGGCAAATGCAAAAAAATATTTCCCCGCTACATTAACAACTCATGCGATCACGACTACGGCAGAGTTGTCGGATATATTCAGGGACCGTCGTTCCGGCCTGAGAGCGCTCGTTACAAAAACATCTACTATGCTGAATAATGACAACATGCAGTTTTATGCCGGTCCGGCAGGGTGGGTTGATGCCAACAAAACGGACCAGTATGTCAATGAGATAGCCTCTGCCAACTGGCATGCCACAGCCAGTTTTATAGCGGAGAGTATTAAAGAGGGGATACTGGTCGATATAGGCAGCACGACCACAGACATTATTCCATTTGCAGCAGGCCAGCTCCTGAACCGCGGCTATACTGATTATGAAAGGTTGGCGTGCAATGAACTGGTTTATACCGGTATTGTACGTACGCCGGTCATGGCCATTACATCACATGCACTGGTCAACGGCAGAAGACAGCCGGTGCTGGCCGAGCAATTTGCCACCATGGCTGATGTTTACCGCTTGACCGGTGAGTTGCAGGAACAGGATGATATGATGCTTACAGCGGACGGGGCCGGTAAATGTCAGTTAGACAGTGCGAGGCGCCTGGCACGCATGTTTGCCATTGATATCAGTGAACAAGCAAATACAGATATGTGGAACAAGGTTGCACATTTCATTGCAGAGACCCAATTGGAAAAGATTAGCAGGGCTTTCGATCAGGTGCGTTCAAACATGCCGGCAAAGGACAAGCCGGTTGTGATAGGTGCCGGCGCAGGACGATTTCTGGTAAAAAAACTGACACAGAATACGGGTGATACCTATATGGATTTTGCTGAAATACTGGATGCCTCCGCAGAGATCAAACCACATGCCGCACGTTCTGCGGCAGCCGTAGCCGTGGCACAACTGGCAAGGTCAGCAGTGTGAGTATCAAATTAACCGAATTGCCTTACCCACGCGATTCGTCTGCCGTATTTTCCGTGATTGCGCATGAACCGTGGAGCATCTTTCTGGACAGTGGGTATCCGTATACGGATACAGGACGCTACGACATACTCGCTGGCCGTCCCTACACGACCCTGATGACATTCGATCAACGAACCATTATTACAGATCAGGATGGCAATCAAACACATTCAACTGAAGACCCATTTAACCTGTTGAAAAATCTGCTGGGAGAAAAACGGGACAATTTCTCTGGTCTCCCTTTTTGTGGCGGAGCATTAGGTTATTTTGCCTACGATCTCGGCAGGCGTATAGAACATCTGCCACAGATTGCCTTTAATGATATTCAGGTACCGGACATGGCCATCGGTCTGTATGACTGGGCAGTGGTGGTTGACCATCATCAACGCCGTAGCTGGCTGGTCAGTTATGGCCGCAACCAGCGCACCGTCGAACAATGGCAGGACCTGTTGCAATTGTTTAAATCCGGTGTAAACCGCCATCCGGTAAATTTCTCTCCACTCAGCAAGGTTGTTTCCAATCTGGATTCTGATTCCTATGCCAGGGCATTTGACCGGATCAAATACTACATTCGAGAAGGGGATTGTTATCAGGTCAATCTTGCACAACGTTTTATGATCAAGGTCAGCGGTTCACCCTGGGATGCCTATCTGCGTTTGCGAAAAATCAACCCGGCGCCGTTTGCGTCGTTCTTTAATCTGCCGGACTGTGCAGTATTGAGTTCATCTCCCGAGCGTTTTCTTAAAGTTACCAATGGCCTGGTGGAAACCAAACCAATCAAGGGCACACGCCGCCGTTCCGCATTTGCCTATGAAGACAAGGCATTGGCAGTAGAATTACTGGAGAGTGAAAAAGACCGCGCTGAAAACCTGATGATTGTTGATCTGTTACGAAACGATCTGGGCAAGAATTGCATCAATGGGTCGGTATCGGTGCCGAAACTTTTTGCACTGGAAAGTTATGCAACAGTCCACCACCTGGTGAGCACGGTCACCGGTCAGATCAGATCGGATCGACATGCCCTGGATTTATTCCGCGGTTGTTTCCCTGGTGGTTCGATCACCGGCGCGCCTAAACTGAGGTCCATGGAAATTATTGAGGAGTTGGAGCCACACCGGCGTACTGTGTATTGCGGTTCCCTGGGTTATATCGGGTTTGATGGCAATATGGATTGTAATATCGCCATACGTACACTGCTTTATCATGACGGCAAAATGTATTGCTGGGCGGGTGGTGGTATCGTGGTTGATTCAGTCATGGAGGCTGAATACCAGGAATGCTTTGACAAGGCCGCAGCACTCCTGCATCTGCTGGAAACAAAAGAGATAAAAGATGTGGGTAGTTAAACTGGGCGGCAGCCTGATCAATACCTGCGATCTTCCTTCGACATTAAAAACACTGGCGGATCATGGCGCAGGGAACGTTGTCATCGTTCCAGGCGGTGGTGTTTTCGCCGATCAGGTGCGCTATCTCCAGAAAGAATTGCAGATTGACGATACGACCGCCCATCGTATGGCACTGCGCGCCATGGAACAGTTTGGAGCATTACTCACTTCACTGGATCCACGTTTCCACGCTGCAAATACTATTGAAGCCATGCATAATTGGCTTAATAAAAAAGAAATTCCGGTCTGGTTCCCTTACGACATGATCGCTGACAATCCGGCGATTAAGGCCACCTGGGATATTTCATCGGACAGCCTGTCACTCTGGTTGGCACAAGCCTTGCGTTGCCAGAATCTGGTATTGCTGAAATCCACTGTCCCGGAGAATGACAATTACTCTGCAGATTTCCTGTCACAGAGTGGTTATCTGGACCATGCGTTTGCCAGTATGATGACAGAGATGCTGGTAAAACCGTGGTGGTTGTTCTATGAACAGATAGAATCTTTTATCAGCTTGCTGGATAACAAGGATGATGCGGCAGCAACGATGAAGGAAATAACCTGAGGATAGTCTGGTTATGTTAACCTGTACCAGCACGGCCTACGCGCAGGGCCAGCGGCCAATGGACTGTTTCCGGCAGTCCAGGATCATCCCATATTTCACTCATTTTCTGTTCCAGTTCCAGGACAGGATCGTGTCCATGTTCCTTCAGATAACGTTGTGTAGCGGACCAGGTGCGGATATAACCCATAATTTCATCCAACGTCATGGCCGCTTCTATCTTAAATGCAGGGGTTTGAAGTTCATCAAAAGGGAAGGCCAGTGAACGATAACCTTCTTCCACCAGTTTGCGTTCAGGTGGCCAGTACGATCCGACCGTATCAAAATAGAAATGGCCCAGGACAGAACGCATCTGCGGATTATCAAATTCCATTTTGCCATAGGTCCACACAGCCAGTACACCCTCCGGTTTTAACACGCGCTGTGCTTCTGCATAAAAGGCCGGCAGATCAAACCAGTGTAACGCCTGGGCAACAGTAATCAGATCGATGCACCCGGAATCCAGCCCGCTTTTCTCTGCGGGATTGACATGATACTGGACGCGGGGGTGTTGTTCCGCATGAGCAATCTGTTCTATGCTCGCATCGGTCGCAATGACCTGATCGAAATGCTGTGCCAGTGCTACCGCCGCCTGCCCAGTTCCGGTTGCACAATCCCACGCGACATCTTTTTTCGGAGTAACAGAAGCCAGGTATCCAAAAAGGGCAGAGGGATAACGGGGCCTGAATCTGGTATATAGATTAGCAACACTGGAGAAAAGATCCTGGAATTGAAATTGGGTCATAGTTTATTAAATAGCAAGGAGGTGTAAATATCACTGTCCGATTCATCATTTTCGTAAATTGGTAAAATTCAGATGACACTGAATAGCTGATTACTTTTTACGTGAAGTGGAAACCTTTTTCTTCAGATTGCGGTCCTTCTCTCGGGATACCTTTGCCAGGATAGCTTTGAACTGAATTATCTTGTCGAGGAGTTTTCTGTTACTGGTGGCCAGAATCTCCAGCGCCAGCAGACCTGCATTTCGCCCGCCACCAATAGCCACTGTCGCAACCGGTACACCTGCGGGCATTTGGGCAATCGATAATAATGAATCAAGGCCCTGTAATGACTGGCTCTCCACCGGTACGCCGATCACTGGTAAAGGGGTGAGGCTCGCAATCATGCCGGGCAGATGTGCCGCGCCACCAGCGCCGGCAATAATGACCTTGATTCCTTTTTCGTGAGCCGTGCGTGCATATTCTGTCATGTCCAGCGGTGTGCGATGTGCCGAAATAACACGTACTTCGGTGGCCACCTTGAACTCGGCACAGACATCAGCTGCGGCTTTCAGTGTTGGCCAGTCGGAATCACTGCCCATCAGGATGGCTACTTCCACAGGGTTTTTCTTTTTCATGGTTTGTTTCCAAAGGTAATGTATTCAGCAGCCTGTCTGGCTGCAGCATATGCGGTTTCCAGTGTATCAGACACAGCAGTGACATGACCCATCTTACGACCTTTACCGCTCTTTGTTTTACCATAAATGTGCACATGTGCACCGGGAACCACCAGAGCACGATCAATTCCGACCGGATACCCCGGACCCAGGTCTGTCCCCAGCAGATTCACCATCACTGCGGCCGGGCGGACCATCTGGGTGGATCCCAGCGGCCAGCCCAGAATGGCACGGACATGATTTTCAAACTGTGAACAGACGCAGGCTTCAATGGTGTAGTGGCCGGAGTTATGCACGCGCGGCGCAATCTCATTCAAGATGATTTTGTTATCTTGGGTAAGGAACATTTCCACCCCGAAACTGCCGATGGCATCAATCTCGATAATGGCACGGCGCGCAGTCTCCGCTGCCAGGTCGGCAACTTCCTTGTCTATCGCGGCAGGTGCCTTCACAACGTGGCAGATATGATCTTTCTGGATGGTTTCGACCACCGGATAAGTTACTATTTCGCCGTTACGCGAGCGCGTGATGATCACGGCCAGTTCCATGGTGAACGGGCAATATGCCTCGATATACAAGCCGTTTACGGCGCCATCCAGTTGTTTCCAGGCTTGTTCGATATCTGCTGCAGATGAAACAGTGTAATTACCTTTACCGTCATAACTGTTACGGCGTTTTTTCAAAATCATGGGCCAGCCAAATGCTTTGCCCGCTGACTCTATGTCATCGGGGCTGGAGACTGCGCGGAACTCCGTTACACCAATTCCCGCACCTGAGTAGGTCTGTTTCTGCAAGTATTTGTCCTGTATCAAGGCCATGGTACCTGCCGAGGGGAAGAGGGTATAACCGTGATCTGTTAATACCTTGAGGCTTTCGGCATTCACGAATTCATTTTCCAGTGTCACGATATCCACGTGTGCCGCGAGTTTCAGCAGTTCTTCCGGTAAGTCCCAGTCACCGATCAGGGAATGGGTAGCGAGGGTTGCAGCCGGGCTGACTTTCTTTCTTTCCAGCACGACGACATCACAACCCAGTTGTAATGCGGCCATCGCGGTCATTTTGGCGAGTTGACCGCCGCCGATAATACCAATCCGGTAACTGACAGCGTCGGCAATATCGGTTGCCGGCTTCTGTTGCAGTTTTTTTGCTGTATCTGTATCAGGCATTAGTCATCACATTTTCCGGCTAATAAAACAAAAAAAGTGGCCCCTTAATTTATTAATTTATTTTCTGGGGGCGGCTGGCAATGGGGTGCATAGTATATATGGTTCACCAGCCAGCAAGAAATTTTATTACGGTTTCCAGAGGAACCGGGTAAGAGATGTCCTGCCATCAGGACTGAATGTGATGCCTTCTTCTTCGAGTAATATTCTTTGCAGTCTTGCATAATCCGGATTGCTGCGGCCGCTGATCTCGCCCCTGGCGTTGATCACCCGGTGCCAGGGAATGTCATTATCGGTTAAATGGTTGAGTGCATAGCCGACCTGGCGTGCCTGTCTCGGAATACCGGCGAGTCCGGCTACCTGGCCATAGGTGGCTACACGGCCATAGGGAATCTTTTTTACAACAGCGTAAATTTTCTCGTATGTGGAAGGCACTAATAATCCATTGTATGAATTATTACTGTTTGAATATGATACGGATAACTTTCAATGCAGCCGGTTTGCCGAACTTTTCCTCAACCATGAGCAGCAGGTGCCGATGGTCATAACCTTTCTTGCTGAGTTCCTGGATAATTATTTCCAGAGCATTATTTGACCATTCATATTCAATGGCATCAAAAAGGGTTTGCACCAGAGTTTCCGGATCCAGCATCTGGAATGCATGGCGGTTTGTGGAATTGTCAGTTTTTTGAACAGTAATATCGGTCATAATTGCAAGTGGTTACTGTTAATACTTTGTTAAAGTATAGAAAAATTGTACTTATAGAAATACAAACTGTGTCACATAATCAATTTGCAGACGCAAGAAATTCACCTATCCTATTTTTTAGAGTTTTTGACTTAATTGTTTCACATTCCCAAATAACGATGTATTTCCATTCTAGCCGTGTTAAATTTTTCTTTGCTTGCTTATCTCTATCTTTATTCCTCTGAAGCTTGGGAGCCCAATAGTCTTTGTTAGATTTAGGCAGTCTTGAATCAAGACATTTTTTATCAGGATGCTGGTGCCAGAAACATCCATGAACAAATATTACTTTTTTCTTGGATGGGAAAACTATATCTGGTTTTCCCGGCAAATCTTTTCTGTGTAGTCTGAATCTGTAGCCTAGGCGATAAATTAATTTTCTTATAATGATCTCTGGTTCCGTATTCTTGGATTTAATACGGCTCATATTGCGGCTTCGTTTTTCTGATGTCAGTTTATCCGTCATCAAAGAATCGTTTTGCCTGTTTCGG
>Ga0209108_10001156_pt1 | contig 15204 bp, 18 predicted proteins | sample Rifsed10ft1_FD_184003 | JGI IMG/M metagenome (GOLD analysis project Ga0209108, IMG submission 184003) | Soil microbial communities from Rifle, Colorado, USA - sediment 10ft 1 (version 2) | ecosystem: Environmental > Terrestrial > Deep subsurface > Rock core/Sediment | place: Rifle, Colorado...
TGGCTAGTCATTACTCACGGCGTGGGCGCCATGCGACAGTATTGCCTGGGTGCTTCCCTATTTGATCTTGATGATCCTTCAAAGGAAATTGGCAGACTCAAATACCCTTTGCTTTCGCCATTAGAAGAAGAACGGGAAGGTTATGTCCCCAATGTCGTTTATTCCTGCGGATCGATCATCCACAACAACAGCCTTATATTGCCTTATGCCGTATCGGACTACTCCTCTACTTATGCTGTGGTGGATATGATAGAATTGATGGATGCTTTGAAAAAAAGCAAATGATGGTTCAAGCTTTGATATTTTGTACGGACTTCATTCAATAGAGTTATTTTTTGTTTAAATTGTTTCCGACTAAATTACAAGACCACATGAATATATCTTAAAAGGATCTGGCATATCATCATACAAAACGTTACAATATCATAGAGATGCATTTTTGAACGTTCACATTTTACAAACAACTGTCAGAAATATCCCTTTCAGGGAGGCGGATGTTATCTGCTTCTTGGAGCCGTTGCCGTTGATTATCATTTCCCCACCGTTGCCGTCAGCAATATGTCCAAAATGCCCTTTGTGTCCGATTTGCGTTATTCCAACACAAGCGACATAGATTATTCTGATTTTTGGAATAGCATTGCTCCCGAATTCATACAGTAGCGCAATCCCGTGGGTTTGGGACCGTCATCAAAAAGATGTCCCAAATGACCGTCGCAACGTGCGCATACGATTTCACCTCGCACCATCCCCAGGCTTTTGTCAACAACCTCTTTTACCCTGTTTTTATTTATCGGTGCATAAAAACTGGGCCATCCCGTACCCGACTCAAACTTAGTTTCAGATGAAAACAAAGGCAATTTACAACCGGCACAAAAATAATGGCCTTTCTCGTGATTGTCATTAAATTCATTTTTAAAAGGAGGTTCGGTGCCTTTCTGGCGCAGGATGAAATACTGATTTGGTGTTAATATTTTTTTCCACTCTGCATCCGTTTTTACCACTTTTTCTAGAGATGTATCATTCAGGGACAGCACTTGTTGCTGAATTTCATCACTCTGTGAAATACTCGCTTTTGCGTCAGTGGATTGCTTACAAGCAACAAAGGCCAGGGCAACAATCGTGGATAACAGTAATTTAAAGTAAGTTTTCATGACTTTAAGAATTAGGTTTTAGTTTTCCTTTATATGTTTTCTTGAATTTATTGTATCTGGGGATGGAAACCCCTTTGACATAAGGTTCGTTCGGATGGTATTTTATATAATCCTGGTGGTAGGCTTCCGCCTTGTAAAAAGCCATCAATGGCTTTACTTCCGTAACTATCGGATTTGGAAACACTTTCTTGGCTGTCAATTCTTTTATTTTGTCCAAGATGATTTTTTTCTCTTCGGGATTTCTATAAAAGGCAATGGAACGGTAGGATGAACCCACATCAGGCCCTTGTCTATTGGGAGTAGTCGGGTCATGGGAGGCAAAAAACACATCAACCAATTCCTTAAAGGAAACAACTTTGGGGTCGTAATAAACTGCGACCGCTTCCGCATGGCCCGTTTTGTGTGAACTAACCTGTTCATAGGAAGGTTTTTTTGTCGTGCCGCCAGTGTAACCAGACACCGCATCATCGACACCTACAACAGCTTCAAAAATATGTTCGCTACACCAAAAGCAACCCTCGGCAAAAACGGCAATCGCCTTGCCTTTTTTTGGTTCTAAAGACAATTTGGTGCTTTGGGCATTCGAATTACAACTCAAGACTGTAAACAACACCAAGATATAACTTGCTAATTTCATGATTATAATTTATTGATTAATACTAATGTACGACAGATTTACCATTCCGGTTTTGAAATGCATCCTAAAATTTTGTTAGTTTTTATGCCAAGTTCTTTTAAAACTATGAGTCGAACAGGGACTTACAACACTTGGATTCAGGATGTATCTACAGGACGTCATTTGACATCAATTTTTAAATTCCAAAAATTGCGTTCCAAACCTTAGCAGCAACCGCCTCCATTATAATGGAAGGTACTTTCACTGATATAAATGTCGCTTCTGCTCAAATTGGCAAGCGCCGCAGCCGTTTTATCACAAACCGCCAATGGCTGGTTCTTCAGCAAAAAATGTCCTTTATTATCGTCAAAACTCGCCTCTTTGCCGTAATAGATAGCTGCCTTACCCGTAAAAACGCATGGACCGTCTTCTGGCATCGGGTCCTTGATAGCGCATACTTCTATACTTTCTATAAAAATAAGCTCATCGGTGGGATAGTTTTCAGGGTCAAGAATTCGGTACGGGCGTCGACCACGGATTTCGATCGTTCCAAATCCAACGTCAGTCAAAGCTTTAATATAATCCGCAATGGGAATGCTTCCGCTCAAGCATAAGGCACGTAAATGATCGTCATTTCGCAAAGCTTCATTCATGGGTTGCTCACAAGTGGGATCGCTCATTACAAGGCGCCCATGAGGTTTAAGGACACGATACATTTCTTGCAACGCTTTTTTTAAATCCTCGGCCTTAAATATGTTGAAAAGGCAGTTTTGAGCCGCTATATCAATGCTTTCGTCTTCAATAGGAAGGTTTAGCGCATCCCCTTTTTTAAGTTCGATAAAATCTCTTCGAAACCATTCGTTTTGCTCTTCGGCAAGGATAAAGTTTTTCCGGGACGCTTCCAGCATTTCGTCAACCACGTCCACTCCCACCACGCCCCCTTTTTGGCGTGAAAAATAAGAAAACTGCAGCAACTCCATTCCGCCACCAACACCAACGTACAACACTTTAGGGTTGTTAATCAAATCTTGGGCAGATATGGTGCTTCCGCAGCCGTAATTCATCTCTTGCATAATCATCGGAATTTCCAGACCGGGGAATTTCCATACGGGCGTTGTGGTGCAGCATAAACCAACATCAGGCGTTAATGCCGCTTCTTTGTATAAATCGTTTGTGGCGTCTAAATAACTCATATCTATAATTTTATTAATCCTCTAAATAAAGTAATCATCTTGGGTTCCGCTTGACCGGCACAGGCAATAATCTCCGCAATATTAACCGGTTTCAGGTAATCAGGATTGCATTCGTCAGTCAAGACAGAAACCGCGATTACGGGCAGGCTCAAATGATTGGCGACAATCACTTCAGGAACCGTACTCATTCCCACTGCATCAGCCCCGATAATTTTGAGGTAACGATACTCCGCCTTAGATTCCAATTGCGGTCCAACGACGGCAGCGTAAACCCCTTTATGCAGGATAATGTTTTGCTCATTTGCTATTTTAACCATCGTCTTTTTCATTCCAACATCGTAGGGTTCGCACATATCCGTGAAGCGCTCCCCAAAATCGGAAACGTTTTTAAAAGCCAATGGTGATCCGCCCTGCAAATTGATATGATCATCGATCAGCATTAAATCCCCTTTTTTGAAACTGAGATTTATAGCTCCGGCGGCATTTGAAATCAGTAATTTTTGAATTCCCAAAGCTTTTAATATGCGAATAGGGAACGTGACATCCTGCAGCGAATAGCCTTCATACAAATGAAAACGCCCCTGCATCACCACCACTTTTTTATTTTCCAGGGTTCCAAAAATTAATTTTCCCGAATGGAATTCGACTGTCGAAACTGGAAAATTGGGTATGTCAGAATAATCAACCTCTCGTTCAATATTGATATGTTGCACTAATTGTCCAAGTCCCGTCCCAAGAACGATTCCGATTTCAGGATTTTGAAACCCTTTTTGTTTTAGAAAATCTACTGTTTCCTTTATTGTTTCAATATTCATTTCTATAAAATATTTTATAAATGATTAATTTAAGCGACAGTCCCCTGACAGCTGCTTCCGGCACCTGCAGTGCATCCATAGCAATGCTGTGATATTAAAATAGTCCTGTCGGTCAGACTTTCTTCGTTGAATTGGGAGATGTGCTTTTCGGCAGATGCCACTTTTAAACCTAACATCTGGTTAAAGTCACAATCGTACAACCAACCGTCATAACTTACCGAAATGGTATTTGTACACATGACATTTGCGACTGCATTCGGGTTGAATGCTTCCACTAAAGCATACATATAATCCTCATAATTATCAGAGCTGATCAGATAATCCAGAAAACGACTGATGGGCAAATTAGTGATTGCAAACAGAGAATTAAATTCGACATCAAAATCTTCTTTCAAGGCTTTCTTAAAATCATTTTCCAATGCTTGCTGGTCGGTTGGCAAAAAGGCGCCGGATGGATTGTACACCAAATCGAGTTTCAATCTACTGTCCGGCATTCCATAACCTACCTTGTTCAGCATTTGCAATGCCTCGATAGATTTGTCAAAAACACCATCTCCACGCTGTTTGTCGGTTTTTTCCCTTTTGTAATAAGGTAAGGAGGAAATTACATGAATATTATGCTTGGCAAAGAACTCGGGTAAATCGTTGTACTTTTTATTGGCCAAAATTATCGTCAAATTGGACCTGACAATAAAGTCTTGGACACCCAATTTAGAAGCTTCTTCTACAAACCATCTGAAATTCGGGTTCATTTCTGGGGCGCCACCCGTCAAATCCAATGTATGAACTCCGGTGTTTTTTATCACCTCCAAGCACTGTTGCATGGTTTCCACGGTCATAATCTCCTTTCGATCCGGACCCGCATCAACATGGCAATGCGCGCAAACCTGATTGCACATATAGCCCACGTTAAGTTGCAGAATCTCAATTTTTTTTGGTCGCAAAGGAAACTGGCCGACCGATTTTATTTTATCTGAAAAAGTCGGCATAGAGCCTTCTTTAAAAATCCCACCCGATAAAATTTCGAGCTGTTTTTCTGTTTTTGAAAGTTCGCTATGTTTGGCTTGTAATGACTTTAACATCGTTTTTAAAATTTAAATTCTAATGAACTACATCGAAAGTTTATCGTATTTGTTCATCATTTGAACACTATGCACAAGCGTTGCACCTCCGCGAATGGCCGCTGCTACATGAACGGCTTCCATCATTTCTTCCTTGGTTATCCCTCGCTTCAATCCGTCACCTGTATAGGCATCGATACAATAGGGACATTGCACGGCATGTGAAACGGCCAAAGCGATCAACGATTTTTCACGGGCCGACAAACTCCCCTCTTCGAACACTTTGCCATAATAATCAAAAAATTTCTCGCCTAACTCTTCGTTCCAATCGGATATTTTTCCAAATTTTTTAAGGTCAGCGGGATCGTAATATGTTTTTTCCATCTTATTTCAATTATTTAGTAAATGTCAATTTATGTTATTTCAAAAATACAACCTTAAAGTATAAAGAGATACGAATAAAGAGGATTTTGGGATTTATAAGTACCCAAAGACAAGGGTCTCCAATCATAAGACGAGCTAACGGTGCCATCCTGACAATTAATTTACATTTTTTTTTGCTCACTTGTAAGCCTAGGTTTTATGATTAAACTTCCTTGGACAGGCTAACTTTACCGCATAAAAAATGAAGACTAAAAACCATGATTTTGACTTATGAGACAAGTCCGCAAAATTTATGACCGCATTTTCAAAAAGAAAGCAGTCCAATTGAGTTATCGGAGAACAAAGAATTGAACTTGGCAAAGTCTGCTACAAATGCATCCCAATACCAGTAAACTTTTAAATTAAATCCTCCTATGTGATAAATGTTACTGACTATAAAATTTTAACTGACAATCTTTGCAGTATAAAATTTATAATTATGGAATATATAGGTTATTTTGCGTCAATCCTTATTGGCGTTGCTTTAGGGCTGATAGGCGGAGGCGGATCGATTCTTACCGTGCCCGTTTTAGTTTATTTATTTACAGTCGAACCCGTATTAGCGACCGCTTATTCGTTGTTTATCGTTGGTTTAACCAGTGCGGTAGGAACCGTTGGCTATTTCAAAAAAGGGTTGGTAAACATAAAAACAGCCATCGTTTTTGGTATCCCGTCCATTATCGCCGTTTTTACAACAAGAGCTTTAATTGTTCCTGCAATACCTAAAGAAATCTTTTCGATAGACAACTTCACACTAACAAAAGACCTCTTTTTAATGTTGTTTTTTGCTTTAATAATGGTTATTGCGTCTTACACCATGATTAAGAAAGACAAAAAAACTGCCGTAGAAGAGGCTGGAGAGCAAAAATTTAATTATCCGCTAATACTTATTGAGGGCGCAATTGTGGGTGTCATTACGGGTCTAGTTGGTGCCGGTGGTGGTTTTTTAATAATCCCTGCTTTGGTCATCCTGAGTAAATTGCCCATGAAGGAAGCCGTAGGGACCTCTCTTGTAATTATTGCCGCCAAATCATTAATAGGCTTTTTTGGTGAAGGTGGAGAAAGTGTCATAAACTGGCAGTTCTTATTCATCATTTCAGGTTTTGCAATTGTTGGAATATTCATTGGAACGGCATTGTCTAAAAAAATAGATGGTAATAAACTAAAACCTGCATTTGGTTGGTTCGTATTGGTAATGGGAATCTATATTATAACAAAAGAGCTCTTCCTGAAATAAACCACCACGCAACATAAAGCTCTGAACAACAAGCAATTAATAAAATAACGGGCTTTTTCACATTATAAAATCCCTATGTAACATTAGTCACCAATTTTAATAAAATCATGAACTAATTTTGCTTAATAATTAAAAACTAAAAAAACAAACGATATGTATTTTCAACACATTTACGACAAGAGTCTTGCTCAAGCAAGTTATTTTATTGGCTGTCAAAAAGCAGGAGTAGCCGCGGTAATCGATCCTAAAAGGGATGTAGACACCTATCTCGAAATTGCCAAGCAGAACAATATGAAAATCACTCATATTTTAGAAACACACATACATGCCGATTTTCTTTCCGGATCTCGAGAATTGGCCGCTTTAACCGGAGCAGAAATGTACCTTTCGGCTGAAGGCGGACCAGATTGGAAATATGAATTCCCTCATATTGACGTAAAAGATGGTGATGTTTTAAAAGTAGGGAACTTAAAAATAGAAGTAGTTCACACGCCCGGACATACCCCGGAAAGCATCAGTTTTCTGTTAACAGATACGCCTGCCAGCGATGAACCTGTAATGCTGTTCACCGGTGACTTTGTATTTGTTGGTGACGTGGGAAGACCTGACTTGCTAGAAAAAGCAGCAGGAATGAAAGGAACTCAAGACATTGGTGCCAAACAAATGTACCAATCCATCAATAAATTCGATGCGCTACCCGATTATATTCAAGTATGGCCAGGCCATGGGGCAGGTTCCGCTTGCGGAAAAGCATTGGGAGCAGTACCAAGCACCACTGTAGGATATGAAAAAATCAGAAACTGGGCATTTCAACATAAAAACGACGAAACGGGATTTGTAAAATATTTATTGGAAGACCAACCGGAACCACCTAAGTATTTTGCGATGATGAAACACTTGAATAAAGTGGACCGTCCGTTGCTTACTGCCGTTCCAAAATTAAAAAAACTGGACTACGCTGAATTAGCTGCAGCGCTAGCCAAAGGGATTAAATTGATTGACGCCAGAGATAAAACAGAATTTTCTAAAGGATTTATTCCGGGAAGCATCAACATACAAGGGAACAATTCATTTGCCACTTGGGCGGGATGGTTTCTAAGCTATGACGAACCTTTCATCTTGCTTGCCGATGAATCGCAACTGGATGATCTTACCAGAAAACTAATGAGAATTGGACTGGATAACATTCAAGGCTACATTCCTTCTACAAAAATATGGGAAGAAAACGGCGGTTCTTTAGAGACAGTGAATCAAATCACATTGGAAGAATTTAAAACCTTACAACAAGAAAAAGACGTTCAAGTGGTTGACCTTCGTGGTGTCGCTGAATACAATGCCGGTCATATCAAGGGAGCAGACAATGTATTTGTAGGTACTTTGCCTAGCAATCTGGACAAGGTCAGCAAAGACAAAAAAGTGTTAATCCATTGTCAGGGTGGTGACAGAGCCTCTATTGCCTATTCATTGTTAGCAAAGAATGGCTATAAAAATGTGTTCAACTATTCTCCTGGAATGAATGAATGGATTAGCAAAAACAACCCTATTGAGTACTAAAAAAACTCAATTGTGATTTGAATTTGCAAAAAAATATATTTTCAAAAAAACACAACACAAATGGAAAATTTAATAAAAAAAGGTGCGTTCCTTGTAGATGTTCGCACTCCTGAAGAATTCGCAGAAGGTCATGTAAAAGGATCAACCAACATTCCTTTGGATCAGGTCGTGAATCAATTGGCTAAGTTTAAAGATAAAGAGCACATTATTGTTTTCTGCCGAAGCGGAAATCGCAGCGGTCAAGCCAAAATGATTTTGGAACAAAATGGTTTCAAAAACGTTACAAACGGCGGTACTTGGCAAGATGTAAACGAGGCGATGGGTCAATAAACAGCGGTGCCATTAAGATAGTGTGCAGTTTAAAACAAGAAATTTTTTGTTTTAAACTGCACACTTATTTATTCACCAATCGAAATTTGATGTGAATAAAACCAATTTTATTTTGATGTGTTTAAAAAACACTAAAGCCATAAAATTGATTTGGATAGAGAAGTAACTTTGATAGTGATGTAAGAAATGCTAATAAGTTTGTAACTTTCCAATGAACAAATACAAACAGACTACTTTTTAAAATTAATCAGAAAAAAAATATGGAAGCGAAAAAAGCACCGAACAAAGACTTAATCTTAAGGGAAAAATTAGCATTACAGCGTACTATATTGGCTAATCAATCCACTTTTCTTGCCTTTTTGAGAACCTCAATGTATTTTTTGATTGCGGGTTTGAGTTTGAGAAATTTGTTGAAAATTGAAAATAGTTTACTCATTGAAATAGCATTATTTATTGCTTCATTTTTCATTTTTATTTATGGGACCGTCAACTATTTCAAGCATAAAAAATCCATATTAGAAAACAAAAAGCACATCGGTGAGTACCAGCTGGAATATTACAAATTATAGAGGCGTAACTCTTTATAGTTTTTTAACAGCTACATCATCCGAAGGCTAAACTGGAAAAAAGACCAAACTATTTTTGAATTTAAAAATAAAGGCAAGACAACAATTGGAAATGAAGAATACAAAACTCGGGCTGAGGGAAAATTGGAAACAGTTTAGCCTTTTGATTATCGTAAATGCCTTCGTCGGTGGAATGATTGGAATGGAAAGAACCATAATTCCAAAATTTGCCGAGATTGAATTTGGCATTGCTTCAAAAACGGCCATCCTGTCTTTTATAGTTGCCTTTGGGATTACAAAAGCGATAACTAATTATTTCGCGGGCAAAGTGGCGAATCGTTTTGGCAGAAAAAATTTGCTTTTATTTGGTTGGATTCTCGCCATACCAATTCCCTTTATTTTGATCTATGCGGAATCTTGGAACTGGGTGATTTTTGCCAATATCCTGTTGGGTATCAGTCAAGGACTTACTTGGAGCAGTACGGTGGTGATGAAAATTGATTTGGTTGGAGAAAAAGATCGCGGACTGGCGATGGGACTCAATGAATTTGCCGGCTATTTTGCCGTTGGCCTAGTCGCTTTCCTGTCAGGCTATATCGCCCAAAAATACGGAATTACGCCCTACCCTTTTTACCTGGGGATTGGAATTTCCATAATTGGTTTTTTACTGACTCTGTTTTTTGTGAAAGACACCAGACAATTTGTACACCAAGAGAACACAACCAACAAAACCGAAAAATTAGGGAATATTTTCCTGGAAACCACATTCAAAAACAAAACCTTAAGTTCCGTAACGCAAGCGGGATTAGTTAACAACCTCAATGACGGCATGATTTGGGGACTGTTGCCTATTGTGTTGCTTTCCTTGAATTATGATTCTCAGAATATTGGAATCATAACCGCCATCTACCCTACTGTTTGGGGGTTTGGACAACTGATCACCGGAAAAATGTCAGATGTCTATTCGAAAAAAAAGATGCTCTTTTGGGGAATGTTACTTCAGGGAATAGCGATCCTCTTTATCCCTTTTGCAGATGAGTTCTATCAGTTGGCCGCCATTTCAGCATTTTTGGGTTTGGGAACGGCCTTGGTCTATCCTACCTTTTTGTCCGCTATCGCACAGGCCACCAATCCGCATCAAAGAGCGGAAAGCATTGGCACCTTCAGACTTTGGAGGGATTTAGGATATGCGATAGGCGCAATTATCTCAGGAATAACGGCCGATTTATTTGGAGTCAATTATGCCGTAATACTAATAGGAATCATCACGATTGTATCGTCCCTGATTATTGAAATTAGAATGCCGAAAGACAATTTATAATATAACAACCCTCTAAAACGGAGTCCAAAACCATCTCTTTTTAGAAAGTAAAAATTTAAAAAAATGAACTGGAAAAAACCAAAAAAATCTACTATTCAAAATATTCTTTTTATCGTATTTATAGCATTACTGTTGTTCAGTCCTTTGGGCACTTTTGTGAAAATACAATTAAACCGCTTAATTGCCTTTTCGCCCAAAACAATTGCCGTGATGGATCAAAAAAAACTGTCTAGCTATCAATGGCAACTAGTGGACGCCTCCGGAAAGCATGTGTCATTAGAAGAATACAGAGGGAAAGTAATATTCATTAATTTCTGGGCCACATGGTGCCCGCCCTGTATTGCAGAAATGCCTAGTATGCAGAAGTTATATGCCGACTATCAGGACAAAATGGTCTTTTTGTTTGTTACTACTGACTCCTTTGAAAAGGGAAATGCTTTTTTAGTCAAAGAAAACTTAACGCTTCCTATCTATCAGTCGGTTTCAAATCCTCCTGCAGATATGGATTCGGCAACAATCCCCGCCACTTATCTCATCGATCAACAAGGAAATGTGATTTTGGCCAAAATTGGCACTGCAAATTGGAATAGTGATTCGTTCAGGGAAAAATTAGACGAGTTACTGAAAAAATAATTCCAATGAGAAGACCACTTTAAAACTGGCAAAAAAACCAGGCTGCAGAAAAAGCACATGGCCAATCCTAATTGCAGCTGAATCGCTTAAAAGTGGTCCAGAAAACCGACCCCTTTTTTATCTGCTGATATTTTAATATTTTCTAATATTAATAAGTAGCTACTCTATAAAATAAGATTAAAACAGGACAATTTATCTCCTTTATGTGCTTTTTTAGCTGTTTTTTTTCCTTGTGTGACATAAGTTACATGTTTTATCTTTTTTTAAAGTGAATTTTACATTATTAAAAAAAATATATGGGAATTTTAGAATTAATCAGAGAACCTTGGCCGTGGTACATTGCAGGACCATTAGTTGGACTTACAGTTCCGGCTTTATTAATCATTGGAAACAAATCATTTGGTATTAGCGCCTCATTACGTCACACTTGCGCGATGTGCTTGCCGGCAAATATTAAGTTTTTCCAATACGATTGGAAAAAAGAAATTTGGAATATGTTTTTCGTATTCGGTATTTTATTGGGGGGTGTTATTGCATTCAGTTTTTTATCAAATCCAGATCCAATTATTATTAATGCCAACCTAAAGACAGAATTAGCGAGCTACGGAATCACAGAAATCTATGGAATGTTACCGGAACAGTTATTCTCTTGGGAAAATTTGTTTACACTTAAAGGATTTTTCATGATGGTCATTGGTGGCTTTTTCATTGGTTTCGGTTCTCGTTATGCGGGAGGTTGCACCAGTGGTCACTCTATTTCCGGTTTGTCAAATTTACAAATGCCGTCGCTTATAGCAACGTGCTGCTTCTTCGTTGGCGGATTGATTATGGCTAATCTTATTTTACCATTTATCCTTTCACTTTAAAATAATAATTATGAATATCAAAGATCAAAATACAGATTTCGAAACTCGTTCCTTAGACACCGTTTGTATCAACGAGAGTCAATTAGAACATAAATGGCACCACAATTTAAAATACCTAGTCATCGGTATACTGTTTGGTATCGTTTTTATCAAAGCCGAAGTAATTAGCTGGTATCGCATTCAGGAAATGTTCCGTTTTCAATCTTTTCATATGTATGGCATCATAGGAAGTGCCGTTGTGGTAGGGATGATATCCGTTTTCCTGATAAAAAAATTCAATATTAAAACCATTTATGGCGAAAAAATTGAATTCCATGACAAAACATTCAACAAAGGCCAAATTTACGGCGGACTCATCTTTGGACTGGGTTGGGCTATAACAGGAGCTTGTCCTGGCCCATTGTTTGCACAAATTGGAACTGGCGCAACTGTCATGATCGTTACTCTATTGTCTGCTGTTGCGGGAACTTGGATATATGGATATTTTAGAGATAAACTGCCTCATTAAAAAAGTATGAATCCAGAAAAACAAAATATAGCCCAATTTAAATCGCTGGTAAAAAGGCTGGCCTATCTGTTTACGACTATTATTTTCATAGTAATGGTATTGTTTTTATTTTTGTTCTTCAATTCATCAGTCATCTCTTTGTTTCAAAACAGCGGGCCGGATTTGGATTCCCTTTACGTTGAAGCAGAAAAAAGGTGCTGCTGCAGAATGAAATGGCAAAAGTTTGGCGACCTGCTGATATTAATCTAATAACCGATGCAACTTTAAAGCAAGAAGTGGAATATGGCAAAGATTTAATTGCACATACCGCCAAATATTTGGGTCCAAATGGCAGTGTGAAACAAATCAGTAATGGTATGAATTGCAACAATTGCCACCTAGATGCCGGCACAAAAGTTTGGGGGAATAATTATGGTTCCGTCTATTCTATGTACCCAAAAATGAGATCAAGAAGCGGACAGGTCGAAAACCTTTACAAAAGGGTTAACGATTGCATGGAAAGAAGTTTAAATGGCCAACATCTCAAAGAAGATGAAAGAGAGATGAAAGCCATGATCGCTTACATTGAATACATTGGCAGCAATGTTCCCAAAGGACAAAAAGCGCATGCTTCCGGAATTTATGATTTAGAATATTTGGACAGAGCTGCTGACCCTGGAAAAGGAAGGACGTTGTATGACGCCAAGTGTGCCAGTTGCCATCAAGTAAATGGTCAGGGAATACTCGCTGCAGATAAGAAAGAATATACATATCCCCCGCTTTGGGGTGCTAATTCCTATAATAGTGGCGCGGGATTATTCAGAATCAGTCGTTTTGCAGGTTATATAAAATACAATATGCCCCTGGGTGCAACCTATGAAAACCCTCAATTATCAGATGAAGAATCTTGGGATATTGCGGCCTATGTAGAAAGCCTGGACAGACCGTCAAAAGATTTAAGCAAGGATTGGCCTAAAATCGCCAAGAAACCTATAGACCATCCCTTTGGTCCTTATGCGGATAGTTTTAGCGAAACGCAACACAAATATGGGCCATTTAAACCCATAAAAAAGGAAAAAAAGAAAATGGAGGAGGCTGAGGAGAAATTGAAATCTAAAACATAAAACAAATGAAAATTCTAAAACTAACGACTCTCTTTATCATTGGATTATGTGAAAGGACAGAAAAATAACTAAAGAACAATTGATCGCTGAAATAGAATATGTGCCCGCAGGAATTGCCGAAGTTGTAAAAAACAAGAACAAGGCTGGAGTTATATTAAAGGGGGATTCTAAATCAATAATATCAAAATTTCGCACCATCTGCACCATTATATCTTTTGCGGGTTTATCTATTAAAATCTGCAAAAACTAAACTAAAAAAACTAAGAACATGAGCAATAACCGAAGAAACTTTCTAAAATCTGTAGGAACATTAGGTCTGGGCGCTGCAATTATTTCGCCGTTATCTGCTATTGCAAATACGACCCAAATGGAAGAAGTGAATCTGGATACAGCAATTGACCGAAGCAAACCTCAAACGATTTCTATTCTTCAAACGACCGATGTGCATTGCCAGATTCATCCGCATGACGAATTGTTTTGGGAAAATGGGAAAGCGGTTTTTAGAAAAACGGGCGGTTATGCCTATATGGCAACTTTACTGAAACAACTCAAAAAGAAAAATCCAAACACCTATATCATTGACACTGGCGATATGTTTCAGGGTAGCGAATTAAGTGTAGAAACAACCGGTGAAGCTTTTGTTCCTATTTTAAATGCGTTGGATTACGATTTGTACTTGCCTGGAAACTGGGAAGTGATTTACGGAAAAAAGAGAATGCAAACCCTTTTGGGTTCTTTGGATGCACCAAAAATCTGTACGAATATGTACCATGATTTAGGCGACGGAAAACGTGGCGAACTTATTTTTCAACCCTATACGATTTGGCACATAGCCGGAGCAAAAATCGGTTTTTTAGGCTATACAGATCCACTAGTACCCTTGAGACAGAGCCCAAATTACAGCAAAGGAATCATTTATACTAATCCCGAAGAAAATCTGGCCCATTATGTGGATGTACTTCGAAATCAGGAACAATGCAGCTATGTAATTATGATTGCACACCTTGGTTTATCGCAGCAAATCGCATTAGCAAACCGTCCCGAATGTGAGGGTGTCAATTATATTTTAGGAGGTGATACACACGAAAGAGTTCGGAAACCTATAGTTTGTAAATATTCAAAAGTAGTAGAACCAGGAGCATTTGGTTCATTTATTGGAAAATTAGATTTGACCATTCTCAACGGAAAAGTCATTAAAGACAACTATGAGCTACTCGAAGTTGATTCCCCTAAAATAAAACCGGATTCCGAAATCGAAAAATTATTAAAAGAAAAAGAATCCGTTTATCAGGAACAAATCAATCAGGTTATTGGATACAGCACGATTCCTTTGTACCGTTATTTTGTGGTGGAAAATCCCATTGACACGATGATTCTGAATGCTTTAAACTGGAAATTCCCTGAAATTGACATTAATCTTTCTAATGGATTCCGCTTTTGTCCTCCAAAAACAACTCCGGACCAGACCGGAAATATTCCCATCACAAACGGATTTATTTTTGATATGTTACCCGTGGACAGTACGGTTAGAACAGCAAAAGTGACCGGAAACCAATTGAAAAACTGGTTAGAAAAAGAACTAAACAATGTTTTTGCCGAAGACGCTTCAAAACGTTTTGGTGGCTGGGTGGTGAAGTTCAAAGGAATGGAAGTGCGATTTAATGCTTTTTCCGAAATAGGCAAAAGAGTGCAAAGCATTACGGTAAAAAATATGCCGATAGATCCTGAAAAAATGTATTCCATAATGGCCTGTGAACGTGACGGAGACCCTGTGGACATGCTTTGCAGGATGAAAGGTGTTGTGGATGCCAAAAACACCACCTCAAC
>Ga0209108_10001157_pt1 | contig 15193 bp, 11 predicted proteins | sample Rifsed10ft1_FD_184003 | JGI IMG/M metagenome (GOLD analysis project Ga0209108, IMG submission 184003) | Soil microbial communities from Rifle, Colorado, USA - sediment 10ft 1 (version 2) | ecosystem: Environmental > Terrestrial > Deep subsurface > Rock core/Sediment | place: Rifle, Colorado...
CAGTAATCGTATCGCTATTGTCTGCAACTTGGTAATTATTAATATCAATTATTTTATTACTCCTATTAAAAATTTCAATCCACTCCGGTTCGGGCGAACCCGGGGCGTACATAAATTCATTTATTACCAAATCATTTCTTACTTCATTTATTGTTACACCAATTAATTTTGCAAATGCAAAATTGTTTGTTGTATCCTGATCGGTTCCGGTTTCAATATAGACGATGAAATAATTATTTCCTTTGATAAAATCCGCCGTTTGGAAATGTACCCGGATACTGTCTCCGCTTAAAATTGAACTTCCCGGTATTTCTCCCATCTGTTCATTTTGTTGTGCAACAGAATCTGTATTTATATCTCTGAAAATCTTAACAATGAAGTTCCCGGAATTATTTAATCCGGGGTTTGAAACCTGAATTGTAAAATTTATTTTTTCTCCAATTATTCCAAAATCATTTTCCGGGGAGAAGGAAGAAATTTTCAAATCAAAATCTTTAGGAGTGATTGAATTAATCATTCCGGGAGTTGCCTTGTTTATACTTGGAGATGTTCCCCAATTCGATTGTAGATTAGAACTTTCCTCAGAGGAAATTCTTTCCAGGGATTTGCCGGAATTTCCTCCCCATTCAGGTAAATAACTGAGGCTATCGATTAAAACTGAAAGCGAGTCTCTGATTACAATAACATCGCCGGTATTATTTAAAGCCGGAAGATTAAATACAATTATTTCAACAGGAACCGGGTAAAAATTCAGGATTGAAGAATCTCTGCTTAGTATAACAAAGGATTTGCTTTGTATGAGCCCACCGGTACCAGTTATTGAAACAGTTGTTGAATTATCAGACAGGCTCCATTTTTTAAGATTGATCGGCGAGTCCGTCTTATTATATAATTCAATCCATTCAGGTTCCCCGGATGATGGTGCATACATTATTTCGTTAACGATGATATCGTTGTAAATATTTCCCGGCGGGTAAACAATAAACTGAATTATCTTTTTATTGTTCAATGTATCTTCATCTTCGGAGAAAGATATTTCACCCATCAGTTGATAATTTCCTTCAGTAGCAGAGTTTATAAAAGCGTTTATCGTTGTTGAATCACCGGGTAAAAGATTTAGGAAAGATTGTGTGAAAATTAATTCCTGCTGCGAACCGGAAGAATCGAAATTAATATCGTTATAAATCTCTGTTGAAAAGCTTTGAGCAGTATTTATTCCTTTGTTCTTAATTGAAGCGGTGATTTGTACATTATCTCCGCTTATCGGCACTTCAGGATAAATTGAAAGTGAAGAAAAAGAAAGATCATTATTAAGAGGTGTCACGGAATTTTTCCTGCCCGGAGTTCCGTTAGTCAGTAAAGAGTTTTCCCAGTTATTCGAAGAGTTATCTTTATTTATAACAATTTTCTCGTCTGAAATTGCAGAAGAATTATTTGCCGAATAAGTATATGTTTCAAGAGTATCGCCATTTTGTTTCAACAGCCAAAGTTGCCTGTCGGAAGTATTTGCCATTCCTGAGGTTCCAAAAGAATTATCTGAAATTTTTAAAATGAGAGCATCAAGCGGAATCAGGTTATTATATATCCCTGAGATAAAATCATAATCTCCCTCTAAAATAACAGCGAATGATTTGGGTTGAAGAACCGTACCGAATCCCGCTGAGCTGATGATGTCGGCATTAGAAGTTGAATAAATAATTTTATATCCATCGAGGTCAATGTTTTCTGTTTCACTCAGGTTATACAGCTCGATAAATTCATTATTTGAAGATTGAGGAGAAAACATTATTTCGGAAAAAGTAAGCGGTGTGTCAGTTTGCGAAAATGCCACTCCGAAAGAGAAAAAAAACGCACAAAGAATGATTGTTAAATTGCCCCGCATAATTTTTTGTAGAGATTAAGAGAAAACCCAAACCAATTTATCGTAATGGAAGGATTAAATCAAATAAGATTTTGGTAATTCTAAAAAAGTATCGTAATCTATTTGTTATAAATGACGTCAACTAGTTCAATTTCAGGATCTTTATTTTTGGTTCTGCAGCTTCCAGTTCTAAAATTTACTGTTTGATCTGGTTTAAGCTCGCTTATGTAAGTGTTAACTTCTGTGTCTTCAATTTTGTAAGTAATCCAGATATCCTTGGCAGTAAAAGTTCCTGTATTTTTTGCCGTGCCCTGAACACTGGCTTTATAATATTGTTCACCGGAGTCAACATCGCTATTTTCCTCAAGGATTCTTACTGTTCCATAAACAGCAATTATCTCCGGCGGTTTTGTTAGATACCAGTAAACAAAGTAAATAAGTCCTAAGATCAATAACGCATAGAATAGCTGTTTCATCAAACACCTTTCACTTTTGAGCTCTTAAAAACCTGGTCTAAACTTGTTTAGATAACCGAAACAATATAATGAGGGGACAAATCATTTGCTTGTTATTTTTTTGAGGGGAGGGGGAGATTTGAGAAATAATTGAATAATGAATCCGGCAAAATTTTGAGTAGTTTAGCGCCCCAAACTGTTGGTAAAGGGAATTGAATTATATTCTTCTCTTTCTTTATCCCATTTAAAATTATTTTCGAAGCTTTTTTTGCATTCATAAGAAACGGCATCCGGAATTCATTTTTATCTGTCATTGGAGTTTTAACAAATCCCGGTTTAACAGTTATAACTTTTACGTTATATTTTTTTAGTTCGATACGAATGCTTTCAAGAAAAATCGAAGCAGCGGCTTTACTCGAGCAGTAAGCAGCGCTTCTTGGGAAACCTCTTGAGTCGGATAAGCTTGATATACCGACAATACAGCCGTCTTTCCTTTTTATAAACTCCGGAATTATTTCATTCAGGCAGTAGACCAATCCCATAAAATTTACATTTATAATTTCTTCAAGATGTTCAGTATCAAATTCTTCAATACTCATCCTAAAACTTGCGCCGGAGTTTAGGATAGCGATATCAATTTTCTCAAACTCTTTCTTAACAAAATCAAAGGCGTTCTTAACACTTTCTTTTGATGTTACATCACATTGAGCGGTTATAATTTTTGTGGAAAATGATTTTAACTCTTCTGCAAGATCATCGAGTATATTTTTTCTTCTTGCCAGCAGAGCTAAGTTTGCACCTTCTTTTGCAAGATCCTTTGATAGCTGGTAGCCTATCCCGCTTGAAGCACCTGTGATGAGAATATTTTTGTTTGAAAGGTTCATATTCAGAAAGATCTAAATTTTGATTATTAAACTTACTAAGTTATGCCAACCTATGCGAACACAAGTAATTTTCTTCTTTCTCTTTAGTTTGAATTTTGATATTATTAAGTATGATTGATTTTAATAATAATTTTATGGAAAAACTTGGGGGCATTAACTTGTCACAGATGGAAAGCCAATAACTTTACAATTTGCAGATAAGATTGGTGAGATACTAATTGCGGCTCCGATAGAAAAAGATAAAGCTCCCTTAGCATTCAAGTTTTGTATTTGATGAAAAATTGTTTGAGTTTCTCAGTGTGAAAAAAAATGTTATAGTAGAGTCCTCCTTCAATGAAGTCGTTTCCTTAATTCAGAAAGCAAAACAAAAAGCTCTTGCAGCTGTAAACAAGCAGTTGATAAATCTTTACTGGCAGGTTGGGGAATACATTAGTAAAAAAATCCAAAGTAATGAATGGGGTATGAAAACTGTTGATAAGCTGGCAGATTATCTCAAAGAAGAAATATCCGGGGAAAGAGGTTTCAACAGACGTAATCTATACCGCATGAAACAATTTTTTGAAACTTACCGTGATAATAAAATTGTGTCACCACTGGTGACACAATTAAGCTGGACAAATCACTTAATGATATTAGCTAAAACCAAGACCGATGAAGCTCGTGAATTTTACTTAAAATTGGCAGTTAAAGAAAGATATTCGAAGAGGGAACTGGAAAGACAAATTGATTCGGGTTTATATGAAAGATTTTTAATAGGCGACAAAAAACTGTCATCACTGGTGACAGAATTAAAAAAGAAAGATCTGCCTCAAAAATATGTTGAAGCTCATCAGCAGTTGAATGTGGTTTTCAAAGACACTTACATTTTTGATTTCCTGAACTTGCCGAAAGATTACTCCGAAAATGATTTGCAGAAGGCGCTGATTAAAAATCTAAGAGATTTTATTCTTGAGTTTGGAAAAGACTTTGCTCTTGTTGGTGAGGAATTCCGGCTGCAGGTTGGCAGCCACGATTATTATCTCGACCTGCTTTTATTCCACCGGGGTTTACAATGCCTTGTAGTTATTGAATTGAAGATAGACGAGTTCAAACCCGAATATCTCGGAAAGATGAACTTTTACCTTGAAGCAGTTGACAGGCAGATAAAACACGAGAATGAAAATCCGAGTGTAGGTCTTATTCTGTGTGCATCAAAAGATGATGAAGTTGTTGAGTACGCTTTAAGCAGAAACCTCTCACCCACTAAAATTGCCGAGTATAAAACCAAACTGATCGATAAAAAGATTTTGCAGCATAAACTTCATGAATTATCTGAATATGTAAGAAAACTAAAAGGATGAAATAAGATTCAAGTTGAGATTACTTTCCCATCAGCATAACCATAATCGCTTTTTGAACGTGCAGCCTGTTTTCCGCTTCATCAAATACAACTGAGTTAGGAGAATCAATTACTTCATTAACAACTTCTTCGCCCCTGTGAGCAGGTAAGCAATGAAGAAAGAGATAATCTTCTTTAGCATTTTTAACAAGCTTTTCATTAACCTGGTATTGAGCAAATATTTTCTTTCTTTCCAACGTTTCTGATTCCTGTCCCATACTTGCCCATACATCTGTATAAATTATATCAGCATCTTTAACAGCTTCTTCAGGGCTGTCAAGAATTTCTACTTTACTGTTCATTACTTTTGCATTTCTTAAAGCATTGTTTACTATTTCTTCTTTAGGTTTATATGCTTTTGGAGAAGCGACAGAAATATTCATCCCTACTTTTGAACAACCATGCAATAAGCTGTGAGCCATATTATTTCCATCACCAATGTATGCAAGCTTTAATCCTTTAAGCTTTCCTTTCTTTTCGAGAATTGTGAAAAGATCGGCAAGAACCTGGCAGGGATGGAGAAGATCAGTTAAGCCGTTTATTATAGGAATTGAAGCATACTTTGCGAGATCAATAACATCCTGATGAGCAAAAGTTCTTATCATTATACTGCTGAGGTAACGTGACAAAACTTTTGAAGTGTCATGAATATTTTCACTTTTTTTAAGCTGCAGATCAGTAGGACCGAAATACATTCCGATTCCTCCAAGCTGGTAAATACCCGTTTCGAACGACACTCTTGTCCTCGTAGAAGGTTTTGAAAAGATCATCCCGAGTGTTTGTCCTTCAAGATATTTATGCGGAACACCTTCTTTTAATTTCTTTTTAAGATCTGCGGAAAGATCGAAGATTGCATTCATCTCATCTAAAGTAAGATCATTTATTGAAATTAAACTTTTACCTTTCATATTAACGTTCATTAAGTTCTCCTGAATGACTAAGGAATTATTCTTGTGCCGGTATTCATGTTGTTTAATTGTGTCGCTTCAGTAATGATTGTTTCATTACCTGTTTTCTGAACAAAATTAATTGCCGCTTTTATTTTTGGTCTCATACTGCCGGATGAAAACTCACCGTTCTCGAAATACTTTATCATATCATTAAGCTTAACAGTTTCCAAAGCTTCTTGATTCGGCTTGTTAAAATTAATATAAACATGGGAAACATCTGTAAGTATATAAAATTTATCTGCATTTATTTCACTTGCCAACAAAGAAGAAGCTATATCTTTATCAATCACTGCCTCAACACCCTGGTATTGATTTTTACTATCCAGGAATACAGGAATACCGCCGCCGCCTGCTGTGATTACTATATTACCTTCAGCGGCGAGTTCTTTAATTACATTTTTATTTATTATTTCCAGTGGTTCGGGTGATGGAACTACACGCCTCCATCCTCTTTTCTGAGTATCTTCTTCAAACACGAAACCGTTATTTTTCATAAGTAATTCCGCCTCTTCCTTTATGAAAAATGTTCCAATGGGTTTTGTGGGATTTTTAAATGCAGGATCATTTAAGTCAACAATTACTTCTGATATAAGGGTTATTACGTTGCAATTTATGTTTTGTTCGTTTAAGATATTCTTCAGCTGCCGTTCTATCATGTAGCCGATGCCTCCCTGGGAATCGGCAACACAAATATCGAGAGGCATCCGTGGGATTTTATAAGAATTAAAGCCCGCTTCATTTCTTAAAAGAATATTTCCTACCTGAGGTCCATTGCCGTGAGTAATCACAAGACCGTAGTCATTCTTTAATAAGTTGATAAGATTGATGCAGGTATTGTAAGTATTTTTCTCCTGCTGTCTGATTGTTCCTGTCTGGTTTCCACGCAGTAGCGCATTGCCGCCGAGGGCAACAACTGCAAGTTTTTTCACAAAAGTCCTTTTTCTTTTAAAACAGTTTCAAGAGTAATATTTCCTTTTTCACTCAGATCATATTTAACTCTTGTGAAAGGCTTATTAATTTTTAATATTCTTCCAAGATCAATTGGAGTTCCTATTACAACGGAATCACAATCGGTTCTGTTAATTGTTTCTTCGAGGTCCTTCATCTGTTTTTCACCATAACCCATTGCTGGAAGGAGCTTCCCTATTTCGGGATATTTCTTAAATGTTGAGGTGATAGAATCAACTGTATAAGGTCTTGGATCAACAATTTCGGATGCGCCCAATCTTTGTGCAGCAATTGTTCCTGCACCATACTTCATTTCGCCATGGGTTAAAGTCGGACCATCTTCAACAATAAGGACACGTTTTCCCCTGATTAGCTCAGGTTTATCTGCAGTTACCGTAGATTCTGCTTCAATTATTTTTGCACCAGGATTAACTTCCTTAATATTTCTTTTAACCGTAAGAACATTTTCAGGATCGGCAGAATCAATCTTATTTATTATAACAACATCAGCCATTCTTAGGGAAGAGTTGCCGGGGTAATAGGTCATTTCGTGTCCCGGTCTATGTGGATCGGCAACTGTAAAAGTCAGGTCGGCTTTATAAAAAGAAGTGTCGTTATTTCCACCATCCCACAAAATTATGTCTGCTTCTTTTTCTGCTACTCTTAATATTGCTTCGTAATCAACGCCGGAATAAATAACCCCACCTTTTGCTATATGAGGTTCATATTCTTCAATTTCTTCAATTGTACAATTATGTTTTTTCAAGTCTTCATAAGTCCCGAAGCGCTGCACTTTTTGTTTTACAAGATCGCCGTAAGGCATAGGATGACGGACCGCAACAACTTTTTTCCCTGCGTCTCTCAGAATGTTTACTATTTTTCTCGATGTTTGTGATTTGCCGGAACCAGTTCTGACAGCAAGTACAGCAATAACGGGCTTATTACTTTTTATCATTGTTTCATTTGCGCTGAGAAGAGTGAATGCTGCCCCGGCTGTATTTGCAATAGAAGCTTTTGTCATTACATAATTAAAGGGCACATCGGAATAAGAAAAAACTACTTCATCAACGTTTAGTTCTTTTATAAGTTCTGTAAGTTTAGATTCCTCATATATTTTTATTCCGCGGGGATAATTTTTTCCGGTGAGTTCCGGGGGATATACTCTTCCTTCAATATTAGGAATTTGTGTGGCTGTAAAAGCAACCACATTGTATTCTTTACTGTTTCTATAAATACAATTGAAATTATGGAAGTCGCGACCGGCAGCTCCCATAATTAAAATATTTTTCTTTGACATAAAAATTCTCCACTTTAAGGTTGTGTACTTAAATCTTCAGCAGGATGATATAGTGGAGAGTCGAGCTAGGTCCCTTGCAACAGATAAGCTATTAGTAACATTTTGTTATTCTTAGTGTAAATAAAAATTTGAAATGTAATTTAATAAATGCCCCCAAAAAGAGTAACTCAAATCGGCAATAATTAGCCCTAATTTTCTTTTTTACATTCAAAAAATACACCAATTCAGGGGGAAAAAAATTGAGAAAGTTTTAACGGGCTTTCGTTTTATATCACAAATTGCTATTTTTCTTCAAAAATTATTCCAGTGATTGTTCAGGATATTATTCAAATTAAAAATATAGCTCTTGGCAAGGAAATTGCACAAATTCAGTTCGCTTGCGACTTAAAAAAATGTAAAGGTGCTTGTTGTACGATTGAAAGTAATTACGGAGCACCACTTCTTGACGAGGAGGTAGAGATAATTTCTAAAGACCTGGAAAACATTAAAGAGTTTTTATCGGAAAAACATAAGCAGGTTATTGATAAGAAAGGATTCTTTGAGAGAAAACAAAATAAGCTTATGACTATGAGTGTTGAGAACAAGGCGTGCGTGTTTGTTAACTATGAAGGCGAAATTGCAAAGTGTGGTATAGAAAAAGCGTTTTTTGCAGGCAAAACAAATTTGAGGAAACCAATCTCCTGCCATCTTTTCCCGATAAGAGTGGAGGATTTTGGAGGAGAAGTTTTAAGATATGAGAAATTTGAAGAATGTTCACCGGCAATTACAAAAGGAGAAAAAGAAAATATAAAACTAATCGATTTCCTGGAGAAATCCCTTGTTAGAAAATTTGGTAAAAAATGGTTTACAAAATTGAAAGGATTTACGGATAATATAAATGCTATCACTTAATCAGAGACTCTCACAACAACAGAAGCTATCTCCCCAGCAAATTCAGTATCAAAAGCTGCTTCAGTTAAATACCCTCGCGTTGGAACAAAGGATTAAAACAGAATTAGAGATAAATCCAATTCTTGAGGAAGTTGCCGAAGAAGAATTAAGCCAGGAAGAAGAGAAAAAAGAAGATGAAGCCGTAGATGAGTACGAAGATTTCGATAAGGAAGAATTTGATTTAGAAGATTTTATGAATGACAATGCTTTTGAAGGTTACAAAATAAACAGAAGTGCCGACGATGAAGTATTTCACCCGGTAGCGCCAGCCCGTGAAAGTTTAACGGAACATTTGCAGAAACAATTAAGATTAATAGATCTTAACGATAATCTTTTTGTGTTGGGAGAAGAGATAATCGGGAATCTGGATGAGGATGGTTATTTAAAGCGTGGTTTGGATGAGCTTGTTAACGAAATAAGAATGTTCGACCATATTGATGTATCTCTTGAAGATGCCGAAAACTTGTTGAAGAAAATTCAAAAGTTTGACCCGTTAGGAATTGCATCGAGAAATCTGAAGGAATGCCTGATTGTTCAGCTAAATCATTCGAATTCCAATTTTGATCCTTATTATAAATTCCTTGCGCAAGACCTGCTTGAAAACTACTTTGATGACTTTACCAAGCGGCGTTTTGATGCGATAAAGCAGAAGATGAATCTTACAGATGAAACATTAAGAACAACTGTTGATCTTATCCAAAAGCTGAATCCTAAACCCGGTGAGGGTAATATCGAGTCTATCGAGTTAAACCAGATCACCCCTGATTTTATTATAGAGAAGATTGAGGACAATTTCGTTATTACATTAAATGATAGGAGTATGCCGTCTGTTACTGTCAGCAGGACTTACCTCGAGATGTTTAATGCAAACAAAAAAAGTAAAAAAAATCAGAGGGAAAAAGAGACATACAAATTTTTACGTGAGAAATTTGAGTCTGCTAAATGGTTTATTGCCTGCATACAACAAAGAAGAGAAACTTTGATGAAAATAATGCAGGCTATCCTTGAAAGACAATATCAGTTTTTTGAAAAGGGACCAAAGTTTTTAAGACCTATGATTTATAAAGATATTGCCGAAGAGATTCAAATGGACATATCAACGATAAGCCGGGTTGTTAATGGTAAATACGTTCAGAACCCCATGGGAATTCATGAGCTGAAATATTTTTTCAGTGAAGGACTAACTACAGATAGCGGGGAAGAAGTTTCAAATAAACATATCAAAGAAAGATTAAAAGAAATAATAGAAAGTGAAAATAAACAGTCTCCGCATAGTGATGATAAGCTTGCCGAGCTTTTGAATGCGGAAGGAATCCACATTGCAAGAAGAACTGTAGCAAAATATAGAGAACAACTCAGGATTCCCGTAGCCAGGCTGCGACGACAGATATGACCGGCATTGCCGTTGATGTTTTTATTATAATTTCCCTTTTTGCTCTTTTCGGTTATATACATTCTTTACTTGCCTCAAACAAAATAAAAAGACTATCAGCATCTTATATTGGAAATTACATTGCGTTTTACAGGCTCATTTACAATATAATTTCAATATTAACAGTTTATTTTTTGTTTAAAATTTTACCCCGACCTCATATAACCATTTATGACTTAAAATATCCTTACGATTTTATTATTTTAATTCCTCAATATTTAAGTCTCATTGGTTTTATATGGAGTTTAAGATTTATTAATGTGAAGGAATTTTTGGGAATTAACCAGATTGAACGCTGGTTTAATGACAAGTATAATATAAATGAACTGGATGAGAATCTTACTTTAAGAATCCGGGGCGTTTATAGATTTATGAGACACCCTATTTATTTCTTTTCAATGATGTTTCTATTATTCAGACCTGTTATGGACCTCTTTTATTTAACGTGCTTAATATGTATTATAATTTATTTTTGTATTGGTTCTTATTACGAAGAAAAGAGACTCGTTGAAAAATTTGGTGAAGATTATATAAAGTATAGAAAAGCAGTACCGAGGTTTTTCCCGCTGAAGTTTTTTAAACCTTATAAAGTAGAAAATATTTAGCAGTATCTATTGAAAGAGAGAAATATTTATGTCGAATAAAATAAGATCTACAACTGTTTTAGGTATTGTACATAATGGTAAAGCTGCAATGGGGGGTGATGGGCAGGTTTCTCTTGGAAATACCGTGATGAAACATAACGCATTAAAAATTAGAAAAATTACCGGAGGCAAAGTTTTGTGTGGTTTTGCCGGCGCCTCTGCAGATGCTTTTACTCTTATGGAAAGATTCGAAGATAAACTTGAGCAATACAGGGGAAATGTAAACCGGGCTGCAGTAGAGCTTGCAAAAGATTGGAGAACCGATAAATATTTAAGGAAGCTTGAAGCGATGCTTGCCGTAGTTTCAGAAGATAAAGCTCTTATTATCTCCGGTAATGGAGATGTAATTGAGCCGGATGATCAGGTTGTAGCTATAGGCTCCGGCGGAATGTATGCTCTGGCAGCTGCCCGAATGTTGAAAAAGTATAGTAAACTGACTGCCGATGAAATAGTAAAAGAAGCATTGTTAACGGCATCCGAAATTTGTATTTACACTAATGATAAAATTAATATTGAGGTAATTGAAAAATAAATAATGGAACAAAATGCAAGGAAAGAATTAACCCCGACACAAATAGTTAATGAACTTAATAAGTTTATTATTGGGCAGCATGAAGCCAAAAGAGCAGTTGCAATTGCATTAAGAAACAGATGGCGCCGTCAGCAAATCGTTGATGATCTGAAGGAAGAAATCTTACCTAATAACATTATACTTATTGGACCGACCGGCGTTGGAAAAACAGAAATAGCAAGAAGACTTGCAAAACTTGCAAACGCACCTTTCATAAAAGTTGAGGCATCTAAATTTACGGAAGTTGGTTATGTAGGCAGAGATGTTGAATCTATGATAAGAGATTTAACCGATATTGCCGTGAATATGGTCAAGTCTGAAAAAACAAATGAAGTGAAGGCTAAAGCTGATGAATTAGCCGAAGAAAGAATACTCGATATACTTATTCCCCCTGTAAAAAAGTCAGTTGGTATTGCTCAAGATGGAGAAAACGACACAAATAATGATGCATATCAAAATCAAAAAACAAGAGAATGGATGAAAGAGAAGCTTAAAAAGGGAGAACTTGATAATAAGATGATAGAATTTGATGCAACGGCTCAAAGTGCTTTTGGTATGCAGGTGCTTGGTCCGTTTGGTATGGATGATATGGGGATAAATATCCAGGAGATTATGGGGAATATAATGCCTAAAAAGAAAAAGAAAAGGAAAACAAGTGTAGCCGATGCACGTTCACTAATTGCACAGGAAGAAGCTCAGAAACTGGTAGACATGGAGTCTGTTCAAAAAGAAGCTATACAAAGAGTTGAAAATACGGGAATAGTGTTCGTAGATGAAATAGATAAAGTTGCAAGCAGCGGAGGCAAGACTCAGGGACCGGATGTATCGCGCGAAGGTGTTCAGAGAGATTTACTCCCCATCGTTGAAGGCTCGAATGTAAATACGAAGTACGGCGTGGTTCGAACCGACCATATTCTTTTCATTGCTTCAGGAGCTTTTCATGTTGCAAAACCGTCTGATCTTATTCCCGAACTCCAGGGAAGATTCCCGATAAGAGTAGAGCTCAGAAGCTTAACCGAAGAGGATTTTGTTAAAATTCTTACCACTCCCGAAAACGCTTTGCTTAAACAATATTCTGCTTTGCTTGAAACTGAAGGAGTAAAACTTGAGTTTACGCCCGGTGCAATTAATGAGATAGCCAAAATTGCAACAGAAGTAAATGAACAGGTTGAAAACATAGGTGCCAGAAGATTACATACAATATTAACATCGCTGCTGGATGATATCCTTTTTGAAGTGCCGGATAAAATACCATCCGAGAAAGTAAAAATTGATGCGGAAATTGTTAAGCAGAAACTAGATAAAATTGTTAAAGACAGAGACCTGAGTAAGTTTATATTATAATTTTCCCCGCCTCGTTTTTCATTTCCAAGGCTTGAGAACTGGTATAATATTTTTTTATCTTTAATCTATATTAAAATCCTTATTAAGCCATTTAAAGAATGAAAAACCTTTCCGGCAAATTATTTGGTATATCTTATATCAAGATAATCGCACTTCTTATAGCTTTTCTTTTTTTAATAGTTTTTTCAGGATTTTCAAAATTCCTGGATAAGCAGGCAGAAACTTTCTTATCAAAACTTGGAGGCGAATCGACACCGGATTCTAATATTGTTATAATTAATATTTCGGAAAACGATATTGTGACAGTTGGTCCCTGGCCTATAAAAAGAAGCTATTATGCATTGCTGATAAAAAGCTTATCTGATCTTAAAGTAAAATCTATAGGACTTGAGGTTTTTTTAAGTGCAAGATTTGTTACCCAGTCTATGTACGACAACTTACTTACTAAAGAAATCGGGAAAGCAGGGAATGTAGTTCTTGGCTCTACAGCAGGCAGTATTAATTTAAGTAATTCGGTATATGTCACAGACTCTTTAAGCTATCCCAGCTCAAAGCTTCTCAACGAGAAATTAAAGACAGGTCATTTAAATTTTCTTGATGACGGTACAATAAAAATTCCTCTTGTTATAAAAACCCGGCAAGAAACCGAAAAAGCTTTTTCACTTCAGTTAACAGGTAAAAATTTACCGGTTAACGATATTGAGGTAAATATTTTTAGTCCCTGGAAAAAGTTTAAAAATTATTCACTACTCGAATATTTTGATTTATTACAAAATCAAAAGAACTCTCTCGAGTTCCTTAAAGATAAAATTATTCTTATCGGCATAAGCGCTCCGCAGCTTGCTTTTTTTATTACATCTGCTTTTGATGAGGAAGTTCCCGGTGTTGCTTTGCATGCTTTTGCAGTTGACAACATTATAAATGAGCGATGGATAAATAACAATTACGTTTTGTTTTCCGCGATAATATTTTTACTTTTTCTTTTTTCCATTGCCCTTTTCACGGAAGGGAAATCCACAAAAAAAATCTTAACAGTTTACATTTCAATCTTTATTCTATTTATCATTTTGTCTCTCATTCTCTTAAAATTCTCTTTCTTAAAATTATCCTACCCGTACTTTATAGCACCGGCTGCTTTCCTCGTTGTTGCAGAATTAATTTTATACGTAAATAAGAGTCGCAACATACTTATTGGTGCTTTAGCTGAAGCACAGGTTTTAAAGACAGTTCTTAAAAGCAAAGAAGGAGAATTAGTAAAACTTCAAAAAGAACTTGATGTTTCAAGCGATGAGTCTCCGCATTTGCTTCAAAAGATTAAAACATTAAAGGAAGATATTAGCAGGCTCAGAGAAAAGGAAGAAGATCAATCAGCAGCGGATATTGATACCGATATTAAGCCGGAAAACTTTTATGGAATAGTTTATAAATCCAAAATAATGGCTAATGTTGTTGATTTAGTTAAACGTACGGCGCCGGAAGAAGCAAATATTTTAGTACTCGGGGAAAGTGGCACAGGAAAGGAATTAGTTGCGAAAGCAATTCATTCTTTGAGTACACGTAGGAATAAAAATTTTATTGCTGTTAACTGTGGAGCCCTTTCCGATTCTTTACTTGAAAGCGAGCTTTTTGGTCATGTAAAAGGGGCTTTTACAGGAGCTGCTACTGATAAAACCGGCAGGTTTGAAGCTGCCGATAACGGGACGATTTTTCTCGATGAAATTGCCGAAACATCTGAAAACTTCCAGGTTAAATTATTGAGAATACTCCAGGCTGGAGAATTTGAGAAGGTTGGTTCATCAAAAACAGAACACGTTAATCTCAGGATAGTTGCTGCAACAAATAAAGATCTTGAAAGTGCAGTAAAGGAAAAGAAATTCCGCGAGGATCTTTATTACAGGCTGAATGTTATTAAGATAGAATTACCTCCTTTAAGGAATCGGAAAGAAGACATTGAATTACTGGTTAACTATTTTGTTGGAAAAGAATCAAAGGATTTTAGAATATCCAACTCAGGCTATAAATCTCTAAAAAATTATCAATGGAAAGGAAATGTAAGAGAACTCGAAGCTGTTATTAAAAGGGCATGTATTCTTGTAAAATCTTCGGGAAGAAATCTTATCCAGCTTTCTGATTTGCCAAAGGAAATTGTTAAAGAAACTTCAATAGATTTTGATGATCTTGTGCTTGAATCTCTAAGACAAAAGAAATTCTCCCATTCTTCGGTAACGGAAACGGCACGTGAACTTGGCAATGTAAACAGAACACTTGTTTCAGAAAATTTCAGGGGCGTTTGCCTCAAGACTTTAGTTGAAAATGATTTTCATCTGGCAAATATTGTCGAATTTATTTCGGAAACTGATGATCCTGAAGTAAGAGAAAGAGTTAAAAATAAAATAGAAATCTTCATCCAGAATATTGAAAATGATGTGAAAAACATTCCTGGTAAAGACTTTGAAAATGTTAAATCCAAACTAATTTCAAAGTATAAGAATCTTCCAC